>Ga0182030_10003531_pt1 | contig 33384 bp, 27 predicted proteins | sample 812S3MmetaG_FD_121299 | JGI IMG/M metagenome (GOLD analysis project Ga0182030, IMG submission 121299) | Permafrost microbial communities from Stordalen Mire, Sweden - 812S3M metaG (Illumina Assembly) | ecosystem: Environmental > Terrestrial > Soil > Wetlands > Permafrost | place: Sweden...
GAAGCCGCCCACACCGATGATGATGTAGATCGGATAGCTCATGTAGAACTCGATGATGTGGCTTGGCGTGAAGTCGGTGTCGCGAATGACCGTCTGGTGCCAGGTGCCGTCCTGCTCGGTGAAGTAGCTGGCGCCCCAGTAGATCGCGAGGCCGTAGACGAAAATCCAGTTCAGCAGGTAGAAGATGCGCCGCAACTCTTCGCGCGGGGCGACGGTTGCGAGATCATTCGGGCGCGTCTTCCAGAGATAGCCGATGATCCCGAGGAAGGAGATCAGCTCGAGCGGCTCCTCGATGTAGAGGATGGTCATCCAATATTTCTGGAATTCCGGGGAGAACGAGTCCAGCCCGGCGTACCAGCCGAAGACTTGCTCGTAGATGCGCACGCCGACGTAGAACAAGGACAATATAACGCTGCCGATGATGAAGGGTTTGGGGTCCCATACCGGCGTAGCCGCGGAGAGCGCTGCAGCGTCCGCGCGGCTAGGGGCTGTTTCAGTAATTAAACTCATCTCACTTGCCTCTCAGCTCTTGGGGATAAGATCGTTTTTGTTGTGGGGATTTAAGACCGCGGACCAGGCCGGTGGCCACATTCTGCTCCAATGGACCAGGTTCGTCGCCAGCGCCATTGCGGTCAATGACGCAGACAGATCGGTCGATCGTCCGCTCCAACGATTAGATCCGACCAGTAGCACGAACAATATTCGGTCAGGCGGGTGCAAATGACCTTTGTTCAGGTAGGAGCAAACCACCCGAAAGGATAGGAGCCTAACCGTGGCGAAAGCCGATGTCCCTGTCCTGGCGGCCGAATAAGCTCCGCACGCTCTGGCCCGCCAAGTCCAGAGGCGGCCGGCGATCTCGTCAAGACAGCCAATCCGGTCGACGGCGGGGCGAGACGCCCGCCTTCTTCGGGAGCTTTCAGGCTGGATGTTTCGGGGTAGTATGGAGAGGGCTCAACGCCAGCCGCTTGGCGCGCCAGGCCATCGCAAAAATGCGCCTGGACGCTGGATGAAGGCAACCCCATAACGGAGACTCGGATGGCGGGAAAGCGCCCGGCAACGCGATCGAAATGGCCGCCGACGCAAAGCCAAATTTCCGTTGCGGCAAAGCGTCGCGGCGACGCTTGGCGGGCTTGTCTGGCGGGACTTTGCCTTGCTCAGGCATGGGCGGGCGTATCTCCAGCCATAGCCGAAGACCCCTGCTCGGCCGTCGGGGCGCGGCGGGGCCTCGTCCTATCCGTCAACGAGAGGCTCGAGTTGGCGCTCAATGGCGGAGAGACCCTAAAAATTGTCGGGATCGATCCGCCGCGGCCGACCCCTGAAGATCCTGACCTCGACACGAAGTCGCGCGATCGGCTTGCGAGCTGGCTCGCCGGACGTGAGGTTCTGTTCCGCCCGCTTGGCGAGCGCCATGACCGCTGGGGACGCACGGCGGCCCTTGTCTTTGCGGCGGCCGGGGATCCCAGTTCGGCGGTCCTTTCGGTTGGCGAGGCCCTGCTCGACGCCGGCCTCGCTCGGTTCGAGGCGAGCGCCGATGTGCGGCCCTGCCGCGCCGCCCTTCTCGCCGCGGAAGCCTCGGCGCGGGCTACCGCGCTTGGAGTTTGGGGCGATCCGTATTATGCGGTTATTGCTGCAGCCGACCGCGAGTCCTTCTCTGAAAAGGCCGGGACGTCGGTTATCGTCGAAGGCCGCGTGACTCATGTCGACGTCGGCGGCGTGCGCATGACGCTTCTTTTTGGACCGCGCCGAGGTTGGGATTTTTCACTCACGATTTTGCAACGCAACATCAAAAAATTCGATGCGGCCGGATTGAATTTAGCTGGATCGGCCGGCCGCGCCCTTCGCGTGCGCGGTCTTCTCGACATGCAGTTCGGACCGCAGATCGAGATCTCCGGCCCGGATGCGGTCGAAGTCATCACGCAAGACCGAGACGAAGCCGCGGCCGACCCGGCTTCTCCGCGGCGCTGAAGCGGATCGTCGGCGCAAAATGAACGGTCTCTTGGACATCGCCCTTTCGCGGCGGCCGGAACGCCCTTCGCCCCCGGCGCGCAGGCTCGGCGCAGGAGCCGCCCTTGTGGCCGCCGCCGCGCTCGCCCTTGCCGCTTGCGCCACGATGGAGCCGCAAGGCGGCCAGCCGTTCCAGGCGGCTACGCCGCCGCCGCGCCCCTCTGGAGCCGAGGCGAAGCGATCGGCCGAACATGCGCGCATGATCGCCCTTTTCGACGGCGAATACAGGGACCCGGCGGCGGAGCGCTATCTCAACGAGATTCTGGTCAAGCTCGCCAATGCCGGCGAACGGGGGAGCGAGCCCTATAAGGTCACGATCCTGAATTCGCCGATTGTGAACGCCTTCGCGCTTCCGCCGGGAAACCTCTATGTCACGCGCGGCCTTCTCGCACTCGCCAATGACGCCGCCGAAGTGGCCGCGGTCATGGCGCATGAGATCGCCCACATCACCGCAAGGCACGCCATCCGGCGGGAGGAAGAGGAGAAACGCGCCGCCGTGATCAGCCAGGCCGCAAGCGTGCTCCAGAACAAGCAGAAGAGCGAGGAGGTCGAGGCCTCGGCGCGGCGCACGATCGCAAGCTTTTCGCGCCTGCAGGAGCTCGAAGCCGATCAGATCGGCATCAAGGTCATCGCCCGGGCGGGCTTCGACCCATATGGGGCGGCGCGGTTCCTCGATGCGCTCGGCCGCTCGGCGGCGCTGCGGACCTCGCTCATTGGCCAATTCGCCAGCGCCAACAAGCCGGACATTCTCGCAACCCATCCCTCCACCCCGGAGCGAGTCGCGGCGGCGACCAGCGCAGCCCGGCAGATCGGCGCGCCGGGCCTCGGCGCGACGGACAGGGCGTCCTATCTCGCGGCGATCGACGGCATGGCTTTCGGCGACAATCCGTCCGAAGGATCTATCCGCGGCCGCAAATTCCTGCATGGGCGGCTCGGCTTCGCCTTTTTGGCGCCTGAGGGTTTCGTTCTCGAAAACTCCTCCCGGGCCCTGCTTGGCGTGACCTCCGGGGGCGACGAGGCCTTGCGACTCGACAGCGTCAAGGTGGCCCCCGCGACGACGCTCCAAGCCTATATGACCTCGGGCTGGATCGACGGCCTGGAGGAAAGCTCGATCGAGGCGGCCGAGATCAACAACTCCCCGGCGGTGATCGCGACCGCCCACGCCGGCGAGTGGAGTTTCCGTCTCGCCGTGATCCGTTTCCAACCGTCCGAAGTCTACCGGCTGATTTTCGCGACGCGCGCTTTGACGGACGCCAGCGAAAAGCAGTTTCGCGCCTCGATCGATTCGTTTCACCATGCGTCCGAGGAGGAGATTCGAGCAGTGCGTCCCTGGCAAATCGCCATTGTCGCCGCCAAGCCGGGCGACACGGCCGAGACGCTCGCGGCGCGGATGGCCGTCCCCGACCGTCAGCTCGACTTTTTTCTGCTCATCAATGGCCTCGAGCGCCGCGGCCCTCTGCAGGCCGGAGAGCGCTACAAGATCATCGTGGAGCAACCCTCCGAATAGGCCCTGAACGACAGCGGCTCCGCCCGGCGCGGGCTCCGGGGTCGGATCTGCGGCTTCGATTATCCGTCAAGCGCGGCGAAACCGTTTCCCTGCTGCTCAGTTATCGCCTGATTGATTTCGGGCGCAAAGACGAGCTAGCATTTATCGACATGGTCCGCTTTCGCGCTGAGCTCGCTGGCTTCTCTCGGAACGGGATTTGAACGGGAGATTTTCCGCTTGCGCTTGATCTGGCTCCTTCTCCTCGTCCCTTACGCCGCGCTGCTTTGGGTTCCGTTCTACAATCATAGATTGCCTGACGTTTTCGGTTTCCCTTTCTTTTACTTGTATCAATTGGCCTTTGTGCCGATCACCGCCCTGATTACCTATATTGTCTATCGGCGGGTCCGCCATGATCGGTGAAATCGATTACCCGGCGCTCGCTGTCTTTATCTCCTTCTTCGCCCTCGTCACGGCGATGGGCTTCGCCGCAGCGCATTGGCGGCGGCCGAAAACCCTGGCGCATCTCGACGAATGGGGTCTTGGCGGGCGCCAGTTCGGCCCCTGGATCACCTGGTTCCTCATCGGCGGCGACATCTATACGGCCTATACGGTCATAGCGGTTCCAGCTCTGGTCTATGCGGTCGGCGCCTTCGGATTCTTCGCCCTGCCCTATTCGATCCTCGTCTTTCCCTTCGTTTTCGTGGTCATGCCGCCATTGTGGAAGGTCGCGCGGGAGAACAATTACGTGACCGCGGCGGATGTGGTCCATGGCCGCTACGGCTCCCGCGCGCTTGAGCTCGCAGTGGCGGCGACGGGCGTCATCGCCACCATGCCCTATATCGCCTTGCAGCTGATCGGCATGGCGGCGGCTATTCACGCTCTGGGCCTGAAAGGAGAGATCCCGCTCGCCGTCGCCTTCGTCATCCTGGCTCTTTATACTTATTCTTCGGGTTTGCGCGCGCCGGCCCTGATCGCCTTCGTCAAGGATGCGATGATCTATGTCGTCGTCGCCGTTGCGATTGGGCTGATCCCCCTGAAGCTCGGCGGCTATGGCGCGGTGTTCGAGGCCGCCGAGGCCGCGTTCAAGGCGAAGGGTTCGGGCGGCATTCTGCTTAGGCCGGACCAATATGTGCCCTATGCGAGCCTCGCATTGGGTTCGGCGCTCGCTTTATTCATGTATCCGCATACGCTGACCGCGATTTTCGCGAGCTCGGGCCCCGACACGATCCGCAGGAACGCTTATCTGCTGCCGGCCTATACGATCGTGCTCGGCCTGCTCGCGCTCCTTGGCTACATGGGCCATGCCGCCGGCCTGAAGCTTTCCGACAATAATGACGTCGTGCCGGCTCTGTTCAAGATCCTGTTTCCAGGGTGGTTCGCGGGCTTCGCTTTCGCGGCGATCGCCATTGGGGCTCTGGTCCCCGCCGCAGTGATGAGCATCGGAGCGGCCAATCTCTTCACCCGCAATTTCTGGAAGGCCTATGTCAATCCCGAGGTCACTCCCCATGGCGAGGCAAGGGTCGCGAAAAACACGTCGCTCATCGTAAAAATAGGCGCGCTCCTCGTGATCTTGTTCCTGCCGACCCAGTTCGCGCTCGACCTGCAATTGCTTGGCGGCTTGTGGATCCTGCAGACCTTTCCGGCCGTGGTTTTTGGCCTTTTCACCGGCTGGTTCCGCGCTCCGGGCCTCCTCGCCGGCTGGGCGACCGGATTCCTGGGCGGGACTTGGCTCGCCTGGGCGAACGGCCTCAAGCCTTTGCATACATTGACCTTCGGCGACAGTCGCGTCACCCTTTATTCCGGCCTGCTGGCGCTCGCCGCGAACATCGCCGTCGCCGTTTTGGTAAACGCCGCGCTCCGCCTGCGCGACTCGCGCAGAGCGGCGCCAAGTTCTGCAGGCGCGGTCAAATAGCGCGCCCGCCGTTCACCCAGCTTTGACGACTCACATCTATAGTTCCTGTCGCTCGAGATCGAAACGGGAACATGACAATGAACGGGACCGCGCAAGATACTCCGCCAGAAAACGCCTCCTGCCGCTGCTGCGTCGTCGGCGGAGGACCGGCGGGAATGATGCTCGGGCTTCTTCTCGCCCGCGCCGGGATCGATACGATCGTCGTCGAAAAACACGCCGATTTCCTGCGCGACTTTCGCGGCGACACGATTCATCCCTCGACCCTCGAAGCCCTGCATGACCTCGGCTTTCTCGACGATTTCCTGAAGCTGCCCCATCAGGAAGCGCGCAAGCTTGAGGGCAGGATCGGCGACGTCACGATTCCGCTCGCCGATTTCTCGCACGTCCGAACGCACGCCAAGTTCATCGCTTTGATGCCGCAATGGGATTTTCTCGATTTTCTCGCCGAGAGGGCCAAGCGCTATCCGAGCTTCCGGCTGAAGATGTCCACTGCTGTCGAAGGCCTCATAGAGGAAGGCGGCCAGGTCGCCGGCGTGACCGCCAGGACCAAGGAGGGCCTCGTCACGATCCGCGCCGATCTCACCGTCGGCGCTGACGGCCGCCATTCAACCGTGCGCCAAGCGGCCGGATTCGCGCCGCAAGACATAGGCGCGCCAATGGATGTGCTCTGGTTCCGGCTATCTCGCCAAGAAACCGACCCTCTGGAGACCTTTGGCCGGATCGACGCAGGCCAGATCCTGGTGCTGATCAATCGCGGCCAATATTGGCAATGCGGCTATGTGATCGCCAAAGGATCGGCCGATCGGCTGAAAGCGCTTGGCATAGGCGCGTTGCGCGAACGGCTTTCGACGCTGGCGCCGTTTCTCGCCGATCGCGTCGCCGAACTCGACAGTTTCGACGCCGTCAAGCTCCTGACCGTGACGGTCGATCGGCTGCCGCTGTGGCATAGGCCCGGCCTCTTGTGCATCGGCGACGCCGCGCATGCGATGTCGCCGATCGGCGGCGTTGGAATCAATCTCGCCGTCCAAGACGCCATAGCCGCCGCCAATCTTCTCAGCGGGCCTTTGCTCGGCCAAGGAATTCCGAGCGATGAAACGCTAGCCAAGGTGCAGGCTCGGCGCGAATGGCCGGCCAAGGCGACCCAGGCTATCCAAGTCTTCATTCAAAAGAACATGGTTTCGCGCGTTCTCGCCGGCTCCGGCAAAATCAAGCCTCCCCTGTTCCTGCGGCTTTTCATTTATTTGCCCATCCTGCGGCGGTTGCCCGCCCGCATTATCGGAATAGGCGTCAGGCCGGAGCGGGTCATTGCGCCTGCCCGCGCGCCCAATTCCGTGGCCGCCAAATCCTGACCCCGCCGCCTGGCCAAGCGCAAGCATTGCCTCACCGCCGCAGCATAGAGCTTTTCATTCGCGCTCGCGCGGAGTAGGAATGAGGATAGGCAACGCTTCGCTATGGCTTTCTCGATGCCGCCAGGTCTCATGATAGAAGTATCGAGAAACAGGGCTCCGGGAAGCCGCCGCCCAGAGCCTTGTGGGGCGCAGGGGGCGAAAACGCCGCCGCCCGGTCGCCGCTTGGCCCTTCTCCTGGCCGCAGCCCTTTGGCTTTGCGCCGCCCAGACCGGTAAAGTTTCGGCTGCGCCGGCATTGGTCGTGGAATATCCGTCAGGCGCGGTTCTATACGAGGATCACGCGACGCAGCCCTGGTATCCGGCGTCGCTGACCAAGCTCATGACGGTCTATGTCGCGCTGAAAGCCGTCCGCGACCATCGCCTCACCCTCGACACGCCGCTCGCCGTCTCGGTCCGCGCCACGGCTATGCCTCCGTCGAAAATGGGCTTCAGGCCGGGAACGCTGGTGACGCTCAACAACGCCCTGAAAATGCTGATGGTGAAATCGGCGAATGATATAGCCGTCACGATCGCGGAAGGGGTTTCCGGCTCCGTCGAGGCCTTCGCCGACGAGATGAACGAGGCCGCCTCTTCGCTCAACCTCAACCAGTCCCATTTCGTCAATCCGAACGGCCTGCCGAACCCTCAGCACGTCTCCTCCGCGCGAGATCTCGCGATTATCGCGGTCGCCCTCTATTCGACCTATCCGGACCAGGCGGATCTTTTCAGCATCGGCGCTTTGCGGCTCGGCGGCGAAATCATAACCAATCATAATAATCTCCTCGGCCGCTATCCGGGCGTCGATGGCATGAAGACCGGCTTCACCTGCGCCGCCGGCTTCAATGTCGTCGCGAGCGCCACTCAGGGAGGCCGGAAGCTCATCGCCGTGGTGCTCGGCGCGCCGAACGTCATGCAGCGGACGATCAAGGCCGCAGCGCTTTTCGACCGCGGCTTTGCCGGCGTCGATCATCCGTCCGCGCCGGTCACCAGCCTCCAGGCCCAGCAAAACGCGGCGCCCCCCGACGCGTCGGTTTGCCGCAAGCGCGGCAAGGCGGTGGTCGAATTCAACGCGGAAACCGAACGCCTGATCGCGCCGCTCGAGTCCGGCCAGGCTTCCGCCAGCGGCGACCGTCCCTTGCTTTATACCAATGCGCTCGCCAAGCCCGCGCCGATGGCCCGCCGGATCGCCTTGGCGCCGATGCCCTCCTTCGACCCGACGCCCGTCTTTGTCGGCGCGCCCAATGGCTACATAGGCCCTATCGCCCAGGCGCGCCCCGCCCATTCTCCCCTCGGGACCGAGCCTCCGCCCGAGGTCGCGCGCGCCTATGCGCCCGCCAGCCCGACGACGCTCGCGGAGGGCGCCGCGCCTCTCGCGGCCGATGTCGCTCCGCGCCCAACCAAGCTGCGCGGCAGGCGCGCCGCCCATGCCGCGGCAATCCACGAACATGGGCGCAGGCGTCACGCAGCGCAGGCGGAATCTGAACCGATCGGCAGCAAGGATGCGGCGGCTTCGCCGAAAAAGGCTAAAACGGCCAAGGGTAAGGCAGCTGAAAAGAGCCGCGCCGCAGAAAAGTCAAAGGCTCCCGAAAAGACCAAGATCGCGGAAAAGAACAAGGCTTCCGGAAGGACAAAGATCGCCGAGAAGAAAACCGAGCCCGCCAAGACCGCGACCGACAAGCGCCAGCACGCCAAGCCCGCGACGAAGCTCGCGCAAAAGCCGACCAGCGAGACCAAGACCGCGGCGCACGCCAATAAGGCTAAGCCAGGGCATCCCGACGCCAACGCCGGACAATGAGGGGCCCGTCATGCCGCAGTTCGAGACTCCCCGAGCGATGACGCCCCATCCGGACGCGCGCCATGAGACGGAAGGCCAGGACAAGCGGCCGCCGCCGCCCTTCCCGCTGACGATCGTCACCGGTTTTCTAGGCGCCGGAAAGACGAGCCTGCTGAACCGCCTGCTGCGCGATCCGGCGCTCGCCGACACGCTTGTCATCATCAATGAATTCGGCGAAATCGGCCTCGATCATCTCCTGGTCGAGAAGGCCGTCGGCGACATGCTGGTCATGACGTCGGGCTGCCTGTGCTGCTCGATTCGCGGCGATCTCATCGCGACGCTCGAGGACGCCCTGCGCCGGCGCGACAATGGCCGCATCACGCCTTTTCAAAGGGTGGTCATCGAGACGACGGGGCTGGCCGATCCGGCGCCGGTTCTGCACACGATTATGTATCACCCCTATCTCATGCTCAGGTTTCGCCTCGACGGCGTCGTGACGCTGGTCGACGCCGTCAACGGGATGGCGACGCTCGACGCGCATGAGGAGGCGGTGAAACAGGCCGCCGTCGCTGACCGGCTCGTCCTCACCAAAACTGATCTTCTCGACGCGTCCAGCGCGGACCTACGCGACTTGCGCGCGCGTCTCGCGAGCCTCAATCCCGGCGCTCGCCTCCTCGACGCGGCGAAGGGAGAAGCGACGGCGAATTCGCTTCTTGACGCGGGACTTTACGATCCCGCGCGCAAAAGCCCCAATGTGCAGGGATGGTTGAACGCGGAGGCCTTTCCCAAAGACGCCGCAAAAGCCGCCCTTCATCATGGCCGCCATCCTCACGAGCCGCATGACGTCAACCGCCATGACGCGCGCATCCGCGCCTTCTGCCTGCGCCATGACGCGCCGATTCCGCCTGCCGCCTTCGACCTGTTTCTCGAACTGCTGCGCAACGCGCATGGGCCGAACCTTCTGCGCGTGAAGGGGATCGCAGCGCTGGCCGACGACCCCTCGCGGCCCGTCGTCATCCATGGCGTGCAGCATGTCTTTCACCCGCCGGTGCGTCTCGCGGCGTGGCCCGACGATGATCACGGGTCCCGCATCGTTTTCATTTTGCGTGATATGGAGCCCGTGTTCGTCGAGGGCCTATGGAACGCGTTCGCCGGTCTTCCCGCGCCCGACAGGCCGGACGGCGAGGCCCTCGTCGCCAGTCCTTTGGCTCCGGCGAAAGGCGGCCTGCTCGCTTGATACGGGCCCTGGCGATGATTAGATTTTAAGGCGCGCACCTTCGTCGTGAAGGAAAGGCATGGACGAACGACAGCGGCTTGACAAATGGCTCTGGTTCGCCCGCGTCGTCAAGACCCGAAGCCTCGCGGCCCGTCTTGTGGCCGAGGGCCATGTGAGACTGAACGCGCGGCGGATCGAGACCCCCGCCAAATCGGTTGGACCGGGCGACGTGTTGACGATCGCGCTGGAGCGGCAAGTGCGGATCCTAAAGATCCTTGCTCCAGGGACGAGGCGCGGCGGTTTTTCCGAAGCGAAGCTGCTGTTCGAGGAGCTCACGCCCAGCGCTGCGCGGCAAGAGTGAGCGCAAGACCGCCTCGCCACGGTTCCACGGCGGTCTCGCGCTTCGAACGTCCTTGCTTAAGTAGATTAAAGGCGCTAGTGCATCGTGCCGGCCGCGCTCCACCCGGTGGAGAAATTCATTTCGTAAAATCAAGATGTTGCGCTTGAGCCTCGTTCGCCGGAGGGGAGCCATCGCCGGGCTGGACGACTGGCGGACCGCAACCTGCTGGAGAAACGACGGGCTGGCGAATTTAGCTGGCCTCGCCCGCCCAAGGAGCATGCTCATGACCTATGTCGTCATCGAAAATTGCATCAAATGCAAATACATGGATTGCGTCGAAGTCTGCCCCGTGGATTGCTTTTACGAAGGCGAGAACATGCTGGTGATCCATCCGGATGAATGTATCGATTGCGGCGTCTGCGAGCCGGAATGCCCCGCCGAGGCGATCAAGCCGGATACGGAACGCGGACTCGAGAAGTGGCTCGAGCTCAATGGCGCCATGGCGAAGGCCTGGCCGAACGTAACGGTCAAGCGCGACGCCTTGCCTGACGCGAAGGCGTTCGATGGCCGTCCTGGCAAATTCGATGAGTTTTTTTCCGCCGAGCCCGGCAAAGGTGATTAACAGCGGCAACGTCGCCATTTTAGGCGGCGAGATGAAAGCCGCTCCTGGGTCCAAATTCTTTGGCTTTGCGGCAAATTGGGATTGGGCTTCGCGGCAAACCAGGATTGACGGCGAAGCCAAGTAGCATATCTTTTGATTTTCGATCTTTTCCATGCTACGTTCTTCTTATCGCTGTCGGCAAAGCGAAAGCTTACAGCCATCTTTCAGTCATCCGCGTCTTGGTAGGCTCTGCAAAGCACCAAGGCGATTATTTTTATGATGCCCCGCGCGGGTCGAAGCTTCGTCTCGCGAATCCCGCCACGTCATAGACGGATGATCATCGTATAGGAGTGACCCGCCTCGCGTCTTTCCAGGACCCGAATGCGGCGTTCTCTGAGCGGCGGACATGTTTTCCGCCGTTATTGACGCGTCCCGTCTCCAAAGCGGGACAAAAAAAGGAGCGCGCTGCTTATGGCGTCCGTCAAGAAGACTGCAAAACCGTCCAAGGCAAAGACTGCTCCCCGGCAGGCGGCGCGCCCCGGCGTGGGGAAGTCAAAAACGAAAACGGCCAGGGGAGCGGCGGAACCGAAATTGAAAAAGGCCGCCGCGGCGACGGCGCGGACCGGGACGAGCAAGCAGAGCGCGAGCAAGACGAATTCGAAAGCCGCGGTCGGGGCGAAAAGCGCGGCCGCCCGGAAGCCGCCGACGGCGAGATCAGGAGCCGCACGCAGCAAGACCGGCGTTCAGCCCACGGCCGCCAGCGCGAGAAGAAAAGCGCGCGGCGAAGCGACAAGCGTCGCTTCCATGAAAAGTGTCGCCCGGACTCGATCTGCGGCAAAGAGCGAGGCAAGGTTGGTCAAGACCACGCCGCGTGCTGCGGCCTCCGCCGCCAAATCAACAACGCCGAAAAAGGCGACGAGGGCGCTCGGCCGAGCCGAGAGCCGAGCACAGACAAGCAAGATTCAATCCAGCGCGAAATCCGCCAAAGCGGCGGCTGCCGCGCGTAAAGGCGCAAAGTCGACGCGATCCGCCCCCGGGCGGAAGGTGATTGGCGCCTCCAAGGTCGTTGCGGCGCCTCGGGCGGCGAAACCGCAAAATCCTATCAACCCGGCGGTCGTCCTCGAGGCGCCCGCCATATCCTTGAACCCGACCCCAGGGGAAAATGAGCGGACGACGGTGACAAAAAAAATTGAGAGAAAAACATCAGTAAGGTCTGTCGCCACGGACGCCTTGCTTGCGCCATTCAACAGCGACGCGGCGCATGTAACCCCGGAACCCGCCGACAAGGCCGCAGCCAAACCGGTGAAAACGCCGCCGGCCAAGGCTACTGCTTCGATCGGGACGCCGGCGAGCGCTGCTGAGCCCGCGAATATCATAGCCGCACCCTCGAAAGCGGCGGAGGCCAAGCCTGCGGAGACGAAGCCGAGCGAGAAGCCAATTGCCGCGGCGAGCAAATCAGGCAAGAGCGGGAGCGCGGCCAGACAGGGCTTCAAGCCGCTCGAGTTCATCGTCTACCCGGCGCATGGCGTTGGCCAGATCGTCGCGGTCGAGGAGCAGGAAGTCGCCGGCTTCAAGCTCGAACTGTTCGTGATCAGCTTCATTAAGGACAAGATGATCCTGAAAGTGCCAACGCCGAAGGTCGCCAGCGTCGGCATGCGCAAGCTCGCCGACGCCGACGTCGTTAAAAAGGCGCTCGACACTTTGGCCGGCAGGGCGCGCATCAAGCGGACCATGTGGTCGCGCAGGGCGCAGGAATATGAAGCCAAGATCAACTCCGGCGATTTGATTTCAATCGCCGAAGTCGTACGCGACCTCTATCGATCCGATGCGCAACCGGAGCAATCCTACTCTGAGCGGCAGCTTTATGAAGCCGCGCTCGATCGCATGGCGCGCGAAATCGTCGTCGTGCAAAAGCTGACGGAAACCGAATCACTGAAGGTGATTGAAGCGCAGCTGCAAAAGGGCCCGCGTCGCGGCAAGGCCGAAGAGATCGAACCGGACGACGCCGATATCGAAGAGGCGGCCTGACCCATAGCGATAGACATTGAAAAGCCCGGCTCTCCGCCGGGCTTTTTTTTATTTTCCATCCATAAACAGCCCGATTCGATTCCCGTCGCTGGCAGCGCCTGGCTTTTCGCCCACGAGTGGTGGTGTTTGCACGGCTCGAAAGACAGCGCCTGAGCGGAGATCCCGCCAAGACGAAAGCTCAAAGCGAAGGATCTCCTGAGAATGCTTATGAACATTCGTCATCCATCCATCCATCAGCTAGGCATCGCCGAGCGTAATGCGATACGCCCTGGCCTGTATGACTCACGCGGTCTTGAAACGGCGCCGGCTGTCGCCATATTCGATCTACGGCAAGCGCCGTGGGACGCCTTTCAAGGGTCCCCTTTTACGAAGGCTCGAGAGCTTCGCTTATGTCGCGCGCCCCGACTTTGAAGTCGCCTTTTCTGCTCCGGTTCGATGCGATCGAGCGGCCTTTCGAGAGGACGGCGGGAACGGCGTCCGATGGCTATCCGCCCTATAACATAGAGCGGATCGCGAGAGATGGAATCGAAGCTCGGCTGCGGATCACTTTGGCCGTGGCGGGGTTCACCGCTGATCAACTCGAGATCACGGTGGAAAAAGGGCAGTTGGCGATACGCGGCCGTCAGAAGGACGAGCGGGAGCGGATTCATTTCCATCGCGGTATCGCGGCGCGACAATTTCAGCGGGTTTTCCGCATCGCCGAAGCCATGGAAGTAGCCGAAGCGACGTTGCGCCATGGCCTTCTCTCGGTGGAGCTGGTCCGCCCCGAGCCGGAGCTGAAGGTCCAAAAGGTCGAGATAAATGTGCGAGACTGATGGTTCGCACGAATGCGGGTCGGATCAAGACCGCGATAAAGGAGAAACCAAGATGTTGAATGAAACAAAAGACGAAGCCGCCGTACTGCTCACAAATGAGCAACTCGCGAGCTTGGGCGGCGGGCGCCTCGCTTATCTGAAGCCGATCCTTTCGGAAGAGGTAAGCAGAATATTTCCTGCGGTTCCGCCGCTGCAGCCCGGCTTGAAGCTCTTCGCTCTATTGGCGGCAGACGGCACGCCGATCGCCGTCACCGATTCGCGCGACGCGGCCGTAGCCAACGCCATGCAGCATGAGCTCGAAATGGTGAGCGTGCATTGAGGCATGCGCCGTTGGCGAAGCTAGCGCTCGATCGTGTAGAATTGTGGTCCCAACATATGGTCCTGTCGATCCGATTGAGCCATTTGCTGGGACCACATAATTTATCGAGACACCGCCTGTTTGGCGCCTGCGGTGGAGCATGAGTGGTCAACCTGAAGCTGGCGCTCAACAGTCCTAATTTATTCGCAGCGCCGTTCGCAACAATTGCGTTGCGATGCGCCCTACGCTCTCAACGCTCGCATAGCGTTTTCTCCCCACTCCAACTCTCGATGCGTTGCGCGCGCCTCTTTGATGGGGCGGCGCAACAGCGGCTTTAATCCGCGCCCTCCGTTTCTTTTCGCAACTTCCGCCTATCGCCCGACGTTGAGTTAAAGCCTCGGATCCCCCAAATATCGCGGGATCAATCGGCGGGAGAGCAAGATGCTGAAAGCCGGTCCAGTCAATCCAAAATTTCAAGCCGAGTCTTTCGGCCTCGATGGCCTAAGGAGCATGTCCTATAATCTCGAGGCGCCTCGGCTCTACGAGGAGGCGATTCGGCGGGGCGAGGCTAGCATCGCGAGAGGCGGCGCCCTGGTCGCTGAAACAGGCGCCCATACGGGGCGTTCGCCAAAAGACAAGTTCATCGTGCGGGACGCGCTCACCGATCGGTCGATCTGGTGGGACAATTGCCAGCCGATGACGCCGGAGCATTTCGATAGGCTCCGCGCCGACATGATCGCCCACGCCAAAGGGATGGATGTCTTCGCGCAGGATCTCTATGGCGGCGCAGAGCCCGCGCATCGGCTGAAGGTCCGCATTTATACCGAATATGCGTGGCACTCTCTTTTCATCCGCAACCTGTTGATCCGTCCGGCCGCGGCGGAGCTCATGAGTTTCGTCGCCGATCTGACGATTCTCGATCTGCCTTCCTTCAGGGCGAACCCGGCGCGGCACGGTTGCAGGTCGGAAACCGTCATAGCTGTCGATTTCAGCCGTAGAATCGCGCTCATTGGCGGCACGAGCTATGCCGGCGAAATCAAGAAAGCCGTTTTCGGCTATCTCAATTTCATACTTCCGGCCAAAAGCGTCATGCCGATGCATTGTTCGGCAAACGTCGGCGCAGGCGGCGACACGGCGCTTTTCTTCGGCCTTTCCGGAACAGGCAAAACCACTCTTTCGGCTGACGCGTCACGCAGCTTGATCGGCGACGACGAGCATGGCTGGAGCGCCGAGGGCGTCTTCAATTTCGAGGGCGGTTGCTACGCCAAAGCGATCAAGCTGTCGCGCCAGGCGGAGCCGGAAATTTTCGCGACGTCGGAGCGCTTCGGCGCGATCATGGAAAATGTCGTGATCGATCCTTTGACGCGGACGCCCGATTTCGACGACGATTCGAAAACCGAGAATACGCGCATCGCATATCCGCTTGACTTCATCGCCAACGCTTCGGCGACCGGGCGGGCCGGCCATCCGAAAAACATCGTGATGCTCACATGCGACGCCTTCGGCGTATTGCCCCCGATCGCCAAGCTCGATCCGGCCCAGGCGATGTACCATTTTCTATCCGGCTACACGGCTAAGGTCGGCGGGACGGAGAAAGGCGTGCGCGAGCCGCAAGCGACCTTTTCAACATGTTTCGGTTCGCCTTTCATGCCGCGCCACCCTTCCGAATACGGCAATCTTTTGCGGGACCTCATCGCCCGGCATCAGGTCGATTGCTGGCTCGTCAATACCGGTTGGACCGGCGGCAAATATGGCGTCGGCAGCCGTATGCCGATCCAAGTCACGCGCGAGCTCTTGCGCGCCGCTTTGAACGGGTCGCTCGCGAGAACAAGCTTCCGCATAGATCCCGCATTCGGCCTGCTTGCGCCGCGCTCGGCGCCCGGGATAGAGCCGGAGCTCCTCGACCCGGCAAGGACCTGGGCCTCGAAGGAGGATTTCGCCGAGACGACGAGGCGACTCATCGGAATGTTTCGCGAGAATTTCGTGAAATTCGAGCCCTACGTCGACCGTAAGGTCGTGGAAGCGCAGCCGGGACTCGTCGTCGCGGCCTGAGGGCCGGCCTCAGCGCGAATGTTGCGGGTCGCAAATGAGGCTGCAAAGCGCCGCGGCGCTTGCCGCCTTGCGCAATCTCGCGGCGAAGTCGCGATCGCGCAAATTCCTGGAGACGGCGGCGAGCGCGGCAAGATGCTCGCCGCCGGCCGTCGCCGGAATCAGCAGAAGAAAAACGAGATCGACCGGCTTGCCGTCGATCGAGTCGAAATGAATCGGCTTGTTGAGCCGCGCGAACATGCCGAAAAAATGGTCAAGCCCCGGAATGCGGGCGTGTGGAAGGGCGAAACCTTCGCCGAGCCCGGTCGAACCGAGTTCCTCGCGGGCCAGCACGGCGTTGGAGATGGTCTGCGCGTCAAGATTGAGCTGGGTCGCGGCCCGCGCCGCAAGATCGCGAAGCAACTGCTCCTTGTTGCTCGCGCGCGCGCCGAAAACCACCCGGTTCGGATCAATAAGGTCGGCGAGATCCATAAATATGCCTTCGCAAGGATTTTCGAGCTGATCTAATCGGGCTCGCGGAGACGATACCCGACGCCGGTCTCGGTGAGAATATGCTGAGGTCGCTCCGGGTCCGCTTCAATCTTCTGACGCAGCGCGCGAATGTAGATCCGCAGATATTGCACATCCGCATCGCCGCCCCAAATCTCGCGCAGCATGAAACGGTGCGTGAGGACTTTCCCGGCATGCGCCACCAGGAGCCGTAAAACCTCATATTCGCGTGGCGAAAACTTGACCTCCTCATTGCGCACGGTCACGATCCGCCGGACAAGATCGACGCAAAGGTCGCCGGCGTGGAACAAGGGCTTTTCGCCTTCCTGCTGCAAGCGATGCCGCTGCGCCATGCGGATTCGGGCCAGAAGTTCATCAACTCCGAACGGCTTCGTGACATAATCGTCGGCGCCGAGATCGAGCGCCGCGACCTTCGCGCTTTCGTTCTCACGGCTCGATAGAATGATGATCGGCAAGGTTGCGCCGCTCTCCCTGATCTTTCTGACGACATCGAGGCCGTCCATGTCCGGCAATCCGAGGTCGAGCACGACGAGGTCGGCCGCATTTCTGCGCACGACTTGAAGAGCCGAGGCCCCGTCGGCGGCCTCAGCGACGACATAGCCCTGGCTTTCCAGGCTAGCGCGCAAAAAACGGTGGATCGCCGGCTCGTCGTCGACGACAAGCACGCGAAGCGGACCTGCTCGCGGCGTCATGAAAGCGTCTCCGGCGCCCGCTTTCGCGCGGCCAGCGCGGGGAGCCTAATCGTGAAGACGGCGCCGCGCCGGTCGATGCGGTTTCCGGCCGTGATCGCGCCCCCCATCGCCTCGACAAAGCCGCGGCAGATCGCGAGGCCGAGGCCCGTGCCAGCGCGCTGCCTATCGGTGCGGCGCACCCGGTAGAACTTGTCGAAGATCCGCTCGAGATCGGCCTCGGGCACGCCTTCGCCCTCGTCGAGAACCCGTATGACGACGAAGCCGTCCTCGTGGCTCGCCGTGACCATGATGCGTGAATGAGGCGGCGCATATTTCGCCGCATTGTCGAAGAGATTGAACAGGACTTGCTCCATCAGCACCATGTCGAGATCGAGCATGGGCAATCCGCCCTCGAGTTCGATTATGACCTCGTGGTTTTGAAGGATCTTGGCCGCCCTTTGCAACGCTGCCCCAATAACGTCGGAGAGGTCCATTGGCGTCGCTTGCGGCCTGAGCGGCCCGGATTCGAGCCGCGTCATGTCAAGCAGATTGCCGATGAAACGATTGAGCCTCTCGGCCTCCTCTTGAATGGTGCGCATGAGGCTCGCTTGAACGTTTTCGTCGAACTCTCGCCCATGGCTGACAAGGCTCGTGGCGGAGCCGATGATCGAGGCGAGAGGCGTGCGCAGATCATGCGAGATCGAGGTGAGCAGCGCGCTGCGCAGGCGATCCGTCTCCGCCGCGAGGCGGGCGCGATCGATGTCTCGCGCAAGATTGACGCGATCGATTGCGAGGGCCGCCTGATCCGACAGCGCATCGAAGAGACGGGACTCTTCCGGCGTCAGGAGAAGCCCTGGCTTGTCGCGGTCAATGCCGACGACGCCGACGGCGCCGCGGCCCGTGCGCAAGGGCATGAAGCGGCGCTTCGCGCCCGGCAGAGTGTCGGCGCCGCGCCCGGTCGGCTGGTTCTTTTCAAAGCACCAGCGCGCGGCGGCGAGATCGGCGTCGTCAAGCATGTCTTCGGGCGGAAACCCCGCCTTGACCGCAAGGCCGCCGTCCTCGGGCAAAAGCAGGACGACGCGAACCTTCAGCATCAAGGCGATCTGATGCGCGGTCGCCCATAAGAGATCGTCTAGGCTTGCGACTCCGGCGAGCTTGCGGCTGAAAAGATAGAGCTCTTCGGTGATCCGCGCCTTTTGCCTTGCGGCGATCGCCTGGGCGCGAAGACGCGCCGCGAGATTGCTCGCGATGATCGCCACAACCGCGAAGAAGAACAAGTGCACGACATTTTCGGGATCGGTGATCGTGAACGTGTAGAGCGGCGGCAAGAAAAAGAAATTATAGGCGAGGACGCTGACTAGACATGCGAGCAGCGAGGCCCAAAGACCATAGGTTACGGCGCTCGCCAGGACAGCAACAAGAAACGATAACGCGACATTCGCAACGCCGAGCGTCTGCCGCAGCAGAATGGCGATCACGGTTGCTGCTGCGACAAAGAGAAGGCTGACGACATAGGCTTTGACGTCAGCGGCCTCCCTTCCCGCTTCAATCGTTTTGATTGCCGCTGAAGCGCCCCCGTTCCGGTCGGCCGGACGGGCGATGACGTGAACGCTCGTGTCGCCGGCGATGCGGATCAGCTTTTGGGTGAAAGACCCCCGGAAAAAATCGCGCCAGCGCCCCGGCTCCGATTTGGCGACGATGATATGGGTGAAATTATTGGCTTGCGCATATTCGACGACAGTGTCGGCGACATCCTGGCCCGGGATTGAGATGGCCTCCGCTCCGAGCCTCTGCGCAAGGCGCAAGGTCTGCGCGACGCGGTCTCGCTCGTCCTCGTCCGCGCGCGCCTCGGCCGGCGTTTCGACATGGATCGCGGCCCATCGCGCCCTGAGTCGATCGGCCATTCGCTTGGCGTAGCGCACGACGGCGTTGCTGCTTCGCGCCGCATCGACGAGGACCAGCACTTGCTCGCCGGCGGGCCATGGCCCTTCAATGGCGTGCTGCCGCATGTAATCGACCATCTGTTCGTCGACTCGCTGCGCGGTCCGGCGCAGCGCGAGCTCCCGCAAGGCGGTCAAATTGCCGGGAGAGAAATAATGCTGAATGGCGCGTTCGGCCTGGTCCGGCACATAGACCTTGCCTTCCTGCAGCCTGACGATCAGATCTTCCGGCGTAAGGTCGACGACTTCTATGTCATTGGCGCGATCGATGATCGAATCCGGCACGGTCTCGCGAACCCTGACGCGCGTGATCCTGGCGACGACGTCATTGAGGCTTTCGACATGCTGGATATTGAGCGTCGTAAAGACGTCTATCCCGGCCGCAAGCAATTCCTCGACATCCATGTAGCGCTTCGGATGCCGGCTCTCGGGCGCATTCGTATGGGCGAGCTCATCGACGAGAACAAGCCTCGGCCGCCGCGCGAGAATCGCGTCGAGATCCATCTCGGTCAGAACATGGCCCTTATAGGAGATGCTCTGGCGCGGGATGATTTCGAACCCTTCCAGAAGCGCTTCGGTCTCCTTGCGCCCGTGGGTCTCGACGACGCCAACGGCCACGTCAACGCCTTCGGCTTTCTTGGCCCGCGCCGTCGTCAGCATTTCATAGGTCTTGCCGACGCCCGGCGCAGCGCCGAGAAAGATCTTCAGGCGGCCCTGCTCGCACTGCTGCGTCTCACGCAGGAGGGCGTCAGGCGAGGGCCGCCGATCGGCGCTGTCGCGTTTCTCCATGCTTGGCGGCGCTTTCGCTTAGAATTCTTCACCCTAAGACAATTCGAAGCACTCTATCCTTTCTCCAAGAGAAAACAGCTCCAGGCGAGAAAAAATCGCATCTAAGAACTCAGGCCTTCTTGCTTATGCGTCCGGCTCAACAGCTTGAGTTAGCCTTTTAAATGCTTCTTGCATTCCTTCCAATAGTCCGTCCACTTCAGACCGCCATTGGCGTTGGCCGCCGCGTTGGCGTGAAATTGATCAGTACAGGTTTTGAGGCGCGCAACGCCTGGCTTTTCGGCGGCGTGCCTAGGCGAAATTTGCGACGGAAACACGGCTGTGGGTTTTGACGCGGGCGACTCGACCGCGGGAGGCGGCGCAAGATCGGACGTCGGCGGAGCGCTTGCCGCGACTTCCTGCGGGTTGATCGCCGGCGTCTCAACGGCGGAGGGCGCAGCCTCGTCGACAGGCGCCTCGGGCTGCGGCGCAAGCGCAGGCGCCGCGAGCACCGGCGTCGCCTCCGCCACTGAGGGATTCTCCTTGGTCTCGCGGCTCTCGCGCATTGGGAAACTCTTATCAAGCGCGAGATTGAGTTTCAGCACATTGACATGCGGTTCGCCGAGAACGCCAAAGAGCCGGCCCGCAGTATTGTCGTTGACAAGGCGGCGCAACTGGTCCTCGGAAAGCTTGCGCGCTTTGGCGACGCGCGGGACCTGAAACAGAGCCGCAGCGGGCGTAATATCGGGGTCGAGGCCGCTCGCCGAGGTCGTGACGAGATCGACCGGAACCGGCGCGGATGGATTTTGCGCCGCGAGCGCTTCCGCCTCCTCCTTCACCCGATCAACCAGAGCCTTCGAGGTCGGACCATAATTGGACCCTCCCGAATTGCCCGCGTTATACGGCGCCGGCACAGTTTTCGTCGGATCATTTGGGTCGGTATCCGTGGTGGCTGAGGGCCTGCCATGGAAATAACCGTCCCCGGTGAAATTCTGCCCAATCAGCTCGGAGCCGATAACCTTGCCGTCGCGCTCGATGAGGCTGCCATTAGCTTGATGCGGGAAAAGACGTTGGGCTATGCCCGTCATCGCAAGCGGATAGGCGAGCCCGGTCAGCGCGGTCATGAGAATGGTCAACATGATGGCTGGAAGCAAATGCTTGATCATTTCAGCTTGTCCTCAAGCAAGGCCGACGGCGCCGATCACGAGATCGATCAGCTTGATGCCGATGAAGGGGACGATGATTCCGCCAAGGCCATAGATCAGAAGGTTTCGGCGCAGTATGGTCGCGGCGCCGACCGGCCGATAGGCGACCCCGCGCAGCGAAAGCGGGATCAGCGCGACAATGATCAAGGCGTTGAAGATGATCGCCGACAGGATCGCGCTCTGCGGAGTGGCGAGACGCATCACATTGAGGCTTTGGAGCTGTGGGTAGAAGGCGATGAACATCGCCGGAATGATCGCGAAATATTTCGCGACGTCATTGGCGATGGAAAAAGTCGTGAGCGCACCGCGGGTCATGAGGAGCTGCTTGCCGATCTCGACGATCTCGATCAGCTTGGTCGGGTCGCTGTCGAGATCGACCATATTGCCGGCCTCGCGCGCAGCCATGGTTCCGGTGTTCATCGCGACGCCGACATCGGCCTGCGCCAGAGCCGGCGCGTCATTGGTGCCGTCGCCGCACATGGCGACGAGCTTGCCTTGCGCCTGCTCCTCGCGGATCAGCTTCAGTTTCGCCTCAGGGGTGGCTTGGGCGAGAAAATCATCGACGCCAGCTTCGGCGGCGATCGCCGCCGCCGTCAGAGGATTGTCGCCGGTGATCATCACTGTCCTGATGCCCATCTGGCGCAGGGCGCCGAAGCGCTCCCTGATGCCGCCCTTGATGATGTCTTTCAGATAAATGACGCCGAGCAGACGGCCATCCTTGGCGACCGCGAGCGGCGTCCCGCCTGACTTCGCGATCTTGTCGGCGCTTGCGGTCAAGGCGCGAACAGCCGCTTCAGACACCAACGCGCGCGCCGCCGTAACCGCGCCTTCGCCCTCGCGAACGGGATTCGCCGCATCCGAGCGAACAAAGGCCAGGACGGCGTCCACCGCGCCCTTCCGGATCACTGCTGTCTCGGTGTTGATCCCGCTCAATCGGGTAAACGCGCTGAAGGGGATGAATTTGGCGTTGAGCTCGCCCATATCGCGGCCGCGAATGCCGTATTTTTCCTTGGCGAGCACGACGATCGAGCGGCCTTCCGGCGTCTCGTCGGAAAGCGAGGCGAGCTGCGCCGCGTCGGCGAGCTCCATGGCGCTGACCCCGGGAAGCGGAATGAATTCCGCAGCCTGGCGGTTGCCCAGGGTGATGGTGCCTGTCTTGTCGAGAAGCAAAGTATCGACATCGCCCGCGGCCTCAACCGCGCGCCCCGACATGGCGAGAACGTTGAACTGCACCAGACGGTCCATTCCGGCAATGCCGATCGCGGAGAGAAGAGCGCCGATCGTGGTCGGGATGAGGGTGACGAAAAGCGCGACGAGAACAATGACCGAAACCTTGCCGCCGGCGTAATGCGCAAAGCTTGGAACGGTGGCGACCGCAAAGACGAAGATCAACGTCAGGCCGGCGAGAAGGATGTTGAGCGCGATCTCGTTCGGCGTCTTCTGTCGCTCCGCGCCTTCGACGAGAGCAATCATGCGATCGAGAAAGGTCGATCCTTGCGCCGCCGTGATGCGGACCTTGATCCAGTCGGAAAGAACGCGAGTGCCCCCAGTCACGGCGGAGCGATCGCCGCCGCTCTCGCGGATCACCGGCGCGGATTCGCCAGTGATCGCCGATTCATCGACGGAGGCGACGCCCTCAACTATGTCGCCATCGCTCGGAATGAGGTCGCCTGCCTCGACGAAGACGAGATCTCCCTGCCTCAGAGCCGCCGCCGCCACCTGCTCGGTGCGAAAGCCCTCCGCCGAGACGAGACGTTTCGCGACCGTGTCGGTCCGCGCCTTGCGCAATGTCGCCGCCTGAGCCTTGCCGCGGCCTTCGGCGACGGCTTCGGCGAAATTCGCAAAAAGCAAGGTGATCCAGAGCCAAAGCCAGATCTGGAAGGTGAACTTCAATGAGGCCGCGTCTACCCCTGTCACGAGGTCCCGCAGGTAGAGGATCGTCACCAGCACGCTCACGATCTCGACGACGAACATGACCGGATTGCGAATCAAAAGCCTGGGGTCGAGCTTGCGGAAAGAACCCGCGATCGCGGGCAGGATGATCGCCGGATCGTACAAGGACGAGACGCCGCGCCGCGCCGTCGTCTTGTGCGGAAATGTTCTGGTTTCCATTGGTTTGGCCTTGCAGTTCGCGAGAAATGCTCTTGCGGCGATCAGTAGAGGAAGCCCGCGTACATCGCGAGGTGTTCCTCGATAGGGCCGAGCGCCAGCGCCGGAAAGAAAGTGAGGCCGCCGATGATCAAGATCACCCCAATTAAAAGACCGACGAAAAGTCCGCCATCGGTAGGGAAGGTGCCCGCCGACGCCGGAACGAGTTTCTTGCCGGCGAGAGATCCAGCGATGGCCAGCATCGGCGCGATGAAGAGGAACCGCCCGATCCACATCGCAAGGCCCAGCGTCGTGTTCCAGAACGGCGTATTGGCGCTGAGGCCTGCGAAGGCGCTGCCATTATTGCCGGTCGCGGAGACATAGGCGTAAAGCGCCTCGCTGAAGCCATGCGGGCCAGCGTTGGCGAGGCCGGCGAGGCCAGGAGTTGTGACGACCGCTATCGCGGTGAAGCCGAGCATCGACAAAGGCAGGATCAGAATCGCGAGCATGGCCATCTTGACCTCCTTGGCCTCGATCTTCTTGCCCAGATATTCCGGCGTTCGGCCAACCATGAGGCCGGCGACGAAGACCGCGACGATCGCGAACAGAAGCATGCCATAGAGACCGGAGCCGACGCCGCCGAAGATGATTTCGCCCAGCATGATGTTGATCATCGGAACCATGCCAGCGAGAGGCAGCAGGCTGTCATGCATTGTGTTCACGGCGCCGCAGGACGCGTCGGTCGTGATCGTCGAGAAGAGGGAGGAATTGGCGATGCCGAACCTGACCTCCTTGCCTTCCATGTTGCCGCCCGCCTGCAGAGCGCTTGGGGCGACGTTGACTGAAAAGCCCGCGAAAGCCGGGTTGCCGTGGCTTTCGACGGCGTAGACCGTAAATGTACCGGCGAGAAACAGGATGCCCATGACGGCGAAGATCGCCCAGCCTTGACGCTCCTTGCCGATCATCCTGCCAAAGACATTGGTGAGCGCCGCGCCAATCGAAAAGATCAACACGATCTGGACGAAATTTGTCAGAGCGTTCGGATTTTCGTAGGGGTGCGCGGAATTGGCGTTGAAAAATCCTCCGCCATTGGTTCCAAGCATTTTGATGACTTCCTGCGAAGCCGTCGGACCCTGCGCGATCACCTGCTTGGCGCCTTCAAGCGTCGTCGCCTCGACATAGGGGTTCAGATTTTGCGGCATGCCTTGCCAAACGAAGAACAGGCCGACGACGATCGATATCGGCAAAAGCACATAGAGAACGGCGCGGGTCATATCGACCCAGAAATTGCCGATCGTCCGCGCGGAGCGCCGGGCGAAGCCCCTAACGAGCGCGATGGCGAGCGCGACGCCGGTCGCGGCCGAGACAAAATTGTGCATTGTGAGCCCGGCCATCTGGGTCAGATAGCTCATGGTGGTCTCGGGCACGTAGGATTGCCAATTGGTGTTGGTGACGAAGCTCACCGACGTGTTGAAAGCGAGATCCGGCGCAACGGCGTCCAATTGCTGTGGATTGAACGGCAGAACGGCCTGTAGACGCTGCAGCGCATAAAGGACGATGAAGCCGGCCACGCTGAACGCAAGCATAGCGAGGCCATAGCCGCGCCAATCCTGCTCCTCATGCTCCCTGACGCCGCTCACAAAATAGAGCGCCCGCTCGATCGGCCGCAAGACAATCGAAAGCAAAGTGCGCTCGCCGTTGAAAACGCGGGCCATATAGTAGCCAAACGGCCGGACCAGCAGCGTGACGATCACGCAATAGAGCGCGATTTGAATGAAGCCATTGGCGGTCATAAAAAGCCTTCCTCAAAAGCGCTCGGGACGAATCAAGGCGAAGACGAGATAGACAAGCAGGCCGATCGTCACGATCGCGCCGAGCACGAGGTCAACTGTCATGGATGAGGCCTCACAAGCTGCCGCAAGCGTCGAGATAAAGCGAGGTGACGACGAAGGCCGCAACGCCGATCGCGACATAGGCGACGTCGGGAAGGTAACTGAACATCACATGGTCCCTTTTTGCGCCGCGCCGGCTAAGCGCAGGGCGAGCGTCGACGCGGTTATTGCGCCCGCCGCGTATAGGGTCGAGCGCGCTTGCCGCCGCAAAAAATATAAATTTCGTATAAGGAAAGGGCGTTGACGCAGGTCAAGGCGGCTGCGCCATTGCACGTGATTTTTGCCGTACCCGCACTATGTCTGCCGGCTCCAATGAAATGAGGCGGAGATTTTGCTTATTGCAGGCCGCATATAGGTTCGATAGGGCTCAGCGGCGCAGCGCATACTCGACCGTCGCCATCTACATCCCGGCCTATTGCTGGGGCGTCGGCGTGAGCCGGGACGTTCGAGGGCGCTGCGGCGCCTGGCGCAAAATTCGCGGGACCGACCGGTTTGAGCCATACCGCTTGAAAAAGGTGCGCCCTCTTTCAAGACGTCTATCGGGGGCGCCGCGGCGCCCCCTTTGCGACTTCTGGTCTCGCTTGAAACAGTTTCTGCTAGTAGTGCCAGATCAGGTCCATCGAGGCGACCCCAATGGCGTGTCTGGTGCCGTTGTCGAAAGCCGGCTTATCAAGCGAATGGTAATACGCCATTTCCGGGCGGATCTCGATCTGTGGCGAGAACCAATGCTGCCAGCCCAGCGCATAGTTGTTGTAGCGCGTCGCGTAGCCGGTGCGCTGACCGTTGATGTCGTTATAGAATTCGCCGCGCAAGGACACATTGTCCAACGGAGAGAATTGGTAGTTCAGATAGGCAAGCACAGCCCACTCCCGCGCCGTGCACTGGGTCTGCCCGCTTAGCTCATAGGGGCAGACGGCTTCGTTCGGCGTGTTGCCTGTATGAAAATATGCGAAGGCCGTATTCCCATAGCCCTGCAACACATCGGGAACGTTCTTCTCATACATATAATAGGATTCAATTGAGATGTGCCATTGATCGTTGAACTTGTGGTAATAGGTTCCGCCAAGCCATTGCAGATTGTTGTAGCCCCAATTGCCGTTGTTGAGGGCGTTGGCGCAGAGGTAAATGTTGTCTGACGACGTGTCGCTGTCATATTGCACGCAGCCAGTGTAGCTCGGCTGCGTGCCGGGGTCCCTCGCGCCTTGATAGCCCTGGAAGCCGGTCGTTGGATTGATGAGCGAGATATATTTCGAATTCCACGGCACCGTTTCCGTGCCCGCGGAGATGCCGAATTGGATCATCCAGTTCTTGGTCAGCTTAAGGGATGTCAAAAGACCGGTGTTCGTGTAATTGTCGAGCGCGTAGGTCATGGAATGCGAATACATATAATTGTTCGGCGCAAGCTGCGCCTCGATGTCGGGCACGGAAATGTAGCGCCCTAGACGAAACTCCAATCCTTCGAAAATCTTCACGTCGCCAATCTTCGGGACATAGAGCTCGCCATAGACCATCGGCATGTCATAGCCGACAAAATGGTTATGGTATAGCAACTGATTGCTGAACACGCCATAGGCGGTGGTGTAGCGGTAGTTCTCGCCGTAGATGCCGCTTATGCGGAAGCCCCAATCGACATAGTCCTGCTGAACCGTATTAGGCACGCGCTCGATATACATAACGGCCTGGTCGAGCTGAAGGGTATCTGGCGTATAAGAATAGGCGGCCGGGGCGTTGCCGGCGTAGCCGGTATGCGCCGTGCTGAAATTGCCGCCCACGTTCACCCAGCCATAAATCTGGATATGGGCGTCCTCCAGCGTCTTGCCGACCGGATTGTCCGTGCCGATCGCCTTCATCAACGGGCTGTCGACCGAGTTAGGGGTCGAGTTGCCGATGTAATCCAGGCCGCCCGCCGGCCAATCCGCAAACGGCATGGGCGGCGAACTTTCGGGCGCCGGCGGCCATGGCGGGGGACGCCGGGTCAGCGGGCCTGGCGGCGCGTTCGGGTCCACCGGCGCCGAGGCCAAGCCCCATTCGTCGCCATAGGCATGGTAGAGCCGCGTAAAGAAGTTCGACTCCTCAGGCGGGGCCGCAGGCGCTGGATTCACGTCGGCAGCAAACGCCGGAGCCGCGGAGCAAAGAAGAGCCGCATAGAGAGACGGCAAGCCGCGAAAGTTCCGTAGAAAAGCCATAGTTCCACTCCCATCAAGGCGGTTGGAAGCATCAAAAAGGCACACATATACAGATATTTGCAATGCGAGTTCGTCATCCAAACTTGGATTTCAAACTATACGATACTTTCTTGCAACAGTACGACGCATTGGACGCCAACTTGCTCGCGCAACATCACGATAGCCTAATCAAGCGCCAGCAAAGCACGCGTCATTGAGCAAGAAAACAACGCGCTTCGGCGCCGGACGAAAGCGCGGCGGCCGCAAATTGACTTGTGTAGCCACCGTACTCCGAGTCGCGCCGCGTCAAAAAACCAACGCCTTGGCCTCTTTCACGCCCGGAAGCATTTTGACATCGGCGAGAACCTTGTCCGGAACCGCCCCATCGACCTCGACGAGCGCGACGGCCGAACCGCCCTCGCGATCGCGGCCAAGGGCGAAGGTCGCGATATTGACGTCCGCATTGCCAAGCATGCTGGCGAATCGGCCAATGAAGCCGGGCTTGTCTTCATTGCTGACGTAAATCATCGTCGGCGCGACCAGCGCATCGACCTCGATCCCATTGATCGAAATAATCCGCGGCTTGCCGTCGTGAAAGACAGTGCCCGCGACCGAACGCTCATGCGCCTCGGTCGCGACGGTCAGGGTGATGAGCGATTCATAATCGCCTTCGGCGGCGCGGGTCACTTCGTCAATCGTGACGCCTCGCTCCTTCGCCACGCTTGGGGCGGAGACAACATTGACGTCGGACAGCAACGGACGCAAAAGACCGGCGATCGCCGACGCCGTCAGCGCCTTTGTCTTGAGCTCGGCGACGCCGCCCTCATAAGTGATCGTCACCTTCTTGATGGAGGTTTCGACAAGTTGTCCGGCGAAGGAGCCGAGACGCTCGACGAGGGCGATGAAGGGCTTGAGCTTCGGCGCCTCCTCCGCCGTGATCGAAGGAAAATTGACCGCGTTCGAGATCGCGCCGCGGGTCAGATAATCCGACATCTGCTCGGCGATCTGGAGCGCGACATTTTCCTGCGCCTCATTGGTCGAAGCGCCGAGATGCGGGGTGCAGACCACATTTGGATGGCCAAACAGCGGATTTTCGATCGCCGGCTCGTTCACGAACACGTCGAAGGCCGCGCCGGCGACGTGACCGGAGTCGAGCAGGGCGCGCAGGGCTGTCTCGTCCACAAGTCCGCCGCGCGCGCAATTGATGATTCGCACGCCCTTCTTGGTCTTGGCGAGATGTTCCGCCGACAGGATGTTCCGGGTCTGCGGCGTCATCGGAACATGCAGGGTGATGATGTCGGCGCGGACGAGCAGATCGTCAAGTTCGACCTTCTCGACGCCGAGGTCCAACGCCCGCTCCGGCGAAAGGAAAGGATCATAGGCGAGGACGCGCATGCGCAGGCCGAGCGCGCGCTCGGCGACGATGGAGCCGATATTGCCGCAGCCGATCACGCCGAGGGTCTTGCCGGTGATCTCAACCCCCATGAAGCGATTCTTCTCCCATTTGCCTGCCTGGGTCGAAGCATCGGCTGAGGGAATTTGCCGCGCGAGCGCAAACATCAGCGCAATCGCGTGCTCTGCGGTGGTGATGGAATTGCCGAAAGGCGTGTTCATGACGATCACACCCTTTGCCGTCGCGACGGGAATGTCGATATTGTCGACGCCTATGCCGGCGCGCCCTATGACCTTGAGCTTGGCTGCTCTTTCAAGAATCTTGGCGGTGACCTTCGTCGCCGACCGGATCGCAAGGCCGTCGAAATCGCCGATGATCTCGGCCAGCCTGTCCTTGTTCTTTCCGACCTCCGGCTGAAAATCGACTTCGACGCCGCGCTCCTTGAAAATGGCGACGGCGGCGGGCGAAAGAGCGTCGGAAATAAGCACGCGCGGAGCCATGGCCTTCTCCAGACCTGGAGGAATTTTCGAGCGAAGCCTATGCCGTTTTTAGTTGCTACGCTGCGAAATGAGCGCAGACGCCAAAATACGCTGACATGCCGCGCGTGGGGGCGCACGCCTCTGTTGAACTTCCCCGGCAACCATGCCCCACAAATCACGCGGCTTTGGCCAGCTCTCCCTTGACCTTCTGAAAGGCGTAATCGAGCCAAAGCGTCAGGGCCTCGACATCGCTTGTCTCGACCGTCGCGCCGCACCAGATGCGAAGGCCGGGCGGCGCGTCGCGATAGGCCCCGATGTCATAGGCGATTTTTTCCTTTTCGAGCAGGCTCACGATCGATTTCGCGAAATCGGCCTCGGCCTTGAGGCCATGCGCGACGATGAGCGGATCGACAATCTTGAGGCAAATGCTGGTGTTCGATCTGACCGCCGGATCCTTGGCGAGGAAGTCGATCCAAGGCGTTCTCGTCACCCAATCGCTGAGCGCTTTCGTATTGGCGTCGGCGCGAGCGACAAGCGCGTCGAGGCCGCCGATGGATTTCCCCCAGTTGAGCGCGTCGATATAATCCTCGACGCAAAGCATCGACGGCGTGTTGATGGTCTCGCCCTCGAAAATACTTTCGATCAGCTTGCCGCCCTGCGTCAAACGGAAAAGCTTTGGAAGCGGCCAGGGCGGCGTGTAGCTCGTGAGCCTCTCGACCGCGCGGGGCCCGAGAATGAGCATGCCATGCGCCGCTTCGCCGCCGAGCACTTTCTGCCAGGAGAAGGTGACGACATCGAGCTTCGACCAATCGAGCCTTTGCGCGAAAGCCGCAGAGGTCGCGTCGCAGATCGTCAAGCCTTTGCGGTCGGCCGGAATGAAATCCGCATTGGGGACGCGCACGCCGGAGGTGGTTCCGTTCCAGGCGAAGATGACGTCATTGTCGAAGTCGAGGCTCGCAAGATCGACGATCTCGCCATAATCGGCGACCTGCGCCCGCGCGTCTTTAATCGGCAAATGCTCGACGACGTCGATCACCCAGCCTTCGCTGAAGGATTCCCAGGCGACCACATCGACGCCCCGCTGGCCGAGCAAGGACCAAAGCGCAAGCTCAACGGCGCCGGTGTCGGAGCCGGGCACGATGGCGATGCGATGATCCGGCGGAATCTGCAAGACTTCTCGTGTGAGGTCGATCGCAAACTTAAGCCTGCCCTTGCCGACCTTGGCCCGGTGCGAGCGCCCGAGCGTTGGGCCCTGAAGATTTTGGATTTGCCAGCCGGGATGTTTGGTGCAGGGGCCGCAGGAAAAATTTGCGCACGCCGGCCGCACGGCGGGAATCGTCGCAGTCATGTGACCATCCTTTCAGATGGGCGCCTTTCGTTGGGGAAAGGTGTCCCGTCTACTTGGATATGCCTCGGAGGGGCGGGCGTCAAGGCGGAGGTAGTGGGTCAGTTTGGAACCGGGTGCGCTGATTGAGCGCGAACTTTGTTCTACGTTGCGCCACGTGCAGGCGTCCGAGGCGTTCCACGAAATGACCGGATTTGGCCGATTTCGTTGAAAAACGCGAATTTTGTCGTTGATCACAATTCTCGAGGTCGGCGGTGGGCTCCAAGAAGTTAGCACTGGGGGTTCAGCTGAGAGGCGAGCTTTGCGGCGTGCAGCCTTCGTAGGAGATTGGCTTCAGTCATGATCAGCCGAGAGCGCTCTTCCCATGCAAAGCCGTGATTTTCGTCCCCGCTCACTTTCCGACTTTTTCAACGAAATCGGCCGGAAGCAGCCTTTCCGCTCCCGTGAAGAGTTTCGGACGCCGTCAGGCGTCGGAAAGTCCCCGAGGAACGAACCCGCGGTGTGCAGGGCACGGCTTATGGGGATTTGACGTTTTGGCTGTGCGGCGGTGGGCGTCCGTGGAGCGCACCGAGCTTCAGCGGGCGCCCATCGCGAGAGGATGGCCAGGCGATCACGGCCAAAATCCGAGGCGATTGATTGGCCATTTCGGCGATCGCGGCAGAGATCGGCGCGCAGAGCGTCGATGGCCGAAGCGACTGGGCGACGACATGGCGTGGGAATGAAACGTGCCGGGTCACGACGGCGCCCCGGTTGCTGCGGGAGCGCTGGGCGGCGCGCGCGGCTGCATCCAGCGCCCGAAGGTCTCGATGATGCGCATTCGCCCGCCGCAGCAAGGACAGGGCGGGAGTTGAGCGGGCGGCTCTTCGGCCTCAACGGGTTCTGGCGGCGGCGTCGCTACGGCCAGCAGTTCGCGGACGCGGGCGATGTTGGCCTTGCGTGTCGCGCTCGCGAACAATCCGTAATGCCGGATGCGGTGGAAGGCCAGCTCTCTGGCGTATCAAAGCCGCGTGGACCTTATAGGCTGGGTGTTTCCGGTCCCGTTGCGATGCCGAAGCCTATCTCGCATCGTATCTAGATTGTGCTTCCCTGACCTGCTCCCAGTTTGCCTTGGCCCAATTGACCAGTTCTTGCGTGGGGCGCAGAAGGCTTTTTCCGAGGTCTGTAATCTCGTACTCGACGCGGGGCGGCACTTCCGGAAACAACTCGCGGATAACCAACCCGTCACGTTCGAGCTTCTTCAGGGTTGAAGACAGCATCCGCTGTGAAATCCCGGGAACCGCACGTTCGAGCTCGGAGAATCGAGCGCGTCCGCCAAGGAGGTCGAGCGAAAGGACGAGGAAGATCGTCCACTTGTCGCCGATCTTGGTCAGCAGTTCCCGGACTGCCATCGGGTCTGAGCTTCTGCAGACTGCAGCGGGGTCTAGGTGGCCGGCTTTGCTCGGCTTTTTCATAACTTACCTCGGTGTTAGCTGCCGATTTCAAAGTGCCTTCTTCTTCGAAACAAGCTTCCATTATATGCGTAGCTCTCCTTTTGTAAGCAACCTTGCAAAACACATGGAGAATCCAGGATGCCGAATCCGAAATACAATGCCTATGAAGCCGCCGACCCTTACTTCGATCTTGTTCGAGGAGCGCTAGGCGACCTCGTTGATGGGGAGCACTTCTTCGACATCGTCGCTGACGACGTCGTCTACGAGGTCCTCTACGACTTCCCCGGTTGGCCTCGCATAATCCAAGGGCGCGCCGATCTGATGGCCAAGTTCAGGGGCTATGGCGACAACATCGAGCTTCAATCTGCCGATAAGTTGATTACCCACAAAACCGATGACGGTCGTGTCGTTGTCATCGAATATGAAGTCCATGGGACCGTCCTCGCGACGGGCGTGAAGTACGACAATCGGTTTTGCTCAATCATAAAGATCGAAAACCGGAAAATCGCGCACTGGAGAGACTACATGGACTCTCTTGCGGCCTGGAACGCATTGACGGCGCCTGCTCGCTAAAAGCCCCGCATCTCGAGAAGATCAAGAGATACCGCCATGAAGCAAATTCTTATGATTGAAGTGAGCCCGCGGGGGAAGGACTCGGCGAGTCGATCGGTCGCCGATACGCTCGCCGCACGGTTCACCGACCTCTATCCATCAGCAAAGCTCATGCGCCGCGATCTGGCCGCCGAGCATCTGCCCCATCTGGACGAAATCACGCTCCGGGCCATCTCGACAAAGGACCCGGCCGAGGCGGAAATGTTGAAAGAGGCGGCCCGTCAGTCGGATCAACTGACCGACGAGCTTCTGGCATCCGATCTTCTGGTGATCGTAACGCCGATATGGAATTTCGGCATTCCCTCCGCCCTCAAAGCTTGGATCGATCTGGTCGTGCGGCCAGACAGGACCTTCCGATACGCCGATGGCGGCGTCCTCGGTCTGACGAAGGACAAGAAAGCGATCCTGGTTCTGGCTTCGGGTGGCGTTTTTACAGAGGGCCCATGGCGCCCGTGGGATTTTGTCGAGCCTTACCTGCGTCAGATCCTAGGTTTCATCGGCATCGTGGATGTGCAGACCGTTCGAGCCGAGGGGATGAACATCCCCCTGTTGGCTGCCAATGCCGTGCCAAAAGCGAACAAGGCTGTCGAGGAGCTTGCTCTGTAAGGACTGTTCGCGACCAATGGAATTGGACAACCTACTGAACCTTTTTGCTATTTCCGAGCCTTCGCCCAAGGCTGTCAAAATCAAGCCCATCCCTCCGAGGACAGAAACCGGTTGCCGTGTTGTCGCTGCGCTCAGACCCCCGATTTAAACTCGCCGATCGCCATTGCGGAAACATCCGCTATTGAAAACCCGCGCCGGTCTACGGATCGACCGCTTTGTTTGGATTTTGTTGAAAAGCCTTGTCCGTTGGCGGCTTTGACGCGCGCCGCCAATGGCGCAAACTGGCTTGCGCGTCCTCATGTGGCAAAGCCGGGCGTCAGATTGGGGATCAGTTTGGCCATTTTTCTCAAATTCTGCGCGGCGGCGGCCAATA
>Ga0182030_10003532_pt1 | contig 33380 bp, 28 predicted proteins | sample 812S3MmetaG_FD_121299 | JGI IMG/M metagenome (GOLD analysis project Ga0182030, IMG submission 121299) | Permafrost microbial communities from Stordalen Mire, Sweden - 812S3M metaG (Illumina Assembly) | ecosystem: Environmental > Terrestrial > Soil > Wetlands > Permafrost | place: Sweden...
CCGTCCACTTGTTCTCGTCGTAAGCCTTCAACACTCGCTGGCGTAAATCCAAGGAATAAGCTCGCATGGACCCAGAGCATACCTCATTGCCGTCATGTGCACAATACTTTAATATGCTCTAGGTAGCCTTTGGCAGGGACTTTTCATCCTGCGTGTGCGTCTTCGACTTTCCAAGAGGTTGCAATCCGGCGCGGATGGCGGCGACTTCCACGAGTTCCGCCAGGCGATGACGCAGCCGCAGTCCGTGGATGAACCAAATCAACGCCAGAAATGAGACCGCTCCCAGCAGGTATAGGGAAATGATGGGGCGCATGGAATTGCCGGGAAGCGTCAGCAATGTGACGAGGGTGAAGGTGAGCAGCAGCCCCCCAACGAGAGAGGAAAAAGTGCTTACGTTGAGGAAATTTCCGACCCGGGTCAGCCGCCGTCCGCGCGGATAAATTTCGCTCATCGTGCGCAGGCGCAGGTTCCACCAGCGGCTGGCAAAAACGTGCAGGTCCCAGTTCGTCCAGCCGGTATCGAGGGAAAATTTCCAGCCTTCCTCGTCCAGTAATTTCTCCGCCGCGTGAAGCAGGTGGGAACGTTCGAGGCCGGTCTCGCTCCAGAAGGCGAGACTGCCGGAAGCGCGCCAATCCACCGAGAGATGGGGCGCGTCCTCTTTTGCTGCGATGACGGTCTGCGGTGTCCTCTTGCCACGCAGCCAGGTAAAGTAGCGTGCCCAGGCCCGTCGCCAAGGTTGAACGATGGCGAGGTAGAGCAGCAGGAGCCGCGCGGGAATACTGTCAAATTTCGTCTCGATCCGCGCTTGCGCCATGTAGCCCATCCCGACGAGCAGCGTCAGCCCGAACATGACCAGGGGAATCAGACGCAACCAGGCGAGGGGCATCGACAGGAAAAAGATGAACAGGGCCACCGCCAGCCACTCCAGGCTGCTCAGGAGCGCTGCAAACGGCGAATAACGCTTCGGGTAAATGCATTGGAAGAGTCCCGTGCCGAAGATTCCGTGATAGATGATGGGCCGTGTGAAAAACGAATCCATTTTCACCTGCGAGTAGACATTCCCGTGCCAGATGGCCGAGCCGGTCGGGCCGAAGTATTGGAGATGCTTGTAGCGCAGCATCGCCTCGGCCTCGCCATAACCGCTCTGCTGGCTGAAGTAGGTGCGGACCTCGAAACGGCGATAATGCCAGACCACGGCGGCGGGGCTGAAACCGATCACGTAACCGCGCTGCATCAGCCGCCAGCAGACATCCACGTCGTCGCCCGCCTTGCGGTATTCGATGTCGAAGCCGCCGATCTCGTCCAATGCCCATTTATGATAGGCCATGTTGCAGCCAGGTACATGCTCGGCGACCGTGTCCGTCAAAAGCACGTGGCTGGGCGAGCCGGGCGCGGCTCCGACCGTCGCCTGAATCCAGTCAGTGGCGGGCGGCGAAATATTTGGACCGCCCACTGCCGCGAAATCAGCGGAAAGCAGCGTGTGGACCAGAAAATAGAGCCAGTCGCGGTCCACCATGCAGTCCGAATCCGTAAAGGCGACAACATCACCCTTGGCCGCCGCGATGCCGGCGTTGCGGGCGGCACTGAGGCCCTTGTTGACCTGCACGATGTTCCGCACGCGGGGGAAGTCCTTCATGATTTCCTGCGTGTTGTCCTTTGAGCCATCGTCGATGAAAATCACCTCGTAGTTGGGATAGTGGAGGTGTTGCAGCGAAGTCATGCAATCGCGCAGCGTGCGCGCGCCGTTGTAGGAACAGACCACGATCGAGACCATCGGGAATTTGGCTGTTGGAACAAACCGCTGGTAAAGTGGCTGCTCCGGATTTTTCAGAAGCGGTTGCAAGGCGCGGTAGCTCAGCTTCGGCTTGCGCTCCGCCGTGACGATGCCGAAGGCCCAGTTGGTGACGTCGACGCCGTCGGTGAACCATTCGTCCGTCCACGAAAAGATGAACGTCCCGGCCAGGCCGTTTTCAAAAACGGTGGTGACGTGCTCGGCCAGCAAATGCGCTTGCTCCTCTTCCGGATTGCGGATGGTGTCCATCCCGAATTCACTCAGAATGAGAGGCTTGTCCCCGGAGAGATTTTGGAGGCGGCCAAGATAACCGACGAGGTCTTTCTTGCGATGGAGATATACATTGTAGCTGTAAAAGTCGACTTCGCTCGGCAGAAGGTATTCAGTCGGGGGAAAATTGGCGTAGGCGGCCAGGGCGAGGGGGTCGTTTTTCTTGACGATGCGCACCAGTGAGTTGAGAAATTCCTCCATCCGCCGCGCGCCGTACCAGCGCACGAGGTCGGGCGGAATTTCATTGTCGATGAAGAAGCCGAGCATGGCCGGATGGCCCGCGTTGGCCAGGGCCGCCGTGGCGACGTTCCGGCGGATGGTCTCCACCGCGTCCCGGTCGTCGAGGAAGAGGACGCGCTTGTGCCACGGGATCGTGACCATGACGCGCAGGCGATTTTTTTGCGCCACGTCGAGGAACCAGCGCGGCGGCGTGTGATAAACCCGGAGCACGTTCACGCCAAGCTCGCGCATCAACCCAAAATCGATTGTGACCTTTTCCGGCGAGGGCAGGTTTGGTCCGTCTTCGGTCGCGGGCCGGAACGGCCCGTAGGTCACGCCCTGGAGATAAAACTTGTTTGCGCCCTCAAAGAAAAACTTCGCCCGCACCTGCAGGCGGGGAAGATCAGTCGCGGCGACGGGTTCCGCGGAAATCACATCATGCACCCACGCAGTTTCCCTGAGGCGGGCATCTGCGGCAAGTCAGGAATAAAAGTACTTCTTGAAACCGATTGTAATGCATTCTATGCGAAAGAAAGTCGACAAGACAATCACTCTCTTAGGTGAGATTTTTCTGCCTTACTTAGGCCGATTTTCCAACTGAAGGTCGGGCATGCGCTTGAAATGAGCGGTATTGCGAGTCACCAACATCGCGGCGGTTATGCAAGCATTTGGCCTTAAAAAAAGGCTGGCGTCGGTGTCCTCCAAGCTTCAAAGTTCGCATTCCATGACACCTTCTTCTTCCATTAGTAAACCTGTTCTCAAACAATTTGCCGGTCTTTGGACGTTGACTCATCAGCCCTCCGCCGCCAAAGAATGGTCACTCGAAGAAAAATTCAAGCAGGCCAAGAAGGCCGGGTTTGAGGCCATTGGCGGCGGCGCCATGCCCGAAGTTGTGCCTCTTTGTGAGAAGTACGGAATGGATTACGTCTGCTATATCGACGGAAATAAAAATTACGCTGAGAGGCTTAAAGTGGTTCAAACCACGAAGCCCGCCCGCGTCAATGTGCAGCTTCTCGATCACGATACGTTGCCGAAGGAGGCCGTCAAAATCTGGCTCAAGATGGAAGCCCATGCCGAGAAGATGGGGTTGAACGTCGACCTGGAAGTTCATCGCGACACCTGTACGGAAACGCCGGAAAAGGTTTATGAGATCGCCGCACTTTATAAAAAGGCGACAGGCAAAAACATCCGGCTCTGCTTTGATTTCTCTCACTTTGCCGTTGTCAAACACATATACCCGCCTTTCGCGGATCGGCTTCTCGTCCGGCCTGATTTGGTCCAGTTGTCGCGACAGGTCCATTTCCGCCCGTTCAATGGGCACCATTGCCAGGTCCCTGCAACCGACGGGAAAGGCAACGAGACGCCTGAATTCAAAGACTACCTCGCTTTTGTCGACGCCTTCATTGCCTGCTGGTTGAAGGGCGCCAAAGGCGGCGAAGTTCTCTATGCTTGTCCCGAGTTCGGTCCGTTCGGCAGCGGCTATGGGATCAGCACCTTCCCCAATGTCTGGAAGGACGCCATTCTGCTCTGTTCAAAAACGGAAGCACTCTGGAAGGCGAATCTCCGGAAATGGAAGAAATAGGTCGCTTTTGGCAACCGTCGCACTCCTGCGACGGCTGCTAAGAAATGCGCCGGAGCTGCGGGGTTCTTTATTTTTTACCGCGTCCTTTGAAGGTCAGTTCGGCGACGCCCGATTTATCGAGTTCGCCCAGGCCCTTCTCGATCATCAGTCGATACTGCGCGAGGGTCGCTTCAGCCAGCGGAACGCGAATACTGGCTTCCTTGGCCAGCGATACCGCGATGCCCGAGTCCTTGGCCGCGTGGGCCGAGGAGAAATAGCAGTCGTGCTCGCGGTTTTGCATGTCGGCCCCGTCGGTTTCCAGGACGCGCGAATTCGCGCCGGTTTGGGAAAAGATTTCGCGCAACACGTTCAGGTCGATGCCCAGCGCGTCGCCTATGGCCAGGCCTTCGGCCAGTCCCGCAGTATTGATATTCATCACCATGTTGACCAGCGCCTTGACCTGAGCCGCGCGGCCCGTCGCGCCGACATAACGGCGCGCGATGCTCAACGACTCCAACAACGGGCCAACTTTCTCAACCACGGCGGAATCGCCGGCCAGGATCAGATAGAGTGTCCCTTGCCGCGCCTGCGTGATGCTCGAAGCCATGCAGGCTTCGATGGCCGCCGCGCCTGCCTTATGGGCTGCCGCTTCGACGTCGAGGTGTACTTGGGGGGAGACGGTGGCAAAATTAATAAACGTGTGCCCCTTTGCGCCCGTGAGCAGATTGTCGCCGGGGGCCGTAAAAATATCCCGCATCGCCTTGTCGTCGGAAACGACGGTGAGGATGACATCGGCCTTCGCGGTGATCTCGGCCAGTTTTTCCGCCGCGTGGCATTTCAATTCCTTCGCCAGTTCAGTGGCTGATTCACGCCGTACGTCATAGACGGCGGTCACTTGAAATCCCTGATCGACTAACCGACGCGCCATATTCGCGCCCATCCGACCCACGCCGACCACTCCGACTTTGCTCTTTGTTTTATCGCTCATATTTTCCTTCTGGTTGAAGTTCCAAATCCTGAAAAGGAGAGGGCATATTCCTTACCCGCCCCCGTTAAGTCAAGACAGCCTCTGAAAAAAAACTGCCTCCGCCGTTCCTAAGTGCGTTTTTGCGCTTTTTTGCCGAGGAGAAAAAACATTTCTGCTGTGCCGAGGTGTTTGACGGGCTGGGGACCGCGCTCCTCCCAGAGATAGTAAGGCCTGACCTCCGCATAAACATCAGCAGAAACGTTGATCCGGCCCGGCGCGCCGCTTGATTCCATGCGGCTGGCGAAATTAACGGTTGAGCCCCAGACATCATAACTGAATTTTTGTTTTCCAATCACACCTGCCACCAACGGTCCCGAGTGAATGCCGATGCGGATTTTCCATCCGTCCGGCCCGGCCTGCGCGGAGATTCGTTGGGAAGCTTCGCTAATCTCCAAAGCGGCGTCGCAGGCGGCGCGGACAGGATCGTCATGCAACTCCGGCACCCCGGCCACGGCCATGTAGGAATCGCCGATCGTCTTGATTTTTTCCAGCCCGTACTTGGCGCTGATCCGGTCGAATTCGGAGAAATAGGTGTCAAGACGACGGATCACTTCGGCTGGCGCCAGGTGTTCGGTGGATTGGGTGAAGCCCTCGAAGTCGGTGAAGATCACCGCGGAATCCGTGAAATAAACAGGTTCGACATAGCCGTTGCGCTTGAGCTCCTCGGCGACTGATTCAGGGAGAATTCCGTTCAAGAGGCGCACATTTTCGGCCAGCGCCGTTTTCAGGATGCCCTCGAAATATTCGTACATGGCCGTCTGGAAGGCGGCGCTTTGGGCCAATACCATTTTTTCGGCTTCCTTGCCCAAATCAGGAAGGTGCCTACGTACCGCTTCCCGCAGCAGTTCCCGCATGTTGCCTTCGGAATTGAGAAAAAATGAAACCGTGTATCCCTGCTTCTCGTAGTCGAAGTTGTCGAAGGTGGTTCTCGTGTGGTTGAAAAACCGCTCACGGCTTTCCTCGGTCCCGTCACGGAGGTCCAGAACCCGCGGCAGAAAAATCTGGTTATAACCAAACAGACCCGAATCGTCATAGTCGAACTTCCCGTTGATCTGGCACCATTTTCTGAAAATATTCTCAGTGGGCAGTTTATCTTCCTTGGCGATGGCAAATTCGTTCCGGACTTGCTCGATCCATGTTCTTGTCATTTCGCGAACAGGGCGATCAGGATAATCTTCCAGTAAAACCGCGTCAGGCTTTTGCACCTCCGTCTCAAGGTGAAGGAGAAAATAGGTTGCAATTACCCGCGCGACGGCGTGTCTTACGTCCAGACTTGGGGAAGTTGCATTGCTCATGGTAGTTCAAGCAAGTTACGAACGAGATCAGAACCTTGCCAAAGAAATTTTTGCCTAAGTCTCGTTTTTTCAACTACAGCGCCACGTTGGGAGCTTGAGGCGTCATGTCCCGTTTAGTCACTGAAATGTAACAAAGCCTGAGCTTGGCTCTGCATTCACGGTCGGCTACACCATTAGGTAATCGGATTAGCGAACCGAACTTCCGCCCCCTTCAACTTTATGCAACACAAGATCATGATAGTGGATGACGAGGCCGACGTGATTGACATGCTGGTCATCAACCTGCGCGCCGCCGGGTTCCAGGTCATTGCGGTGGAAGACGGAGCGACAGCCCTGGCAAAAGCCCGCAGCGAGGCGCCCTCTCTTATCGTCCTTGACCTGATGTTACCGCGGATGCCGGGGTTGGAGATTTGCAAGGTGCTCAAGAGCGATCCCGCGACGCGGCACATTCCAATCATCATGCTCACGGCCAAAGCCGAGGAAGTGGATAAAATAGTCGGGTTGGAACTCGGAGCGGATGATTATGTCACGAAGCCTTTTAGTCCGCGTGAGTTGATTCTGCGCATTAACCGCTCTTTGCGCCGCGGTAAGGACAAAGTGGCGGCGAGCGTGGAGAAATTGGCCATCGGTGATCTCGTACTCGACCACACCCGGCATGAGGTCCTCGTGAAAAGCAAGCCGGTCGAGCTGACGGCGACGGAATTCCGGCTTCTTGCTTTGCTCATGGAGCGGCGTGGCCGGGTCCAAGGCCGCGATAGCCTGCTCAACGATGTTTGGGGTTATGAAAGCGTCATCGACACCCGCACCGTGGATACGCATGTGCGGCGCCTCCGCGAGAAACTCGGCCCGCTGGCTACTTACATCGAAACAATCCGCGGGGTAGGGTATCGTATCAGCGAAGGCGAACTGGTTGAAAGCCCGATGCTCGCAACCAGGTAAGGTTTTGGGGCTGGAGGGACATGCGGGGTAGGCACGCCTGTTGGTGTCCCTCCAATAATTTACCGCTTTCCGTCGAGAAGGTCGTAGAGATGATGGGCGTTTTGGGGCGGTGGAACCTTGCCTTCGAGAATATCCCGGACATGGATATGTTCGCCGTAGGCTTCCTGATTAATCTCGGTCTTCACTTCAATCGAGCTTCCGCCGAATGTGGCCCCACCGAAAATGCCGCCTGAGTCCCGATAAACCAGGACGTCGCGTTTTTCGAGATCGCGGGTCGATTGGCTTTCCACGCCGGTATCTCCGCCCGCTGTGCCTGTGGCCGTGGCATCCCACTTCACTTTGCCTTGGCCAACAAACTGCCCGATGGCCCGGTCCGTGTTAAGGATGATGATGTAGCTGATGCTGGAGAAGCCGAGCTGCGCTCCGAGGCTGGCACCGCTGATGTTAAATGCGGAGGGTGCGCGCCAGACGGGGCCGGCGCTGCCCATGTGGCGGATCAAAACGATGCCTTCACCACCCTGGCCGCCAATGCCGATACCGCCCTTGATGATCGTGCAAATGGCAATGCCCTTGGCATTCTGAAGAATCTCCGGCGGGATGGGGTCGTCGGAACCCTGCCTCTTCTCCACGATTTTCGTGGCGTCATGGATCCGTTGGTCCATGTCGGCGGCGCGAGTAAAAAGTGTGGAAGCGAGGAGAAGGACGAGGGAGGTCGATAGAAGGTATTTCATGTTTTGGATGGGGTTATCGAAGAGCCCAGCATAGGGCCGGTTTATATCCCAGGGCAAGGCCTTCGTTGCGCGTAGTCTCCGACCTCAGGGCGACGGCTACCTTGCTTTACTGCGGCTTGACGTAATATCCGGCGGCTCGCCAGGTGCCGTCGGCTTCCTTTTCAAAGGTCACCGTCTCCCGGGCAGACTTCAGGTTTTCAAAAGACGAGTCGAATTGGGCGATGACCCAGTCGCCCTTCATTGTCTCACCTCCCGGTTTTGGGATCGCGGTCTGGTGAAGAGCGGAGGCGAGGTTTCTGCTGAGCGATTTGCCCAAGGGAGTTCTCACCTGGTTGAGCGCGGTCACCCACTGGTCCGAGGTGACTGCTTTCTGGAAGCTCTTCGCCGCATCAGTCCAGCTTTTGGGGTAGTTGCCAGCATCGATTCCGCCAAGCCATGTTTGCATCGCAGCGACGGCTTCCTTCTTCGCGGCTTCTTGATCGTCTTCGCCGGCCAGTGTGGGTGATAACGCCATAAGCGCTCCCAAGCTTAGAATTACGGCCGAGGCCATCCAGCCCCGGCCCGATTTGAGGAGGAGTTTCATTTACAGATGTAATTGCACTACGAATTGCACCTGTAAACTGAAAACTTATCGGGAATCGATTTTTACTTCCAAACCAAACAAACAATGCAACGAAACTGCCTGACCGCTGAACTGACTTCCTAACATTGCCTGCCAAAGGATGCGGTCCACCGATGAAGGCCGGGTGGGGTGCGCCGGATTACACTGCGTCCCAATAACCACGCCAGCGGGGTCTGAGCAATTCGCGGCCGAAGAATACAACGGCACCGATGATCAAGCCAGGTGCGACGAGCGAGAGCCCCATGATGGACAGGGGATCGGTCAGACCGAGGGTTTGAGGAGAGAGGTTACTGAAGAGTTGGGCGATTTCGTTTTGCATGTCTGTCCTTCCGCAATGTCGGTGCCAGCAGGCAAAATAATTCCTGGATCGGAGAGGGTACGCTTTGGAGGCAAGGCCTGTTTTTAAGGACTTTTCAGAGGCAAAATGGGTAAATTTAAGCCTTTGCTTTTCAATAATATTAAGCTGTGAAAGAGGGTTTGTATTCACAACTTAACGTATTCAATGGAGAACTTATTGCCTACCACATTGGTTAAGCAGGAAAAATATGCCCCTCTTTTTGAAAATGGCTATTTTATTGGAGGGTATTCTGAAAGATGCCATCTGCGTTGACAAATTGGTTAATTTCCTGCTCTCCTGAGCCGCACAGGGTTGCGACAACACAAGAGATTGGATTATGACCCCTAAGATCACCGTCATTCTTCTAACCTGCAATCGGACTAGTTATGTGCGCCAGGCTTTGGAAGGCTTACTTAGGCAAACGTATACTAATTGGATACTTACGGCTTCAGATTGCTCAGTCGAGCCTGCTGCGCGGTCCGAACTTCGCGAGATAATGGAGGAATATCGCCGAAACAACCCGGCTCACGAGGCGCAGATTATCCAGCAGCCTGAAAGAGTATCCCAAGGCGAACATCTCCGTCGTGCGCTTCTGAATGTCCACACCCCTTATGTGGCTTTGCTGGACGACGATGATATATGGATGCCCAATCATTTGGAAAGGGCCTGCGAGTGGCTGGATCAGAGTTCAAGTCATGGACTGGCGATCAGTAACGGCAGGGTCATCGATGCCGATAGTGTCGAGCGGGGATGGACCAACTCGCGTGAAGATCCCCTCCCGGATTCAGCCGATAGGCAGGGCTGGTTGCGGTTATTCATGAGCACTTTTTTTGGCAGCACCAGCGGTTACGTTTTTCGTCGCGAAGCCATCGCAAATCATACGTTTTTTCCCACCTCGATGGTTGATATCCATCTGGCCCTGTCCATCCTGCTCAATCATTATCAAGTCATTGGTTTTCCCGAACCTAGTTATCTTTACCGCGTTCACGGAGGTTCCAGTTATCAAAAGGGCTCGCAAGTTGTACGAGACCGCGATGACTTGCGGCTTTGGCTCTTTCGTCGTCAAGGTCTGCGCATTATCCGGAAGTTCCCTTTATTTTTTTTGCTCGTCATCAAGTCGGCTGGATCAAAGGCAAGGGATACTGTTCTAGACGCCACGCGAAAGAGGTGCGCAGTTCATAAAGAGTAATTGTTTCAATCCCCAATTCAAAAATCGTGGAGGGGATTGCGGTGCAACCGTCGGCACCATGCAAACCTAAAGCGGAGATTGAGGTAAACACTGATACTGTTTATCCCAAGGAAAAAATTCGGCTGGCAACGTTGTATTCACGTCACTGTCGGGATACGTAACATCGTATTCCGTACAATAGCTTGTGCTCTCGAAAAAAGAAAATACTTGCAACGTGCTTTTGGAGAGTAACTTGTGGTGATAGCTGTTCGCTGTGGCATGGCGGACGCTAGTCAAGAAACCTAATGGAATGCCGAGAGCTCAATTGCAAGCCCCGTGGACTGGGACCCACAAAGTAATGATTGACTAATGAACCCCTAGCTTCCTCCTAACCGATTAAAAAAATGACGCGATCTCTCTTTCAGTTTTTTGTACTGATAACTCTTTTAGTTTTCCTGAATTTCCCCGCTCGAGGCGGTATGATCATCGAAGGCATTCCCCCCGACGCCTTGGTCGATCAAACCGCCGTTGGTGACGGTAAGTACGGTTCTCTCTATGACATCCCGATCGGTGGGCTTTTCGGCAACGACATCGGTACAATGGTCGAGCCGTTCGCTCTTCCCTATCTGGCTCCAGGGCAGCAGGTCACCGCCGCAACCCTATCTTTTTATGTGGAACAACCGAATGGTCCGGAGAACTATAACATGCAGCTTTACGGGCTGAACCGGGTCAGCGCAACCAGCGCCGCGCCTTTGCTTTCGGATTGGTATGCGGGAGCCAACGATACGGCCAACACGTTGCTGAATGCCACCTACATCACTCCGGCGACTCCGGTCAATCAGTCCGTTACATATTCGGGAAGCAACTTGGTCAGTTTCATTCAAAAACAATACACGAATGCAGCATTCTCGGGCCTCGATCTCAGCAATTCCCGCTACATCTTTTTTCGAGTCAGCCCAAATATTTCAAGCGGATTGTATAACAACTATATAATCGCCTCTGCTCGCAATACGAACCGCGCTTATCATCCCACGCTTGCGCTGACCATTTCCAACGGGATCAGCAATATTGCGGGACGGCTCCAATTTTCATTTAACCTCCCCCAAGCCTCGACCACGAGTGCGGGAGTATTCAATACCACCACGGGTACCTTGATACGAACGTTATGGAATAATGTTCAATATCAACAGGGCACGAATTACGGCGTATGGGATGGAAACGATGAAAATGGCAATGCTGTTGCAACTGGAAGCAGTTATCAGATCAAATTGATTTATCATAATGTGCAATACGTCTGGGAAGGAATGATTGGCAACACATCCGCAAACCAGTCTGGCGGACAGGTACATCACAACTTCGATAAGATACATGACATGACCATCTCAGGAACCACTGGCTACTATGCCATAGGATACGACGAGGCGGGCAACCCCTTTCATACTTTTAAAGTGGGGGCTCCTCAGGTGCCAAGTGAAATAAGACCTGGCTTTAGTGACGTCAGTTGCAACTTCTCCTTGGTGACTTCGGACGCCTCGCATAGTTACTGGGCCAAGGGTTACGGAGGAATGGGCGGAACTGACACCTACGTCATCGCCATGAATACCAGCGACAATTCAATTTATAATTTCCCACAGGGAACCAATCCGCCGACCGGTGCAAATCAAAATTACATCTACACAAGTTGCATTGATTTCGATGCCACAGCGAACCAGGCCAATCCTGCTTCTGGAATAGCCGTCCAAAAATCTGGAAATGCCCTTTTCGTCAGTCATAAAAATCTCAACCTCGTTCGGGTGTTTGACAAGCTTCAGGGAAACCTGCTCGGCAGTTTCACGGTAACAAGTCCGGGCCGTCTGGCTACGACGGCAAACGGAGATGTCTGGGTCATTTCCAATGCCACTACGCCGGTCGTTCTGCGTTACACGTTTGCGAATGGGACGGCGACTCTGAAGCAGACAATCACGGGTTTGGCCCAACCGGCAGGATTGGGTGTATCGGCGGACGATTCCTTGCTCCTTGTGGCCGATGGCGGGAGCAGCCAGCAGATCAAGGCATTTAGCAATACGACGGGCGCCTCTGTCTGGACTTACGGAACGCCTGGAGGCATGGCTGTAAACGGCGCCGACGTCACGACAAACACCTTCGAGTTTAATACCCAGTTGGCCAACTACAATGCCTTCACGAATGAGGCCTTCATTGCCTTCCAGCCCGATAACACCTTTTGGATCTCGGACGGTGGAAATGCCCGCATTTTACATTTCAGCATGAGCGGTAACACCCTCAGTTACATTGAGCAGATCGCCTACATAGAGGCTTCCTATTGCTCGACGGTCGACGTTACCGATGCCACGCGGGTCTTCAACACATTCTTTGAGTATTCCGTTAATTATGCGCTGCCGCCCGGAGGAACGAATGGGTCTTGGAAGATGGTGAAGAATTGGGCGTTTGGATTGCCGAACGACGCTACCCATTACTATTTTGGTTATTGCAACGGATTCAGTAACGTCGCCACTTTGTCCAACGGGCGTACTTATGGTTTTTTAAGCAATACGATTACCCGCGGAACGGACTTGTTTGAGTTGCCGCCGACCGGGCAGGCGCGGTTCACCGGATACTCGTTCAAGACGGTTCCTCGCATTTACCCGGACGGCACGCTTCGCTTTAACATATCCACCACCTCAACCCTTAGTTTCTACTCTCAGCCTTTAACTGGTTTTGACGCCAAGAATAATCCCGTGTGGGGTTCACCCACTTTGCTCGCCACGACGGCTTTGGCTCCTACGGATCCGAAAACCTGGAACGCCTATCCCGAGCGCACAGAAATGACCGCCGGGGGCATGGTGGTGGATTATGACGGGAACCTGGCCGACACCGGCTATCACTTGGGTGGAATACCGACCGGAGGGACAGCCTGGCAATGGCGCTCATCCCCGACCACGACTACCGCCCATTGGTTCCCTTCAGACGGGCATTTCGACGTTGCCAACGGTGTCCAATATGCCGGTGATTACCACATGGCGATGGGGCGAAATATCATCTGCGGCTACCATGGTGAGTTCTGGGGAGGAGGGCAAGCCAGCCACTGGATGAACTTCCTCGACAACGGCTTGTTGGTGGGAGTATTCGGCACTTATGAAAACTTGGGCGCGATGGGACCTAATACTATAAATGGTTACGCTGGAAACGCTTTTGCGCCCACCTTGGTTCGCGCCCCCAATGGAAAGGTTTATCTTTACCATAATGATGAGTCCAACCACGCCGGCACCATCAGGTGGCGTATTGACGGCTGGGATGGAATCACGGAATTGAAAGCGACGGCCAGCATCGGCGCCACCGCCAGCCTGTCTCCCAGTACGGCGGGCCCCACCGTGTCGATTACCTCTCCCACCGCAGGCGCTACTTACTTGAATGGGCCCAATCTTACATTCAGCGCGGAGGCGGCAAGCTCAGGCGCAAGCATAACGGCTGTGCAGTTCTTTGATGGGACGACAAGTCTGGGCACAGTCAACGCTCCGCCTTTCACTCTCAACTACTCAGGTTTGAGCGCTGGTTCTCATGTCATCACGGCGAAAGCCACGGATAGCGCCGGTCTTAGCACGACATCTGCCTCGGTCAGCATCACTGTTGGTGCGGATGGATCGAACGCGCCGCCGCCTGCTCCCGTCTCCCTGTCAGGCGGCAGTCTTAGCTCCCAAAGTGTTTCCCTGAGTTGGACGGAGCCAACCATAGCCACGACGAGTTCAACCATCGGGCAAATGATCAATTTTCAATGTGACTCAGGAAGTGACAGCAATGCCTTGGCGCCGACCGACGTGGCCGGGGCACCTTCCTATGCATCGGCTCACTTCAACATGTTGGGGCAGGGCGCTTCAGGCGGACTCAAGTTTATAAACCCGATAAATAGCGCTGGCGCAACGATTCCTAATTTGGGAGAGACCTTGGGCATAACAGCTGCCAGCGACTATAATTCGACGCAATCCATGTCTGGAACAACGATGAAGTTGTTTGGTAGTGAAATTTCATCCTTTAATTCGGATGGGATTTCGATCAGCAACATACCATATGCGCTATACGATCTCGTCGTCTACAGTCTTCCCGGCAGCGTTGGCAGCGGCACCCAGACGGCTTCTCTAACCGTGAGTGATGGCGCCACTTCGAGCACCGTGCAGCAAAGTTTTACGGCGCTCCCGACCACTTACAGCGTTTCGTCCGTCGCTTTTGGATCGAACAGTTCCGCAAGCAACGCCAATACGATCGTCTTTCATGGCCTCACTTCGTCGTCCTTTAGTCTAGTGGGTGGAAGCATTGCGGCCATCCAGATTGTGGAAAGGCCTTACGATCAGGGCACGCCCACTTCTTACAGCATCGAGAGGGCGCTGGGGACAAGCGGGAGCTTTGTCGCAGTAGGTACGGCCTCTGGAAGCGCCTTAAGCTTCACGGATACGAGCAGCTTGACCGGTGGGACCACGTACCAATACAGGATCAAAGCTATCGACAACGCCGGCTCATCTGCTTACTCGAATACGGTCTCCGTGACCACCCCGGCGGGCACGGGGACGCCGCCAGTGGTGCCACCGCCAACTACTGGCTTCTCGTCATGGCAAGCGAAGTATTTCTCCGCAGCCCAGATGGCCGATGCGACCATTAGCGGCCCGACCGCCGATCCCTATGGATCAGGCGTGGCGAATCTCCTCGCCTACGCCTTGCAGTTGAATCCCGCAACGGCCCGGCCAACGGATGTGCCTACTCCCGTGATCACCAATGGTCATCTGACGGTGACTTACCTCGTGCCTGCATCGATCACGGATATAAGCTACGTCGTCGAGGTCTCATCTGACCTCGCGACATGGAATTCCGGCGCTGGTTACACCCAGGTCATCTCGACTGTTGCCAGCGCAAGCGGCAGCACCATCACGGTTCAGGACACTCTTCCAGCGACGACGCAAAAGCATTTCATGAGGCTGCGCGTGACACAAATTCCTTAGAGCCATGGTGATGGTCACGGTGTCCTAAAGTAGGCGCCGTGGCCATCTAGTGGGACGTGTCCGAAGCTGCCCAGCCAAGATCTTTCTTGAGGGCATCAATGAATTTTTGTGCCATCACCTTGTGGGTCTTAAGGCTGGGATGCCAATCGGCGCCCAGCCCGTTGACCGCTGCATTCTGAACTTCAAATTCCAGAAAATGGATTTTGGCGTCCCCGGCCGTATTGCATTCGCCAACCACACGCTGAATATAGCCGCGTGCCGTGCTCAGCGCGTGACGATCTCGCGGCCAGTCATCACTCATCATGGAACCGAGTGCGAGGTAGATGGTCGCGTCCGGATAATTCTTTCGCACTTGATCGACGAAGGCGTGGTAGGCCTTGACCCATCCTTCCTGTTCAGGATTACCCGGACCAAAGTCATTGGAGCAGAGGTTAATGAGGACGACGTTCGGTTTCTGTGAATCAAATTTCCAGACAGGCTTATCGAGGGTCGGCAACACACGGTCATAAAGCGCAACAATTGAATTATCGGGCCACAGTTTTTTGCCGGACCAGGCGATGCAAGTATAGTCAGCGCCAAAGGCTCTCGCCGTAATGGCACCATAGCTCCAGTAAGCATTCTCGGTGGCTGGGCTGAAATGCTCCTTATTGCTTGCCGCCTCGTTGCCGTAGCCGCAACTGATGGAATCGCCAATAACTTCGATTTGCCGACTGGGGGAAGGGTAAGGCAGAACAGTTCCTCCCTGGCTGAGTTGGAACCCTTGGAAACTGGCCATGCCCACGTTTGCCTCGGTGTCTTTGAAAAGCATCACGGTATGATCGGAATCGCTCAAACCTGAGGCGAGATTGTAGAGGTTTTTTCCCGCCGTACCGACCAGGACTTTTGTAGGGAGTCCATCCACAACAACTTCAAAACGATTGTTTCCCAGGAGGAGTTTGGCATTGATCGCAGTTCCATGGAAACGAAGGGCGATCGCACTGCCAGACCACGCGCATGTGGGCCCGGAAGCATTACCCAAGTCAAATCGGCCCATGTAATGCAGCTTGGGGTCGGTTGAGGCGATCTCGACGGGAAGCGCTGAGACCGTCGTGGTTTCATTGTCTTGGGCAACTGCGGGAGTATTTTCCGTGGCGAAAACCAGCGGTGTCGTAAACGCAAAAAAGGTGACAAGGAATAGACGCTTCATGATAAGGAAAAAGTGATACACGATAGGGGAGATAACGGAAAGGGCATCTTTCCCAACAGCCACGGGGTTCGAGTGGTTTCAGGCCGGAAATGTGATGCTCCGGCAATCGTTGCGCTTGTCTCCACTTGATTTTTTGTTAGGCTCAGCGTTCCGGCAGATCATTCCCGGAGCAACCCTCTATCATTTACCCGTCATGCCAAACGCCAACGAAATCGGAAAAGGACAGGCCATTAAATTTAATGGCGACATCTGTATGGTCCTGGAAACCCAACATCGCACACCCGGAAATCTTCGCGCTTTCGTCCAGGCCACGTTACGCAGCATGCGCACGGGCAAATCCTTCGTGCAACGGTTCAACTCGAACGAGTCGCTCGAAGTCGTGCCGATGAGCCGCAAGAAATACGAGTTCAGCTACAAGGACAACACGGGCTACCACTTCCTCGACCCGGTTACGTTCGACGACATCACTTTTCAGGAGGAATTTGTCTCCAAGGTGAAGAATTATCTGACCGAGAATCTGCCTTGCGAAGTCATCTTCACCGACGACAAGGCCGCCGACATCGAACCGCCCGCCACCGTCACGCTCAAGATCATCGAATCAGCGGAAGGTGTCCGCGGTGATTCCGCGAATAACGTGCAGAAAGTCGCCGTGCTCGAAACCGGCCTGCAAGTGCAGGTGCCGCTCTTCATCAAGGAAGGCGAGCTGGTCAAGGTCAGCACGACCGACGGGAAGTATATTGGCCGAGCTTAAGTTTTTATTTGACTGCCAGTCGCGTTCCCCTGAAGACGGTCACGGCTGAGCCGTCCGCCAAAAAAGCCGAAGCAGGCGATCTTTCCAGGACATCAACGAAGGCTTTGCCGTAAAGCCTCTCGACATCGCATTTGAATTGCGCCGACTCGGCAGACCAGACAAGCCACCGAGGGTGTTCGACCTGGTACTCAACCGTTCCATTATAGCGTTGGCGGGCGCATCCCCAGTAGTGCTCCGTGATGAATTCCTCAACAGAACCTTCTCGAATCGTTTCTGCTTCACCCTTGGTTTGTATCTCCATGCGGTTTTTTCTACCTTTGAAAATCCATTCGTAAGTTACCATCTGGGAAGATCCGTCATCGCCGCCTTGCCTCATGTGCCCCATCGGAACAGCGATGTAATTTTCATTATAAAACACCCGTGCTATCCAGGAGATCGCCCGGCGTGGAACCAATTCCTTGATAAATACTACGGCCCGGCGCCAACCCTCCTTCGTCATCCGCCTGACATAAAATCGAAGATTTACTTCCTCAAAATTGGAGTGAAACGGAATGGCAACGCCATGGATTTTGGTATTTAAAAAAAGGAACCCGACAACGCTGACGAAGGTCTTGCCCTGCCATTGGTCCAATTCTGTTCCAGCCGGAACAAAAGGTTGAAACACATTTGGGTCAATTTCGTAATTCAACATGACCAGCCATCTCCACTCGGCAGTTAAAAATCGAGAGGCACCGGATTCCATGCGGCAGTTTTCTCTCAAAACACCTGCGGCATGCCTTCGACGAGAAACCGGATGTTTTGTAGGACGCCGGCGGTGGTCCCGGCCCGCAGGAGCCGCTGCGCGGGCTCGTGCATCGGTTCATAGCTGAGGCGATAGGTTCCGAAATGCATGGGCACGAATGTCTTCGATTTCAGTTCGCCGAAAGCCTGCACCGCCTGCTCCGGTCCCATGTGCACATCGCGAAACGAAGGCGGTTCGTAGGCGCCGATGGGCAAAAGAGCGATCTCCGGTGCAAGGCGGCGGCCGATCTCACGAAAGCCGGAGAAATAGGCTGAATCGCCGCAATGATAAATTTTCCGCCCCTCGAACTCGATGCAGAAACCGCCATAGCCGCGATGCTGGTCATGCAGCACGCGCGCACCCCAATGCTTGGCCGGGGTGAAGGTGATTTTCAGGTCGCGATACTTCCATTCATCCCACCAGTTCATTTCCTGCACCTTCTCGAAGCCGAGATCATGCACGAGGCTCGTCACACCCGACGGCACCACGATGGGCTGGCGTGCCGCAATCGCCCGCAGCGTGCGACGGTTCAAATGATCGAAATGGGCGTGCGTGATCAGCACCAGGTCGATGTTGGGCAGGTCGTCGATGGAGAGCCCGGCGCGCTTGAGGCGCTTGATGACGATCAACCAGTTGGCCCAGTTGGGATCGACCAGGATATTATGCCGGGGCGTCTGAACGAGAAAGGAGGCGTGACCGATCCAGGTGAGCGCGATTTGCCCCGGCTTGAGCTCCGGGAAAACCGGGTGATGCACCACGCCGGACTTGCGCGCGAAGAAGGAGGGGATCAGCACTTCCGTGATGAAATTACGCTGATTCCACCGGGTCGCCGTATTCTTTTCTTTTTTCCGTTTGGGATTAGGTACAACCATTTCTGTCCTATCAAAGTGCACCAGGCTCGCGCTGGCGCAACCAATGGTGCAGTCTGGAACGAAGCATCCAATAATGAAACGTGAATTTTTAGTATGAAAGGCGATAAGAGCGGCCATTCAACCAAGGAAAAGTTGCGGAGCGAGATGCGCGCGCTCCTGCGCGGAATGAGTCCAGCACTCCACGCCGAAGCCTCCCTCGTCATCTGCCAGGTAGCCGCGAACCTGCCAGCCTTTCTCAAAAGCCGGTGCGTTGCGCTCTTCGCTCCGTTGCCCTCGGAGCCGGACATCCACCTGCTCATTGAGGAAGCCTGGGCGCAGGGCAAACGCGTCGTTCTGCCGTTGATGATCAAGCATGGCGTCTCGCCCCAGCTTGACTGGCACGAGATCACGAGTTGGGATGACGTCGTCGTGCCGGGCCCCTTCGGCCTGAGTGAGCCTGATCCGCTTCGTTGTCCCCGCGTCCCGCTCGCGGAACTCGATTGCGTTTTCGTACCGGGCGTGGCCTTCGACTATGAGGGATTTCGGCTCGGTCGCGGTGGCGGCTTCTACGACAATTTTCTCAGTCTGGTGCCCTCGACTCTGCCTTGTGTTGGTCTCTTTTTCAGCATCCAAAAAGTTCCCGTTGTTCCCCGCGAACCGCACGATCAGGCGTTGCGAAGCGTGGTTACCGAGGATGGGTTCGTCTTGCTTTGAAATGAGTTTCCATTGGGATTGAGCGCGATCAGTTTGAGCGGTATACACTACGGTCTCTTCCGAAGCCGACATACTCGTCTTTCGCTCAGTTAAAAAGTCTGACCAGCACCTCCATTTGCCAATGAAATCAACTTGTCTCTTCGATCTTTCTATTCCTGACAAAACCATCGATCGAGCCCTGCGGATCGCCATCGGGGACTTGGCCGGCAATATCAGCACTTTTAAAGATGGACTCCTCGAAAAACCAGCTCCCTGTTTGTTGGCTGGATGTGATTACGACACTCCCTGGACAAGGGACGCGGCCTTTAACACCTGGTACGGCCTCGGCTTGCTTGCTCCTCAAGTGGCGAAGAACACGCTCCTTTCGGTTTTATCGCGGGAGACGAATGGAGAGATCCGGATAGGCGGGCAATATTGGGATGCGATCATTTGGGCACAAGGGGCCTGGCAGTACTACCTCTATACCGGGGACCGTTCATTGCTTGATGTAGCTTTTTCGGCGGTAAAAAATTCACTAAGATTCTTTGAAGAGACTGAGTTCGATTCCGCCGACGGTTTGTTTCGCGGTGGCTCCTGCTTTCAGGATGGAGTCGCCGGGTATCCCGATTTTTTTGCTCCCACGGACAAGCCTTACAGTGGAATTCTGGACTGGGTTAAAAAATCAGGCAAGCAACCGGTGGAAGTTGGGGTGGGAATACCCTGCAAGGCACTCTCCACGAACTGCCTTTACGTTCGAGGCTACCGGGTGGCGGGCCTGCTGGCGAAAGAACTCGGCAAAGCACCCGATCCCTCATGGGAGAAAAAAGCCGGGGCACTTCGTCAGGCCATCAATGACCGATTCTGGAGTGATGACCTGGGGCGGTATCGATATCTGGTCGATGCGCCAGGAAACGACGATCATCAGGAAGGCTTGGGCCTGGCTTTTGCCTTGCTCTTTGGGATTGCCAATGATGCCCAGGCGAAACGTATTTTCGATGCGGTCTACTTGTCTCCTCATGGAATTCCATGCGTCTGGCCGACCTATTCACGTTACGAAAGGCCTTCGGATTATGGACGGCATTCCGGCCCAATCTGGCCCCAGGTCAATGCCGCCTGGGCGTTAGCCTGCCACTTTCGAGGGCGAACCGACCTGGCCCGATATGAATTCAAGCTTCTTGCGGAAAAGGCGTGCCGGGACTCCGAGTTTATCGAGGTTTATCACCCGGAAACGGGTGTTCCATATGGTGGTCTTCAGGAACATGGAGGCACTGGACGGATAGAACCGCATTTCATCTGTCACCGTCAAAGCTGGTGCGCCAGCGGCTATATAGCCATGGCTCTCGTTTGTCACTTCGACCTGCAAATTTCGGACGACAAACCCATCACTGCATCTGATCGGGCCAGGCTTTTGGTAAAAGTTCCGTCCATTTCATTTGCAGAAACGCCCTAATTTTTGTTCGGAATTCCGCTGAAAACTCACTCCCCGATCTGTGCCTTGTAGGCCGCAGCATCCTTCAACGCGCCAAGTTCGGCGGGCGCGGAAAGCTTGATCTTGTAGAGCCACGCCGCGCCGTAGGGATCCTGATTGACCAATTCCGGCTTCTTTACCAGGTCGGCGTTTACCTCAGTCACTTCGCCGCTCACGGGCGAATAAATATCTGAGGCGGCTTTCACTGATTCGACGACGGCCACGACCGCGCCCGCCACGATTTTCACGCCGACCTTGGGGAGGTCCACAAAGACCACGTCGCTGAGTTCACTCTGCGCATGGTCGCTGATGCCGACCGTGCCGGTATCGCCGTCGACTTTGATCCATTCGTGGGAGGTGGCGTAATGAAGTTGTTCGGGAATATTGCTCATGGAAGTTAGAAATGCTGGCTCTATGCGGGCCGTTTGTAAAACGGCTTTTTGACCACCTCGACCGGCACACGGTTGCCGCGCACCTCAAGATCGAGCGTTGTGCCCGGCTCCGCGCAAGCAGTGTTCACATAGGCCAGACCGATGCCATAACCGAGCGTCGGCGACGGTGCGCCGCTGGTCACTTCGCCCACCTGCTCGGTGCCCCGAAACAAAGGGTAATGCGGGCGCGGTGGCGGACCTTTTCCTTTAACGTGAAATGCGATGAGCTTCTCTTTCACGCCTTCGCTCTTCTGCCGTTGAAGGACGTCCTTGCCGGGGAAACCCGCCTCTTTCGTCAGCGATACAAAAAAGCCCAGGCCTGCTTCCAACGGCGTCCGCTTCTCGGAGAGATCATTGCCATTGAGCGGCAGGCAAGCTTCGAGCCGAAGCGTGTCGCGAGCGCCGAGCCCGCAGGGCTTCAGACCGAATGGCTTGCCCGCTTCCAGCAACGCGGCAAGGAAGTTCTCCGCGATTTCGTTGGCAAAAAAAAGCTCAAGGCCATCCTCGCCGGTGTAACCGGTTCTGGCGGCCATGATGGGCTGACAGTTCCACGAGTAATTCGTGATCTCATTCCGCCTCGGTTCCGGCCAGCCTGTGCCGAGAAACGCGCGCGCGATTTCCAGCGCCTTCGGGCCTTGCAGGGCGACGGCGCTGGTCCTATCGCACTTGTCGGAAAAAATTACGCCTGTGGGAAGATTCGCTTTAATCCAAGCACGGTCTTCGTCGATCTTGGAGGCGTTCACTACGAGGAAATATTTCTCTTCGCCTGTTCGATAAACGATCAGGTCATCGATGACACCGCCCTGCTCATTGAGCATCAGCGTGTACTGGCCCTGGCCTACAACCAGTTTCTCGACGTCATTGGTGAGCAATGCGTTAAGAAATGATTTTGCGAGCGGGCCACTGACAAAAAATTCGCCCATGTGGGAAATATCGAAAACGCCCGCTGCTTCGCGCACGGCCTTATGTTCTTCGAGGATCCCGGCGTATTGCACCGGCATGTGCCAGCCTCCAAAATCGACCAGGCGCGCGCCCAGTTTTTGGTGTGAGGCAAACAAAGCGGTTTTCTGCAACGTGACGGGATCGCTCATGATTTTGCGAATGTAGCGGGGGGCTATGGTCGTCGCACTTTAATTCTTATGCATTTCAATTTTCCGAGACTTTGACACGCGTGACAGCCCGCGATCTCAGAGCGCGGGGCGGTAGGTTTCGGCCTTGGCTACCGACGGGCCAAAAAGCGCCTAAGCAATCTTTTTAATCCAGAGGCTTCCACCGGGAGGATTGTTCAAGAACATCGGGTATCGGGATCGGAAGAGGTCTGGAAACGTGTGGGCAGCAAACGAATTGAAAGCCATGATTTGGAACTGCCGGCTGCCCAAGAGAAAGGCCCGGAGGAATAGCGACTCGTTCCACGCGCGGCCTTCATGGATCCACGCGTAGGGATATGAGAAGGGGTAGAAAATATCATGAAAATGGACGATAACGCCCGGCTTCAGACGAGGCAGAACCCTGAAGAAGAGGAATGCAACATCGCTGCCGATTTTTGCCACATGCGAAGAGTCGATAAAGAGCAGATCCTGCGCATCGAGTTGGTCAAACACCTCAAGCCCGCACTCCTGCACCGGCTTGGTGAGTATCGTCGAATTGGCCCTGTCGGAATCTTTCAGAAGCGAGTAGAGCCGGTCCGGATATGGTTCGATGAACGTCAGCAAGGCGGATGTGCGGCCGGCGTCCAAGGTATCCAGCGTCACGGCGGTGGAGAACCCCGATCCGATCTCGACGATTCTCTTCGGCTGTTCCTTGCGGATTATGCTGCTTAGGGTGAAGGCGTCGGATATCGGGAAAAAATCGTTTTCTATGAAATAGCGGTAACCATTTGACTTGCGAGCCGTGAATGGCAACGGAGGAAACCGTTCCAGCACGTCTTCGTAAAAGGCCCGCTGCTCGGCCGGTCGCAGGTCGAGATATTCCCAATTTTCCGGGCCATCGTACGGAAATCTCGCGTCTTGCGGGCCGAGACCGCGAAGGTCAAGCAGGGGGGAGTAGTAATGCCCCGGTGGGAAAAAATCTATCCCTTTCGTGTTGGGTCGGCGGCGATGCCGGAGTTCTAGCATATGCTTTCGCACGTACCAAAGATAACGCTTCGGATTGAGGATCGATTTCAGGGTAGGCATCGCCGTGGTCAAGGATAATGACCTCGCAGCGTACGAACTCCTAAGTCGGTTTCATAGCTTTTTTCGGAAAAGAGAGTAAGGCATATACCATTCATCAAAAAATCATTAGTGCCTGAGGTATTAACTCCCGAACGTGGTAGCGGCGGCGACCTTATCTTATCAGCGGTAGTAGGTGGCTTCCAGCAAACGCGCAGCTTCGATGAAGCCCTCGTGCAAAACCTGCGAGCGCGACGCGGCGATCAAAAGCGCCTGCACTGCCGACCGGCGCGTATCGGCGCCGAGCAACTGTGCCGCCGCCCGAACCAGGGCGTTGTCCTCTCCGCTCGAGGCGAGGATGCGAAACTCACGGCTTTCGACTTCGCTCATGCAACCGTCGACCAGTTCAAAATAGGCAGGATCGACCGGCACGCGCGCCATTTCCAGCAGCGCGAAACCACGATAGAGGCTCGACACGTAGGCCACTCGCGCCGACCTCTGGTTGTGATGGAGTTGCAGAGCATAGGCCCCCACGCTCATTCCGCGTTGTTTTGCTGCCTCGACGAGTTCGAGGCTGATGGTGACGGTGCGGCGGGTTTTCGGAGACACATCGAGAGGGTAGAGCCGTGGCTTCCGTTGGTCAAATTCATGAAAAAAAGAAATCGAGTGGTTAAAGAGAAATCCGTCAGTGAGCATTTACCTGCATGTTACCCGTTGATTTGGCTAAAGGCGATCATCCAGGCTGATTTTCTCCATCAGCCTTCTGATCGCCATCTGCGAGACCATTGTCCGCATTGACGCGTCTCCTCTCAAACAGTGCGACTCATTTGCCCGCCGCGCCGTTTTAGATACGGAACGGCACATGCTCTAACCTTTGGAAACAGATTTATGGCGATTTCTTCGGCAATTCTTCCCGCCCTGAAATCCGAATTATCTCCACGACAACAAGAACAAGTTAAATCGTCTTATCAACCCCATTTGGACGGCCTCCGTGCGCTCGCCATTCTGGGCATCCTTTTCGAACATTTTGGAATGGCCCTGCCAGCCCTGCTGCGTTGCGGTCCCCTGAGCGTCAGGTTTTTCTTCGTGCTCAGCGGCTATTTCATCACCCTCTCGCTTTGGAAACTTAAGGCCGAGATTTCCGAGTCAAACTGCGGAAGTTTCCTCCCGGTCTGCCGTTTTTATCTGAGCAGGTTCCTCCGCATCGGACCGCCCTTTTATCTGGCGCTGACCGTGGGTGCGCTTTTGGGGATTGCGGAAGTGCGCACGAACTTTTTTTGGCTCGCCACCTTCCAGGCCAATAACTACATCGCCTATATCGGTTACTGGCCGGAGGCCATCTCCCATTTCTGGTCGCTCGCCGTGCAGGAACAATTTTACCTGATCTGGCCCGTGATCGTGCTCACCTTGCCGAAGCGCTGGTTTCTTCCCACCATGGGCGCTTTCATTGTTTTCGGCCTTTTCTTTCGCCTGTTTTGCATCGCCACGGACGCTCCTACCCTCATGCGTTGGGTCACTATCTTCGGCTGCTTCGATTCCTTCGCCGTTGGCGCCATGGTCGCTTATCTCCGGCAGGCGCGCCTGCTCGACCAGATACGTTTTCTTTCCAGGACAATTCTATTTGCGATGCCCCTGGCTGCGTTCGCTTGCTTTTTTCTGGGACGCGCCTTGATGACGCTGCCCGAAAACAACCTTTTTTTAGCCCTGACAGAATCGGTCGATGCCGTCTTTCTGGCCTGGGCGCTTTCGATGGCTCTGGTCGGGGTCAAAGGCCATTACGCCCGATTTTTGAGTTGGAAGCCCCTCGTCTACCTGGGACGAATCAGCTACGGCATTTATGTCTATCATGTTTTTGTGATCATCGTCATTTCTCCACTGCTCATTCCCTACGGATTAACGGAGGAGCATTTTGCTTTCGGACGGATCGCCATCCTTTTGATGCTGACCCTTGCCGTCTCCTCTCTTTCGTGGCACTACCTGGAACAACCGTTCCTCGCCTGGAAGAAGACGCTGGCTTCGGTTCCTAACCGAAAGCCGGAACCTATTGCTCTTCCGGCCCAGCCTCAAATCTCGTTCGCCTGAGGGACAATTCAATTCCTATTCGTCCCACGCGGGGGGCGCGGCCTTGATCTTCCACTCGTTGGCCAGGCCGCGCGGATAGTTTGTGACGAAGCGGGACGGTTCCTGCCACCGCTCGTCAAATGAAGCGGTGGCGCGCATCAACGGATAGGTCAGGTAAAGTTCGTCGCACGCGCGCGTCACGGCGACATAGAAAAGGCGGCGCTCCTCCTCCTCACCTTCGAGGGTCTCCATCGCCCGCTTGGCGGGAAACATCCCGTCGCAAAGCATGATGACAAAGACCACCTTCCACTCGAGACCCTTGGCCTGGTGAATCGTGCTCAGCCGCACGCATGGCTGGCCGGCGAGGGGACCGTCCCGCCTCGGCCCACCGTCGACGTTGGTCATCAGCGCCAACTGGGCGAGGAATTCCTCCGTCCGCTCGAAATTCTGCGCAAAGGCCCGCAACTGTCCGAGGTCCTCCAATCGCGACTGGAAGTTCGGGAACTTCGTCTTCATGTAATCCTCGTAGATCGCGTCGATTACCACCTGGATTTGTTCTGAGGCACGCCCACGCAGTTCCGGCGCGGAAATCTGTTTGTGCGTCTCGACCCATTGTTTCCACGGCGCGGCGGCTTTGACGGGAGGTTCCAGTGTGGTGAACTCGGCTCCTCCGACCAGCTTCTGCCACAGTTTGTCCCCGGTCCGTTCGCCCACGCCCGGCATCAGCGAGGCGATCCGCTTGAAAGCGAGTTCATCCTTGGGATTGAGCGCAAACTTGAGAAACGACGCGACATCCTTGACATGGGCCTGTTCGAAGAAACGGAGTCCGCTCAGCAGTTCGAACGGCATCTGGCGGCGCGTCATTTCCATCTGCAATTCCATCGAGTGGAAATGAGCGCGGTAAAGCACCGCAATTTCGTTCAGGTCTATGCCTTCCTCCTGCAACTCCTCGACGCGCTGACAAATGAAGTTGGCCTGCTGATTGGCGTCCTGAAGACAAATCAACGCTGGCTTGGAGAATTTCTCGGCGGGCCGGACTGCGTGGAGGTTCTTCGGAAACTGGCGTGTGTTGGCCGAGATGGCGTAATTCGCCAGCGTGAGGATTTCCGGCGTGCTGCGATAATTCGTCTCGATCCGGATTTCGCGCGTGCCGGGGAATCGTTCGGGGAATGTCAGGACGTTTTCAAAGTTGGCGCCGCGCCACGAATAGATGCTCTGCGCGTCGTCGCCGACCGCCATAACCTGGTGATGATAAGCCGCAATCGTGTCGATAAAATCGGCCTGGATTTTGTTCGTGTCCTGGTACTCGTCAACGAGGACGTGCTGAAACTGTTCCTGGTAAAACTTGCGGATGTCTTCGTGGTCCCGAAGCAGTTTCAGCGCATAGACGAGCAGGTCGTCATAATCCATCACGTTGTCGATTTTTTTTCGGTCTTGGTAAATACGACAGATCGCTTCGAGTTTGTCGACGATCTCGAAGAAGTAGGGATAATGTCCGTCAACGACGCTGGCAATCGACTTCTCGGTGCTAGCCGCAAGTCCGAAAATATCCAGCAGCACGGCACCCTTCGGCAAGGTCTTGTCCTTCGTGTCGAGGCCGGTCGCTTTCATCGCCGCAATGGCGAGATCGGCGGCATCATCGCGGTCGAGAATGGTGAAATCGCTGCTGAATCCAACCTCGTTGGCGTGGCGACGCAGAAGCCGGTTCGCCACGGAATGAAACGTCCCGCCCCATATCCGCGAGATGTCCTGCGGCAACAAATTGCCGACGCGATCCAGCATTTCGCGCGAGGCTTTGTTGGTAAACGTCAACAGAAGGATATTTTCCGGTTCGACGCCGTTCTCGATCAGGTAGGCGACCCGGTAGGTCAGCGTCCGCGTCTTGCCGCTGCCTGCGCCCGCGATGACCAGGATCGGCCCCGGCTTGGCCGTCACCGCCGCATATTGCTCGTCGTTAAGCTGCGCCCGGTAATCGATCTGTGCGCTGGCGTGGGCCTGGGTTTTCTTCAGGACGTACTCAACAGACATCCGGTTAGTTTCGCGCAAGTGTTGTTGGGTGCAATGAGGATTTTCGAATAGATAGTTGAGAACAGCCCGTCCCAAAGCCCGGTCAGTAAAGGGCGTGGCTACAATTTTGGCGGATTGTGGATTGAGCCAGATACGGTAGAATAGGATTAATCTCCCATGTCCATCAATGTACGTTCCGCTTCTGAGGTTGCCGCATTGCGGCGCGATTATATGCAGCGCGGTCTGGACGAGGCTGATCTCGCCCCGGACCCCATCCAACAATTCACGCGCTGGTTTCAGGAGGCACTCGAGTGCCCGGCGATTGTCGAACCGAACGCGATGGTCCTTGCAACGGTCTCCCCGGAGGGCCAGCCGCATGCCCGCTACGTGCTGCTGAAGGGATTTGATGCAAAGGGCTTTGTCTTTTTTACCAACTACTGTAGCGAGAAAGGGCGTGAATTGGAGGCCAATCCTCGCGCGGCCCTGACTTTTGGCTGGATCGAGCAGGAACGGCAGATCCGCATCGAAGGTGCGGTTGGCCAAATGCCGCGCTCCGCCGTGGAGGCTTATTTCAACACGCGCCCGCGTGGCAGCCGGCTCGGTGCTTGGGCGTCCAACCAAAGCGAGGTGATCCCCGGTCGGGCGATTCTTGACGCGCGTTTTGCCGATGCGGAAGCCCACTTTCCCGATGACGTTCCGCCACCGGCGACATGGGGCGGCTATCGCCTGGCGCCGGAACGGGTCGAATTCTGGCAAGGCCGGATCAACCGGCTCCATGACCGGTTCCGTTACCGGATCGACGGGGCGGGTTGGATTATCGAGCGGCTAGCGCCGTGAAATACTTTTTTCCCTCGTTCCCTGGTGCAATTGGGGAACGAGGGAAGCCCTTGCTCCCGTCCGCAGGACCTTTCGGCGTGACCCTCGGCGACTTTTCGGACACCCTCTAGCTGAGAGCGAGATATAAATGGGCGATGATCTGATTACCAACCGCAAGGCTCACCGCGATTACGAAATCCTCGAAACGTACGAGGCTGGTATCGTGTTGTGCGGCACGGAAGTCAAGTCGCTGCGGGCCGGGCAGGGAAACCTTACCGACGCCTTCGCGCGGATCGAGAACAACGAAGTCTGGCTCTATAATTTTGACATCCAGCCCTACAAGCAGGCCAACCGATTCAATCACGAACCGAAGGCCGTTCGTCGACTTCTCCTGCATCGGCAGGAAATCCGCAAGCTGTTCGTGCTCGTGGCCGTCAAGGGCCGCACGCTGGTCGCCTTGAAAATGTACTGGAAGGGCCACCGGCTCAAAGTGCTCCTCGGCATCGGTATCGGCAAGAACGTCCGGGACAAACGCGAAGACCTCAAGAAAGCAGTGGCTAAGCGCGAGATGGATCAAGCCATCAAACAGGCGCGCCGCAAGTAGGTTCTTTCCGTTCTATTATACTGCCGCAAAAGACCAGAACTAGGGGCCCTTGAAACTATTCGGTGACTGCGGTGGCGGTGGAGGCGGCGGAGCGCCTTTGGACTGACCTTGATTACTCAGTGCGGAATCGTAGGCGGGTGTGGATAGAATCGGAATGTCGCCCGAATAATCGATGGCGTGTGAGGGTGGTCGGATAAAGCCGCGCCGGACATCATCCTGATACTCCGCCAATGCGGCATCGATGGAGGACTGATTGGTCAGATGCCCTTTGTACTTGGTCAGAAGCGGTGAACTTTTGACGAATCGAGGCAGGTCGAAGGCAAAAACAAAAGGCCTGGTCCCCATCTTAAATTCGAGGATGTCCCCGGCGCCGAGCAGAAAGGGATGATCGTCCGCGTGGGCGATCGCATGTCCCTCGACGATTCCGAAAATGCATGTTTTTTTGCTGCCGCTTCCCTGGATACTGATAAACCCGGTGGTGCCAGTGATGCCGGCTGTCACCGCCGCTGTCTTGATATTAAGCTGGCGGGCGTCCTTCGGCTTGCAGAATAAAATTGTGCCTGCTTGTAGATCGACCGTGTTCGATTCAACCGAATAATTGAAAATGGTGTTGGCTCCGAGGCGAGCGATGCTCGCGGTGGGCAACAGCATTTCAGCGCGGGATTTTGTTCCAGTTTTCAAGTATTCCCCGTCGTGAACGGGCGTGCCTATCGTTGCCGGGGTGGTTGCAGATTCCTTGGAACCGTGCTCAACCACGTTAACGGCTTCAGTGACTTTGGCAGGCTGATCGGCCTCCAATGAGGGTGATATTCCCAGCACGAATGCAATTGCCAGATAGCTATTGTGCCTTGTTTTCATGGTGCCACCGTGCCTCTCACTCTCAACCACGCCCTTCTTTGAGCTACAGATCCACGCCTTCTGACAAAGTCACCAACAAATCATAAAGCCAAAGTTCGCAATCGTCCAGTTGGGAACTTGCCAGTCAGCGACGGTTGCGCTCTGATTCACCTGTGCTGCAATGGTTAAAGAGGCGTGACGTGGTTCATTGCGTGATCGTGGCGCTGTTTGTCGTCCCGATGATTGGACTGCTTTCGATCAAACCCTATAAGGAGCATCGCTATGCGAGCAAAATAAGGATCTGGTATGATAGCATGGAATATTTTTCCATCGATTCTCGGATCGACTTCGGTCGAAAGGCGAAAGCCGATCCACAAATCGTCCTCCTCTCCATAGATGGTCCCTCCATTCGTCTGGATGCTCTCGACGATCAAACGATTGCCGCATCAAGATCACTTTCTTTGATGCATGCAAATGGGTTTCCTTTTCCGAGAGAAGTCTACGCCGAGGCCTGCGACCAACTTCTTGCCGCTGGAGCCAAGGTCGTGGCCTTTGACATTTTTTTTCAAAAACCTTTGCCGTCAGACCCGCTTTTTCAACAAGCTCTTGACAAGTACCGCAACGAAGTTGGGATAGGACTTAACTTCAGCGAGGACTCCACCTATTACAGCTTGCCGCCTCCAAGCCTTCTTCCCAGTCAAGACCCGCTCGATGATCGTTTGGGCTTCCTCAATTTCTGGCAGGATACGGATAATGTGCTCCGTTGCGCGCAATACAGGAACAATCTGGATCAACTTAACAGGATCCCCGGCGCGGAAAATCTTCCAAAGCTCTATTCGCTGGCAGCACGTGTTGTGCAGAAGGCCGGTTATGCTAATTTAGTGCCCGACGATTTCCAGTCGCGCCCGATGAGGTTTGCCGGGCCGGCTCGTTTTTCGACCTACTCTTTCTACAAACTTTTCGACCTACATTCCTGGAAGGAAGATTTTCGAAATGGTGATTTTTTTCGCGGGAAGATTGTCGTAGTCGGGCCTATGGGCGATTGGTCAAAGGACAGTTTCCTGACTCCAACCGGGGACTTACCCGGCGTCGAAGTTCACCTCAACGCCATCAACGATCTGCTTCAAAATGAGTTTCTTTCTCCCGCGTCGGACAGTTTGATTTTTTCGACGGTGATAGGTTCTGGTCTGGTAGCCCTGTTTCTGGCCATGACGATCGTCCAAATCGCGTGGCGCTTCCTCGCGATGCTGGCCGTGCTTGGTGGTTACGCAATGGCGCTGATTTGGGCTTACAACGGCCCCGGCTGGCTCTTGCCCGCGGTTGCTCCGATTGGCGTCTTTTGCGGAGCGACGGGCGTTGGCTTTATTTACGATTTCGTTCTGGCGCAGGTTGAGAAGCTTCGGTTGCGCACGACCTTTGAGCGCTACAACTCGAAAAATGTCGTCAAATACCTCATGGATCATACGGCCAGTTACAAGGAGATGCTGGCGGGCACGCGCAAGCCGGTGACGGTCCTCTTCTCGGATATCCGGGGATTTACGACCATCGTCGAAACAACCGCCGATTCCAATCAACTGGTCGACAAGCTAAACGAGTATTTCACGGCAATGGTGGCTTGCGTCTTCAAATATGATGGCTCGCTCGATAAATTCATGGGCGATGGAATAATGGCGGTCTGGGGAAACACGCCTTATAATTTCGGCCCCAAGGAAGACGCGATACGTGCGGTCCGCGCCGCGCTGGCCATGCTCGCCCAATTGCGCCGATTGAACGCCAAGTGGGTCGCCGAAGGCAAAACGGAATGGCACATTGGCATCGGCCTGAACCATGGCCAGGTCATTGTGGGCGATATGGGCTCGCAACAGCACAAGGAATTTGCAGTCGTGGGCGATGCGGTCAACCTCGGGTCGCGGCTCGAAGGCCTGACCAAGGAATACCACCTGCAGATTCTTCTCGGTGAACGTGTAGCCGAGCTTGTCCTCGACCATTTTCACCTGAGAAGCGTTGATCTCGTGCAAGTCAAAGGCAAGACCCGATCGGTTCAAGCCTTCACCGTCCTCGGTGAAAAATCGGATACTCTGCCGCCCGATCAACAAAAATTTCTAACGCTTTACGAAGAGGGCATTTCCTCGTTTCGTCAGCGTCAATTCGTCCGCGCGAAGGAGCTATTCGCGCAAGCGCAGCAACTCCAGCCCGGCGATTACCTGGCAATACAGTACCTGGCCAGTTGCGTGGCGTTTATCGCAAATCCTCCGGATGCTTCGTGGACTGGAGTCCGGATAATGACTGAGAAGTAGGTGCTCTCGTAGCCGCCGCGTTCCCTCGTTCCCAGGTGGACTTGGGAACGAACGCGCAATGTCCAGACCTAAAACTTGACCGTGCCGGAGACTGACAGCCCCGGGATGGTGTCGTGGTAGCTCTGGCCGGAGTTGTTGGAGAAGTCATCGGTGCGACTGATGTCCGCCGATAGCGCGCCATATTTGCAGGGCTGCCATGTGACATCGAAGCCCTCGGAAAGGTTGAAGTCGTCGCGGTCATGCTGGATCGCCGTATTCGTGAAATAGGTGCGCGCGGAGGGACGCACGAACGGTCCGATGCTCAGTTCGGGTATTGGATAGTAGGCGAGGCTGAAAGAAAGAGTGTTGTCGAGGCGGTCAAAATCAGCCGGGTTGGCTTGATGGTAGGCGAGGTCGTAGGCTGCGATAAAAAAGAGGGGAGTCTTCTTGCAAAGCTGCTGAACGCGGGTGACTTGGTTGTCGTAAACCACTTCCTTGTAAAATTCGTGGTCGTTGGCATGAGGCGTGGTGAACCGCGAGAGATTGATGGTGGACGTCCATGACCAGGCGCGGTCAGAGCTGAAAATGATTTGATTGGAAAACGCGAGATTTTCGTTGTCGAAGTCGCCGGATGCCGCGCTGCCGTAACGGACCATGTTGAATTGAAGGCTGATCCGTGGCGTCCAATCCCGCAGGGAATAGGGGACAAAGCTGGCGGTGTAGCTGCCCAGGTAGGCCGTGCTGCCAGCCTCATTGGAATTGGTGTAAAAAACGTTGTCGGTATAGAAAAATTGCTGCGAGGTGGAGAAGGTAAACATTTCCGGTTTCGGGAATTTCTGAACGACATCGATCTCGCCCAAGTCCGCGTCCGAGGTGCTAATTGGCGAGGGAGGTGAGGCCTCCTGGCGCAAAGCCACTTTCTGTTGCAGCGTCTCGGCTGCGGGCGACTGCGCCCAAAGAACGGACGAGATCGTCAGGGCAAAACCCAAGGCCAATCCAGCGCATAAAATGTGGCTTCGTCGTTTCATGTTATTCCATCCTGAAATTAAGAAAATTGATTTCATTTACCGCCTAGCCGGGATTCGGTGGGGGCCGTGGTGGCGGAGGAGGAGGGGTGTTGAATTTATTCAGCGCATTGCCCGACGAATCCTGGCCGGGAACCGGTACAGTAGGGACGGAGCCTCCGAAATCGGTAATGAAGAACGGCTCTGTCGGCGGCTGAATGAATCCGCGCGCCACCAGGTCATCGTACTCGGCGACTCCCTTGTCGATGTAAGACTGGTTGGGAAGAGGATGATCGAAACGAGTTATCAACGGCGACGTTTTGAGGAAGAGTGGGACATTAAAGGAAGATATCCGGGGGGGAGCGCCGGGACTGAATCTCAGAATTTGACCGGCCGTGATTTTATAGGTCACTCCGCCGATCGTCAGGGTGGCGTGTCCCTCGACCAATCCGAAAAGGAAGCTTTTGCCGTGCTCCTGAACGAAGCCGGTCGTACCCACCACGGCCGCAGTTACCGAG
>Ga0182030_10003533_pt1 | contig 33378 bp, 32 predicted proteins | sample 812S3MmetaG_FD_121299 | JGI IMG/M metagenome (GOLD analysis project Ga0182030, IMG submission 121299) | Permafrost microbial communities from Stordalen Mire, Sweden - 812S3M metaG (Illumina Assembly) | ecosystem: Environmental > Terrestrial > Soil > Wetlands > Permafrost | place: Sweden...
AACCTCCAGCTTGCCGTTGTTGGGAACCAGCTTGGCATCGTTGCCCGACACCGGAAGGCCGACATGGCCGGACCGGCTGGTGCGCGGATTGACCGACATGAAGAACGGCGCGGTCTCGGTGGCGCCGAGCCCGGTCAACATCGGCACCCGATAGCCGGTTTGCTGGACGCTCAATTGGTCGAGGCTGTTCCAGACGAACGGCGACAGCGCCGCGCCCGAGAAGAACATCGCGTGCAGCCGGTGGAAGAATTTCGCGCGCAGATCGCTGTCGTCGCGCAGATAGGGCAGCAGCGATTCGTAGCCCTTCGGCACGTTGAAATACACCGTCGGCGAGATTTCGCGCAAATTGCGCACGGTTTCCTCGATGCCGCCCGGCACCGGCTTGCCGGCGTCGAGATACATCGAGCCGCCATTGTACAGTGTCAGCCCGATATTGTGATTGCCGCCGAAGGTATGATTCCACGGCAGCCAGTCGACGATGACCGGCGGTTCGTCCTTCAGGAAGGCCAGCGTCTCGCGCAGCATCACCTGATTGGCGCAGAGCATCCGCTGGGTATTGATCACCGCCTTGGGATGGCCGGTCGAGCCCGAGGTCAACAGGAATTTCGCGATCGTATCCGGCCCGATCGCGGCATGCACGGCATCGAGGTTCGGGTGCAACGGGCTCGCCATCAGGTCGGCGAGCAGGGTCACCCCGCGGCCGCGCAACGCGCCATAGGAGGCCGCGATCTCGATATCCGCAGCAACGTTGGCTTCGAGTGCCTCGCCGAATTTATCGGCATCGTCGGCGAATACCAGGCCCGGCGTCAGAAGTTTCAGCAGGTAGGAAAGCTTGCCGTAGTCTTTCGACACCAGCGAATAGGCCGGCGACACCGGGCAGAACGGAATCCCCGCATACAACGCGCCGAAGGCGATCAACGCGTGGTCGATCGAGTTGCCGGAGAGGATGACGACCGGCCGTTCGGCGCCAAGGCCGCGCGCCAGCAGGCCGGAGGCGATGTGCCGGCTCGAGATCAGCAGTTCCGCGTAGGTGATCTGACGCCAGCCCTCGCCGCCCTCGCGCTCCGCCATGAAGATGCGGCCGGGCTCGGCCTTTGCCCAATGGTGCAGCCGGTCGGTGAGCCGGAGCGGGTAGTCGCCGATGCCGGTTTTGGGGCGGAGATAGATGGTGCCGTCATCGCGGCGCTCGATTCCGACGGCAGGATCGCCGAACGAAATCGCGCGCAGCGGATGAAGCTCGCTGGCGCGCCGATCGCCCTTGCCGGCCATGACGGAGCTGTCGGGTTTCGCGCTCATGTCAGCTCGGCTTCACCTTGGCGGTCTTGCGATCGAGGAAGGCGCGAATCCGGAGCTTGGCCTCCTTGTCGCTCTGCGCCACCGTCGCCATCAGCGATTCCATCAACAGGCCGGTTTGCGGATTGGCCTCGGCAATCATCGGCAGCGCCTGCAGCACCGCGAAATTGGTCAGCGGCGCATTGCTTGCGACCTTGACGGCGAGCTCCACGGCCTTGGGATAGGCGCCACCTTCCTCGGTGAGATACTGCGTGAAGCCGTAGGATGCGCCTTCGGTCGCGGAATAGACCCGGCCGGTCAGCATCATGTCGGTCATCCGGGCGACGCCGATCAGTCGCGGCAGCCGCACCGATCCGCCGCCGCCGACGAAAATGCCGCGCTGGCCCTCGGGCAGCGCGAAATAGGCACTGGGCTCGGCGACGCGGATATGCGCCGCGCAGGCAAGTTCCAGCCCGCCGCCGATCACCGCGCCGCGCAGCGCGGCGATGACAGGCACGCGGCAATATTGAATCCGGTCGAACACCCGATGCCACATCTGCGAATGCAGCAGGCCGCCGGTGGCGTCGTGCTCGGTCAGTTCCGACAGGTCGAGGCCTGACGAGAAATGGTCGCCGATACCATGTATCACCACAGCGCCGATGCCGTCGGGCAGATTGGCGAAGCAGTCCTGGATGGCGAGGATGATGCCGTCGTTGAGCGCGTTGCGCTTGGCCGGGCGGTTGAGTCCCACGGTCAATACCGGGCCCGCGGTCTCGATCCTGAGCAGCGCGGACGGGTCGGCCGGCGTCACGGGTGCGGCGTTTGCCATCGGATTATTGTGTCCTGTCCAGAATAGTTATGTTCTATAACGAATGACGCGGGAGTCAACAAGCGATGTCCCGCCGTCCCTGCAGGGTAGAGCTATCGCACGCGCCGCACATCTCTTTCTTACCCTCCCCTGCAGGGGAGGGTCGCGAGCATCGCGCAAAGCGCGGTGCGAAACGGGGTGGGGTGATCAGCGGATGAACAATCACCCCACCCCGATCGGCCTTCGGCCGCTCGACCCTCCCCTTCCAGGGGAGGGTAAGATAAATTACAGCACCTGATGCACGTCGACCACGACGCGGTCGGCATGGCGCGCCGCCGACCCGACGAACAGGTTTTCCATCAGCCAGCGGTATTTCGCAGCTCCGGTTTCGAACCGCGGCACGGTGCGGAAATAGATCAGCTTCGGATCCACCGGCTCGCCGCGCTTGAGCCGCAGCAAAAGTTCGACCGGCCCGAAACGAATGCCCCGGTTCTCGACATAGATCACCGCGCCGTCGTCGGTCTCGACCGCATATTTGGCTTCCAGCTCGATCAGCTGGTTGGGCCGGATGATCTGGAAATCGGCGCCGAACCCGCAGACCTTGCCATTGATCTTCTCACCCCGCACCTCGCCCCCGATCACCGGAATGATCCGGCGCTCGCCGTGACCGATCTCGCCGGCCGAGGTGACGGCGCCGATATTCGCGGTGATGGTGAAGACATATCTGGTCGAAAGCTGTGGCGTCATGGGATTATCCAATCATATGCTGCGGCAGCCAGGTCGCCAGCAGCGGGAACAGGATCAGGATCACCAGCCGGATCAGGTCGGTCACCACGAATGGCAGCACGCCGACGAAGATCGTCGACATGTTGACGTCCTTGATCACGCTCTTGATGACAAACACGTTCATGCCGACCGGCGGATGAATGAGTCCGAGTTCGACGGTCATGACGATGACGATGCCGAACCAGATCGGATCGAAGCCGAGCGCGGTCACCACCGGAAACACGATCGGCACGGTGAGGATCACCATCGCCATCGCGTCCATCAGGCAGCCGAGCACCAGATACATCAGCAGGATCAGCGCCAGCACGCCGTAGGGACCGATGCCGAGGCCGGTCAGAAACGTGGTGACGTTCTGCGGCGTCTGGGTGATGGTGAGGAAATAGCCGAAGCACAGGGCGCCGATCAGCACGGTGAACACCGCCGCCGCGGTGCGCGTCGCCTGCAGCAGCGACTGCAGGATGCCTTCCCTGGTCAGCTTGCCCCTGAGCACGCCGATGATGAAGGCGCCGACCGCGCCGACCGCGCCGGCCTCGGTCGGAATGAAGAAGCCGCCATAGAGCCCGCCGATCACGAACAGGAACAACAGCAGCGGCGACCAGACGTCGCGCAGCGCCACCAGCCGCTCGCGCCATGAGGCCCGCGGTCCCGCCGGCAGGAACCCCGGCCGTGCCACCCCGATGATGCCGATGGTGATCATGTGCATCGCGATCGCCAGCAGGCCCGGCACGATGCCGGCGATGAACAGCTTTCCGATATCCTGCTGGGTGATGATGCCGTACACCGCCAGCACCGTCGAGGGCGGCAGCATCGCGCCCAGCGTGCCGCCGACCGCGATCACGCCGGTGGCGAAGGATTGCGGATAGCCGAACCGCCGCATCTCCGGATAGGCCACCGCCGAGAAGGTCGCGGCGGTGGCGACCGAGGAGCCGGAAATCGCCGCGAAGCCGCCGCAGGCGGCGATGGTGGCGATGCCGAGGCCGCCCTTCCAGTGACCGACAAAGGTATTGGCGGCGCGGAACAGTTCGCGGCTGATGCCGGAGACCGATACGAACGCGCCCATCAGCAGGAACATCGGGATCACCCCGAAGGAATAATCGGTCACCGTGCGCATCGTGGTCTGGCCGATCAGCTTCAGCGCCGGCGCCAGCCCGGTGAGGTAGCCGAACCCGGTAATGCCGACCAGGCCCATCGCCATGCCGACCGGCACGCGCAGCAGCATCAGCGCAAACAGGCTGACAAAGCCGGTGAGGGCAACCGCCTCGTTGCTCATCCCGGTCTACTCCGCGGTCTTGATCTTGGCATCGTGGATCTGATCCGGATGGAAAATCAGCCGCCAGGTCCGGATCGCGATCAGCAGCACCGCCGAGACGTCCCCGATCCAGGATACCAGGAAGAACGGCCAGATCGGCACCTGCAAATCCATGGTGACGATATGTTCGGCGCGCGTGCTCACCACCTTGTCGAACAGCGTGTAGGTCTGCACCGTGACCACGAACAACAGCACCAGGGTTGCGAACACGTCGATCCAGCGCTGGTATTTCGGCGATGCGTTGGCCCAGACCAGGTCGACGGTGATGTGGGTGCCGCGATAGCTGGTGGCGGCGATGCCCCAGAAGATCAGGATGCCCAGCATGAACTGGCCGAAATTATAATAGTCCGGAATCGTGACCGCGAAGAATTTGCGCATCACCACCGCGGTGAAGGTATTCAGTGCGACGATGCCGACGAAAAACGCCGCGATCCATTCGATGCCGTCGATGAAGCGATCCATCGGGCCGGTCCGCGCCGGGCCGGGCGGAACGGTGCGAGTGCTGTCGGGCGCGATGTCGAGTGGTTGGGCCATTCACGGGTTCGGTTTGCTCCCTCTCCCCGCTTGCGGGGATAGGGTTGGAGGGACAATCTGCCGGTCTCGTGCCAATTGATCGGGGGGTCGTCCCTGCCCACGCAGGGACCCATCACCCCCGGCCTTGAAAGTGAAAAAAGGCCTCCCCTTCAGTGCCAAAACGAGAGTCCTCGGCGTATGGGTCCCTGCGTGCGCAGGGACGACTTGTTTAAACGCGATGCCATCGGAAAAATTCGCGCGCGGACGGCATGAAAGATTCCATATGCGATTCCCGTGCCGCAAGCGCTGCGAGATGGGGAGGCAGCCGTCAAAGCCCGGCCCCGTATTTCTTCAGCGCCGCCTGCAGATCGGCGTCGATTGCCGCCGCATCGCCGCCGGCCTTGGTCACCGCCGCGGCCCAGCTGTCGTGCAGCGGCTTGACCGCCTGCTTCCACTCCGCCAGTTGCCCGGCGCTGAGCGGATAGACGTCGTGGTCGGGCAGCGCCTTCATCTTGACGCGGCCGTTGGCCTCGAAGTCGGTCCAGGGATCGGTCACTTTCGCGGCCCATTCCGGCGTGCAATGGTCGTCGATCACCTGCTTCTGCGCCGGCGAAAGCGAATTATACTTGTCCAGATTCATGTTGTAGGTGAACACCGTGGTGTAGAGCGGCACGTCCATGTGGTACTTCACCACCTTGTCGATGCCGAACAGGAAGATCGAGCCCCAGGGGAAGGTGATCTCGTCGGCGACGCCGCGCTCGATCGCATCGCGCGATTCCGGCGCCGAGGCCTGGACGTTGGTGCCGCCGAACATCTTCACCATCTCGCCGATGGTGCTCTGCGCCGGCCGCACTTTGACCCCGCTGAGATCGCCGGGAACCAGAATCTTCTTCTTGCCGTGCAGCGCGCCGGGATCGTGGATGAAGGCGAAGCAGAGGTGGGTATCCTTCATCTCGGTCGGCGCGTATTTATGATACCACTCGTTCAGCGCCAGCGTGCCTTTCTTGCCGTCGGCAAACACGAACGGAAGCTGGCCGGCGGCCGCGATCGGAAACCGGCCGGGCTGGTAGCCGGGATTGACATAGGTGATGTCGGCGATGCCGTCGCGCGCCATGTCGTAATGGTCGAAGGCCTTGCCGAGCTGTTCGGAGGGAAACACCGACACCTTGATGCTGCCGCCCGAGGCTTTCTCGATGTCGGCGGCCCAGGCCTGCGTGGCCGGCACCAGCGGATGCGCCGGCGGCACCCACAGCGACACTTTCAGGTTGACGGTCTTGTCCTGCGCCAACGCGGGCGTCACGCTGGCGGCCAGCAGCAACGCCAAAAACGCTTTCCTCATCGGTATCGTCTCCCTTGCGACATCAGGCTTTGTGGCCCTTTGCAGATATTGTTATATGATATAATTATCATTGCAAGCAGGGCCGCCGCCGCAGGCGGCTGTCGTTCAAGCCTATAATGGCCGGGGGAGCAAGTATTGCGGACAAAAGTAGCCATCATTGGCGCGGGGCCGGCGGGATTGCTGCTCGGACAGCTGCTTCGCGGCTGCGGGATCGACAACGTCATCCTGGAACGCCAGACCCCGGACTACGTGCTCGGCCGCATCCGCGCCGGACTGCTCGAAGAGGGCACCGTGGCCCTGCTCGACCAGGTCGGCGCCGGCGAGCGGGCGCACCGCGAGGGCCTGGTCCACCATGGCATCGAATTGGCTTTCGGCGGCGCGCGCCATCGCATCGACATGACGGCCGCCACCGGCAAGACGGTGATGATCTACGGCCAGACCGAAGTGACGCTCGACCTGATGAACGCGCGCAAGGCCGCCGGCCTCACCACGATCTATCAGGCCGCCGACGTCAAGCCGCATGATTTCGATACCGACCGGCCGCGCGTCTCTTATCTCAAGGATGGCGCCGCCTGCGAGATCGCCTGTGATTTCATCGCCGGCTGCGACGGCTTCCACGGCGTCAGCCGCGCCAGCGTGCCGGCGTCGGCGATCGAGACCTTCGAACGGGTCTATCCGTTCGGCTGGCTCGGCATCCTGTCGGAGACGCCGCCGGTGTCGCCCGAATTGATCTACACCAACCATGCCAGGGGATTTGCGCTCTGCACCATGCGCTCGATGCACCGCAGCCGCTATTACCTGCAATGCAGCCTCGAGGATCATGTCGATCAATGGCCGGACCAGAAATTCTGGGATGAACTGAAGCGGCGGCTGGACCAGGAGGCGGTCGACAATCTCGTGACCGGGCCTTCGATCGAAAAGAGCATCGCGCCGTTGCGCAGCTTCGTCGCCGAGCCGATGCGGTTCGGACGGATGTTTCTCGCCGGCGACGCCGCCCACATCGTGCCGCCGACCGGCGCCAAGGGCCTCAACCTCGCCGCCAGCGACGTGCACTATCTCTCGCAGGCCTTGCGCGAATATTACGACGACAAATCTTCCGCCGGCATCGACGGTTATTCCGCGCGGGCGCTGGCGCGGGTCTGGAAGGCGGTGCGCTTTTCGTGGTGGATGACCGCGATGCTGCACCGGTTTCCCGATACCGAGGGTTTTGGCGCGCGTATCCAGCTGGCCGAGCTCAATTATCTCGTCGGCTCGAAAGCGGCGACCGCGTCACTGTCGGAAAATTATGTCGGGTTGCCGTATTGAAGATCAGGCTGATGCAGGCGGGGCGCAGCCTGCGACCCCGGCTTTGTCTCCCCGCTTCGTCGAGGCGATGCCGGCCTGATCCGCAACGCTGCATGTTGTTTTAAACAGGCGCCGAAATTCCGCTTTAAACTTTGTTTGTGCAATGTTTGCGCTGTCTTTTGCGGCGGTATCGCGTTCAATGGCGAAAGCTTTTCGGCAATGAGCGAGTTCGTCGATGACATCAACCGCGATCCCCGAAGGTTTCGAGCGCCAGTCCCGGCGCAGTCCGCTGACCGATCCCTGGGAGCCGATTTATGCCAAACAAACCCCCGACGCGATCATCCTCGGACTTTGGCTGGCCACGCCGCATACCAACGCGCGGGGCTTCGTCCATGGCGGCCTGATCGCGGCATTGACCGACAAGGCCATGGGGCACAGTTGCGGCCACAAGCTGCGCGGCGCCCATTCGCTGGTGACGGTCAGCATGTCGATCGATTTCATCAGCAGCGCCCAGGTCGGGCAGTGGCTCACGGTGGAGACCGACGTGATCAAGACCGGCAGCACGCTTTGCTTCGCACAGTGTCTTGTCAAGGCCGATGATGTCGCCATCGCCCGCGCCAACGGCACGTTTCGCGTGGTGACGAAGAAAGCGTAGCATGGCTTTGAGTTGGCACGGCGCAGGCAGGGATCAAAGGCAACCGCGCGGCAAATGCTGACTGCCCCCTCTCCCGCGCTTGCGGGGGAGTGTTGGGGTGGGGGCACGCTGCAGGGATGACTAACCCAAATTCGTGATGCAGCAACTTGCGCCCTTCGATCACTTCAATGCCCGCCGAAATGCCAGTCGCTGATGTCGGTCACGAGATCGATGAAGGTCCGCACCTTGGCCGACAATAGCCGCGAGGTCGGATAGACGATGTGGATCGGCAGGGCTGGCGGTTCGAATTCCGCCAGCACGATTCTGAGCCGGCCGGCCTTGATCGCCTCGGCCGCCTGATAGGCCAGCACCCGCGTCAGGCCGCCGCCCCGCTCGGCATACTGGATCGCGGCGTCGGCGCTGTTGGTGGAAAAGCGCGGGGTGCAAGCCACGCGGATCTCGCGGCCCTGCTCGACAAAGCGCCAGTCCGGCGCCGCCGCCACGGCGCCGAACTGAATCGTCTGATGGCTTGCGATCGCGCCTGGCGTGGTCGGCTCGCCGTGCGCTGCGAGATAGGAGTCGGAGGCGACCACGATCCGCCGCATCTCGCCGACCTGGCGCGCGACCAGGCTGGAATCGGCGAGGTGGCCAATCCTGACCGCGAGGTCGACGCCGTCCTCCACCAGGTTGATCATGCGATCCGACAGCCGCAATTCGGCCGAAACAACGGGATAGCGCTCCAGATAGGCCGACATGACAGGGCTGACATGGAGGCGTCCGAAACCGATCGGCGCCGAGACCACCAGTCGTCCGCTCGGCCTGATGCGTTCGTCCCGCGCCGCACCTTCGGCCTCCTCCAGGTCGGCGAGAATCCGGCGGGCCCGCTCCAGGTACCGCGCGCCGACATCGGTCAGCGTCACCGAGCGCGTGGTCCGCTGCAGCAGACGGGCGCCGAGCCGATCCTCCAGCGCCGCGATCAGCCGCGTCACCCCCGAGGGCGACATTCCGAGCTTGCGGGCCGCAGGAGCAAAACCCCTGAGGTCGGCCACCGCGACAAAGGCCTGCATGGCGTCGATGCGATCCATGAATTATTCCATATATCGCAACGATGAAGTGTCAATCCGAAGGATTGTCCGTTTTTTGAAAGAGGCCATTTTGAAGGAAACGGGCGCTTCGGCTCCCGAACAGCTTTTCCGGAGCTTCTGCGATGGCCGAGATTCACACCTATTCGAGCGACGTGGCGTTCACCCCCGCGGTGAAGTCGATCCAGACCCGCAAGGGATCACGCGATGCCTACGCGCATGTCGAACAGAATGGCGGCTGGCGCACCGAGATCGACGCCAACCTGAGGGCGTTTCTGGCCGACGTCAACAGCCTGTATTTCGCCACCTCGAGCGCCGACGGCCAGCCCTACATCCAGCATCGCGGCGGCCCAAAGGGATTTATCCGGATTCTGGACAACCACACGCTGGCGTTCGCCGATTACAGCGGCAACCGGCAATATATCACCCAGGGCAACCTGTCCGAAAACCCCAAGGCGCATCTCTTCCTGATGGATTACGCGCACCGCCGCCGGGTGAAGATCTGGGGCGAAGCCCGCGTGGTCGACGACGATCCGGCGCTTCTGCAATCGCTGATGCCGCAGGGCTACAAGGCGCGGCCCGAACAGGTGATCCTGTTCCGGATCTCGGCCTGGGACACCAACTGCCCGCAGCATATCCCGCAGAAATTCGATGCCGCCGATGTGGCGGCGGCGCTGGCGGCGCGCGACGCCCGCATCGCCGAACTGGAGGCGGAGCTTGCTGCAATCAAAGCCCCGCCCGCGCCGGATCGATCGCCGCCTCGGTCCTGAGTCCCTCAGGCGGCCTGCTGCGACGCCGCCCAGCCGTGCTCGGGAAAATACTGCGTCATCTGCCGGTCGACATAGGCGTTGAGATTTTCGAATTGCTCGGCGCGGCGGCGCAGCGGCGAATCGAAAAACGGCGTCAGGATCCCGGCCAGCATGGCGAAGGCGGTGGCGTCGCTGCCGCAGGGCCGCTGCCCCATCAGATAGGGCTTGTCGCCAAGCTGGACCGACAACGCCAGAAGCGAACGGACGGCAAGGTCGACGTCATCGTCCGGAGCGTGACGACCGAGACCGCTCAAGAGGTAGTTTTCGGCGACACGGAATTGCGCGTCTTCGCGAAGCTTGTCTCGCAAATGCTCGGGCGCTCCATCGAAGAAATGCGAGGGCCCTTTTGCAAAATTGACAGGATCGACCCAGCGCGCGCCGCCAAGCGCAAAGTAGATATGGTGCTCGATCATGCGCTCGAACGCCCAGGCCTGTGCCCGCTGCTCAAGATCCAGGCCCGCATCGAAATCGAAGCCATATTTGCCTTCAAGATGGGCGCGAATGAAGGTGGAATCGGCGATGCGCTGCCCGTCATCCTCGATATAGGGCAGCTGCCCCTTGGGAGAGGCCGGCGGCATCGCCTTCTGCTTGCGGTAGCTGAGACCTGCCATCTTCAGCTGGACTTCGGTCTTGGTCACAAAGGGGCTGATTTCCGGCAGGCCGAAACCTGCGCCAAAGCCGTAAAGGACGATCATGTGAGATTCCTGAGTTCCTGAAAGAAGGCCTGATGCTAGCGACCCTCTGCTGCCACCCTAGTGTCAGCATCGGTCATGTCGGGCGAGAAACAGCCCGCCATGCGGCGCGGCCGGCCATGATTCGAAGCCACGAGAGCAACTGCCTTCGCCCGCGCCCGCAGACCGCGGCGCATGAACCCAAGGCCAGTGCAAATATGGCCCAGCGCAGGTCCCCGGAGCCGCAGTGGAAGGCAATCAGGCGCTCCAACGCCCAGATCCGGGCCCGCCAGAGCGGCCTGAAATTTCCGAGAGCGCCGAACTCCTCTAAAATCATCATGGACAAGCTCCGGTCAGTTGCAGTGTTGTCCTTGTTTAGCCGCCACCTGCTGCCAACCCACTGTCAGCAGCGGCCAGGCCGCAACGGAAAAAGAGATGCTCCATGAGACGCGCCGATCGGCTGTTCCAGATCATCCAGGTGCTCCGCCGCACCCGCAAACCGCTGACCGCAGAGGCGATCGCGGCTGAGCTGGAAACCTCGAAACGCACCATCTACCGCGACATCGCCACCCTGATCGGACAGCGCGTGCCGATCCGCGGCGAGGCCGGCATGGGCTATATTCTGGAGAAGGGATTTGACCTGCCGCCGCTGATGCTGACGCCCGATGAAATCGAGGCCGCCGTGCTCGGCGCGCAATGGGTGGCCGGCCATGCCGACGCCGCCTTGTCGCGCGCCGCGCTCGACCTGATTGCCAAAATCGCCGACACCGTTCCGGAACGGCTGAGGCCGTTCGTGCTCGAACCCGCCAGCCGGGCCAACTCCGGCCGGAACAGGGAGCCCGACCGCATCGACATGACGCGGACGCGCGCCCAGATCCACGAAGGCAAGAAGATCGGCTTGCGCTACCGCGACGAACACGGCCGCGACAGCGAGCGCACGATCTGGCCGATCGCCATCGGCTATCTCGAAGCCGTGCGGCTGCTGGCGGCATGGTGCGAGCTGCGCAGCGATTTTCGCAGTTTTCGCACCGACCGCGTCGTCGATGCCAGCTATCTTGACGAAAAATATCCGGAGCGGCGCGATCTGTTGAGGGCGAGATGGCGCAGCAGCCTGACCTGGGAGCGTCCCGGCGATAGCTGAAGATTGCGGGGGGCAGCTGACGACGCCGGGGCGACGCTGCCAACTGGCCAGCCGCCGCATTCCGCGCTAGAGCGGACGCATGAGCAACAGCGATCCAGCGCCAGAGGGTGCCAGCCCGTGCCAGGGCTGCGGCGCCTGCTGTTCCTATTCGTCGAACTGGCCGCGCTTCACCACCGAGGAAGACGCCGCGCTCGATCGCATTCCACAAAACCTGGTCAACGAAAAACAGTCGGGCATGCGCTGCGACGGCAACCGCTGCTCGGCGCTGTCAGGCCAAATCGGCGAGGCGACGTCCTGCCTGATCTACGCCGATCGGCCCGAGGTCTGCCGCATTTGCCTGCCCGGCGATCCCGAATGCAACATGGCGCGCAAGCGCCACGGCCTGCCGGCGCTTTCGTTCCCCCGAGACCCGCAGGATTACCGCTAAGCCGGGCGTCCATCATGGACGAGTTATCGCCGCTGCGCCGTCCATTGCGGCAGTCCGGGCATGTCAACCAGGCGTTCCCGATAGCCCATCACCCTGGTATCGTCCAGACGACGGTCCCTGGTGCAGGTGAAGACGCTCCGGTCGACGGGCAGAGGCCCGGTCATGGCCGAATCATACGGCGGCAAATTCATCGGGGAACGCTGATCGACGACGGCGAAACCGAGGCTGCGCGCCGTCCGGGTAATCCCCCTGATGTTGAAGAAGCTGCAGGAGGTCGGTTCATACCGGCTATCGGTGCCGGTCGGACGGAGCAACAACGGCAGCGTATTGGCATCGGCAAGGTCGCCGTCTCGACAAGGAGGGTGCCACCGTCGACCAGCGGATCGCGCACCAACCGCAGTCCCCAGAACGGATAGCGCAGATGATAGAGCACGGCGGGCAGCATAACGACGTCGAACAGGCCGAAACTCCCGGGGTTCAATCCATAAAGACTATGGGCTGAACTTGCGTATCGTGGAAAATCCGGGTTTGCTTGGCTCTGCTTGTTGTAGATCCGCAGTGGACCTGCGGCGATTTCTGGTTGAAACAGCGCGATGAGATTTACCCCACTCGGCCTACCTGGCGTCGTGCAAGTCGACATAGAGCCCGCGGAAGATTTCCGCGGCATGTTCGCCCGGGTGTTCTGTGCCGAGGAGTTCGCCGCCCACGGTCTGCCCAGCGCCTTCGCACAACACAGCATCTCGTTCAACCACCTGGCCGGCACGTTGCGCGGTCTGCATTACCAGCGCGCGCCACAGGAGGCGAAGCTTGTTCGCTGCGTGCGCGGAGCCGCCTATGATGTGGTTGTCGATCTGCGTCCGGACTCGGATCACTATGCGCGGTGGTGCGCGGTCGAACTCAGCGCCGAGCGCCGCAATGCCGTGTACGTGCCGAAGGGCTGCGCCCATGGCTTCCAGACCCTGATGGCTGCAACCGAACTGCTGTATCAGATCGACGTGCCTTTCGAGGCGTCCGCAGCCGCCGGAATCCGGTGGGACGATCCGAGGCTGGCCATTCCATGGCCGCTGGCCGAGCCCATCCTTTCCCAGCGAGACCGTGATCTGCCATGGCTGAAGTGAACCACAGTCTGGTCACCCGCGGCTCCGGATTTCTCGGGCAGCCTTGCGTCGCCGCCGTGGCGCGGCGACAAGGCGGTTGGGTGCCCCGGATCGGTTGCGGGGACGGCGCGGGGCGCGGCGTTGCCTGGTGGCCGGGCCACAGCGCGGACGCAGCGTCATGATCCGGCTCGATTTCGACGCTGCGGAAATCAGCGTTACCGGTCCGGAGGGCGAACGGCGCTATGCGCTGGCCTCGCCCGAAGGTTTTGCCGTCCTGTCCGAGGCATGGCTGCGGTCGGGCTGGGCCAATCGCTATAGCTACACCTTCACCTGGTTTGGCCGGCCAGTCATCCAATTGCCCGAGGACCTGATCCGGCTGCAGGAGCTGGTCTATCGGCTCAAGCCCGATGTCATCATCGAAACCGGCGTCGCACATGGCGGCAGCGCGGTCTTCCTGGCCGGACTGTGCCGCCTGATCGGAAACGGCCGGGTGATCGCCATCGATGTCGAAATCCGGCCGAAAAATCGCGCCGCGCTGGAGGCGCATGAATTCGCCGACCTGATCACGCTGCTCGAAGGCGATTCCGCGGCCGGCGAAACCGTAAACCGGGTCAAAGCCCAGATCGGTGCCGATCAGAGCGTGATGCTGATCCTCGACTCAAGTCATAGCAAGGCGCATGTCCTCGCCGAGCTCTCGGCCTATTCGCCGCTGATCCGGCCGGGCGGCCATATCATCGTCGCCGATGGCGTGATGGCGACGTTGGCCGGCCTGCCGAAAACCCATCCCGATTGGGCCTGGAACAACCCCAGGGCAGCGATAACCGCCTTCCTGGCGCAGAATCCGGATTTCGAGCGCGCCGCCCCGCCCTGTCCGTTCAATGAAGGCGGCGTGCCGACCGGTGGCAGCTATTGGTCCGACGGCTATCTGCGTCGGGTCCGATGAGCAAGTCCTCCTGTCATGCGCCTAAAGCCGCTGCAGCGGCATGTCCGCACTGTCGCGCAAAACCGATCTCGATCAACTGAAGCCGGGAAAACCGCGTAATGCCGTTGCTGTCGATCGTCATTCCAACGCTCAATCGCCCGGACACCTTGCGCCACGCCATGGCGACGCTGGCGGCACAACCCGGCGCTGATTGCGAATTCATCATTCAGAACAATGGAGGCGACACCGAAACCGCGGCGCTGGTCGACTCGCTTGCCGATCCGCGCTTCCGGCATGTTGCGACGTCCGGCATCGTCACCATGACCGAGAACTGGGAGCAGGCCCTCGCCCATGCCTCGGGCGAGTATGTGACGTTTATCGGCGATGATGACGGGCTGATGCCCGATGCCTGCGGGATCGCCACATCGATTCTGCGGCGCGGCAATCTGGAGCTGCTGAGCTGGGCGCCCTATGCCTACTACTGGCCGCAATATTATCATCCTGATTTTTGCAACCGCCTGGTTGCTGCGGTGGACTATCAGTTCGCCGGCGGGCGCATCGCGTCGCATGACCTGCTGGCCCGGTTCTATAACTACCAGGTTCATTATTCCCTCCTGCCGATGATCTACAATTCATTCGTCCGTCGTGACGTGATCGAGCGGGTGAGGGCTCGTCTCGGCCGGTATTTCCTCGGTTACTCGCCGGATGTGGCCTCCGGCATCGCCAATGCGGCGCTGACCCAGAGTTTTGTCCGCTTGACCCGGCCGTTGTCGATCAGCGGATTGTCCCAGCACAGCACGGGGCATACTTTTTTCTTCGCCGAATCGGACGCGTTCGGTTCCGACCGCGGGCGGCGCGATTTTGGCGCGCTGCGGACAGATCCGCGCCTGCCCGGCCTCAATGCACTGCATCTGTTCCTGGCGAACGACATGCTGGCCCTGAAGGCCGAACTATTCCCGGACGATCCCCGGCTGTCGCTCAATTTCAAGGCATTGACCCAGGCGATCGCGACCGAGATCAACGATCGACCTGATATCTACGAGGAAATCCTGCAGTCGATCCGTGATCTCGCGACCCGGCACGGGTTCGATCCGGCCGAAATCATCGTTCCGGCGCGAGCCGCCAGCCGACCTCCGCTCGGCGCCGGCGTCACCGTGCTGGGACCGAACCGGCTGCAATTCCGGCTCGATGGTGCCGCGCTGGGGCTACGGTCGATCGCCGACGCCGTCCGCGTGATCGCGCAATTCATCCCCGGGAGCGAGGCCCTCGATCTATCGGGCCTGCCCGACACGCCCGATCTGCCCGTGCTCGATGTCCGCGGCCTCGACTTCCGCCGCGATGGAAATGGTGTGGCCGCATTGATCGAAGGATGGAGCGAGCCCGAGGACTGGGGCACGTGGTCGACCGCGAAGGCCTGCAGCCTCCGACTCAAGCTCGACCCGATGCCGGCGCAACCGGTGCGGGTGGAGATCGCCTGCCGCGCCTTCGTGCACGAGGCCCAGTTGCAGGTAAGCTGCCGCATCGGCGACGCCGCGCCGCAACAATGGATATTCACGCCGACCTCGAACAGCGTATCGCGGTGCTTATTTCTCGATCCGGCGATGGTCGCCCCCGACGGTCAGCTGACAATCGTCTTTGCCCTCAGCGATCCCCGGTCGCCGGCCGATCTCGGCCTCAATTCCGACGTTCGCCCGCTCGGCATCGGCATCGAACGAATGTGGATTTCCGGCTGATCGCGTCACAGAATCTCGATTTGCGGCAGTGGAATGACGATGCGACCGCCGGCGTCGCGATAATCACGCTGCTGCGCCAGGATCTCGGCGGCGATATTGCGAACCAATAGCAGCAGATAGTCGGGCATCCGCTCCATCAGGGCCTGCGGCGGCAGGATCGGAATTCGCGTACCCGGAATCAACCGGCCCTGTTTTGCCGGCGCCCGGTCGACAACGAAATCAATCAGCTCGTGGCCAATGCCGAAATGGTTGAGCAGCACGCTGCCCTTGGCCGATGCGCCATAGCCCGCGATCCGCTTGCCCTGGCCCTTGAGTTCGACGAGCAGTTCGCGCAATTCGGCGCCGAGCGCAGCCACCCTGCCGGCGAAGCCGGCGCAGCAGGCGGGATCCAGCGCGCCCCATCGGGCCTCCTCGGCGAGAAGAGCCGCGACGCGCGGCGACGCCGTGCCGCGGCCGGCCGGGACCACCAACAGACGCAATGAACCGCCATGAATAGCGATCCGCTCAACGTCGGCAAGCACCAGACCAGCGGAGGCCCAAATCGGTTCCAGCGCCGTCAGCGAAAAATAGCTGAAGTGCTCGTGATAGATGGTATCGAACTGAAGCCCATCGATCAGATCCCTGACATACGGCACCTCGATCACGGCGAGGCCGTCGGGCCGCAGCAGACGCGCCACGGCGCCCGCAAATGCTCGCGGCGACGGAACATGGCCAAAAACGTTATGGGCATGAATCACCGCGGCGCGGCGGCCCGCCTGGCGAAGTTCCTCGGCCAAATCCTGGTCGAAGAAACGGGTCAGGCTGGCAATGCCATATGAGCGTCTTGCCGCTTCAACCAGATTGGCGCTGGGCTCGATACCCAGGACGGGAATGCCGCGCTCCCGATAGAATTGCAGCAGATAGCCATCGTTGCTTCCGATCTCGATGACGAGATCATCGGCCGTCAGCGCCCGTTCGGCGACCAGCCTTCCGACCAGTTGCCGCGCATGGTCGACCATGGTGTCGGCAACCGAAGAAAAATAGGGATAGTCCGAGAACAGCCGCTCTGGCGCCATGGTCTGCGCGGTCTGCATCAGTCCGCAGCCGCGGCAGAATACCAGGTCGAGCGGGTAGCGCTCCGACGCCGGTCCAACGGCAGTCCCCAGCGCATTTGCCAGCGGCTGCAGGCCCAGAGAGAGTACGAGATCGAGCCCTTCCGCCCCGCAGGAACGACACGCAACATGCTGCATCATGCCGAATACAACACAAGCATGTGCTGGCCTGCCGTCGGGAATTTTGCTCCATTCGCTTTGGCGAGGACCCGCCCTCGCTCGGATCCGCAAGTGTCTCGTGGCATCGCCTGCTCGGTTGGTATATGTTAACTTGCCTTAGCGGCAGCTTGCCACACTGCCAGCAATTTGCGCCGGCTCTGCCAAATCGCCGGCGCATGCACTTGCCAGCGGCGGTTCGACGGCAGCCCTATCCTTTCGAAAACCGAGCGTTGACCCATGGCGCCCTCGGCGACTCCCGGCGAGAACGTTTTCTATACGGGCGTCTGGGAGCACGCAATGACGCATTCGCCAAATCGAAGCGGCGCGCGGATTTTGCCGATGCCCGCCGGGCAAGCCGTTCCGATCAAACTCCCGGTATTCAATATCGCAGGATCCCCATACGATACAGTAGATTGAGCAGCACATGTTCCAATACATAGCCGCGAATTGCCTGGCGGACAGTGCGCGCATAATATTTACGACCCAAGCTCCGGATTCTCAATCGGCGCATCTCATCTACGCCGACATCCAGGAGGCTTGACGTCTTTTGTCCGTCGTGAACGCGAAAGCAACCAAGAAAACGGGGCAGTCTCTTAAATTTGAAATTGAGGGACTGAGCCCGAAGGATGAAATCCCAATCGAGCGCATAACGAAAACTTTCGTCGAGCTCGACCACGCGGTCCCAAACACGTTTTCGCCAGAACATTGTCTCTTGAGGAACGAAGTCCGCCCACTTGATGGCCTCCGAATCGTGAGAAGGTAGAATCCACCGGCCAATTTCGAACGTTTGGGCGTCGATAACGATCCTGTGACCGTAGACGATATCGATCTCGGGATTGCGAAGAAAAAACTCGGCAACATATGCCAGCGTGTCTGGCAGCAATAAATCATCGCTGTTCAGATAGGCCATGATATCAGCATCGGCATCCTCGAACCCGCGATTGATGGCATTGGCTTGCCCGGTATCCCGTTCGCAGCGAACGACAAGCCGGTCCTTATATCCTTCGAGAACCTCCGTTGTTCCATCATCCGACAAGCAGTCCTGGATGACGTAGGTTAGCCTGGGGTAATTCTGATCGAGGACGCTTTCGACCGTCTCTCTGACAAACCGCGCCTGATTCAAACTGGGCGTGACGATGTGGATGCTGGGCAGATCCGCCGCAGCGACTTTGGGAACGTGCGGCGGAGGAAACCGTATTGCCCGAGGAGGGTAGTGCTCAAACGTCCCGAGCTTTACGAAAAACGCCTGGGCCTTCGACCTCAACGGCAACTGGCGCCTTGCGACCAATAGCTGCTCAATCCGGCCGAGCCGCTGCTCTATTGCGACGACAGCATCCAATATCTGATCGCGACTATTTCTAGGCCTGTCATGCATCTAGTTTGCGTCCAAGAAAGCCACCGAGAAAGCACCGCAAGCATTGATAACATGATAATCTTTACGCAGACACGTGAATTGTTCCCTCGTTTACCGATACGATATCGAAGCCAAGCATCTCGATTTATGTTTGGTGAAGTCCGGTCGATAGATGCCACCAGGGGCAGGACGACTTTTCGCCAGGCGGCCAAACCCTGGGTCGCGGAGACCGATTGACTACACGCAAATCGACGCCAACGCTCTGCCTGGCCGCTGAGATGCGCGTGCCGGGCGCAATCTGCGCCGATTAATTAGACTGGCCTTAACCGTGCCCGGAAGGCACGAGCAACCATCGCCGGATCGACCCGTTCGTTCATCGAAGGGATCAATGGCTATGATGACACATTATTTGAACCACGACGTGACGATCAGCGGCAGGCATTTCCACACCCTGGCGAGCGCGGCGCATGCGGTCCGCCAATACGCGATAGACCATTCTGACTTCGACGGATGGAAGCTTTCCCGGGAAATGCGGGAGGCCGATACACTCTCGCTGGCCGCACTTGCAAAGCAAAAGCTGGGCGCGTGGCTTGCGGATACCTATCGCGTCTGATCGGCCATCGGCCTGCCGGCGCTTTCTGCCGGCAGCAGACGATATGCGCGATGACTACGCCGTCACGGCCTGCGCGAAATCTTCCTCGTCGACCTCGTCCTCGATCGGCGAGTAGGTGCTGAGCGGCTTGGTCGAGAGCGTGATCGGCTTGCGGTTGCCGTAGGACGACGAAGGCGCCGAACGTGTCGTCGGGGCTTCACGGGACAGCGCATAGAGGGTTGAGCCGACGCGTCCGCCGAGTTGGATCAATTCGCGCTCGCTGCAGCTGGCGGCGATTGAAAGCGCCAGCGAGTACAAATGGCTTCGGCGATAGCAGAACAACGCCAGCATGGCCCGCACCTCGGAAGACACGCTCTCCACCAGCTGCGGCAGGCCGTTTTCGTTGGCGCGGTACATCTCGCCGAGCAACTCGTCCCGGACCGGACAGAAATCGTTCTCGAAGGCTTCGCGGCTTGAAAACATTTGGATATCTCCCAGTCCGCAGGATGCAGTGCAATTCTCTAACGAAAGGTTAACCACGGTGCCCAGTAGTCACCCGGGGTCCCTTGAGCCAACTGCCCGAATCAGCCTGCCGCGGCGTCAGGCGCGCGCTACAGCGCGTTGGCCCTGATCCAGCCGGCCAGCGCCCGGCCGATCGCCGGCCCGGAATCCTCCTGGATGAAATGCGACCCCGGCACGGTGACCTCGGTCTGGTTTTTCCAGCTGCGGCAAAACTCTCGCGGCACGCCGAGCAGGATCGCGCCGGGCTCGGCGTTGACGAACAATTTAGGCAGCTCGTTCTGCGCCATCCACTGCGAATAGTCCGCGGCGATCCGCACCACGTCGGCGGGCTCGCCGGCGATCGGAATCTGCCGCGGCCAGGTCAGCGTCGGCCAGCGGTCCTCGGCGTTCGGATAGGGCCTTCGATATTCCGCCATCTCCGCCTCGGACAATTTCCGCAACACCGAGCCCGGCAGCACCCGCTCGACGAACATGTTGCGCTCGAGGATCATCGCCTCGCCCTTGTCGGAGCGGAAACCCTGGAAGATCGGCGTCGCCGACGGGCTCCATTCGTCCCAGGTGGCGATCGGCCGCACGATCGCCTCCATATAGGCGATGCCGCGGACCCGATCGCGGTGATGATTGGCCCAGTCGAAACCCAGCGCCGAACCCCAATCATGCACCACCAGCACGACGGATTCCGACGGAGCGATGACCGCATCGATGAAGGCTGCGAGATAGTCGCGATGGGTCACGAAGCGGTAGGTGTCGGTATCCGGATTCGGCAATTTGGCGGAATCGCCCATGCCGATCAGATCCGGCACGATCAGCCGGCCATGGCCCTCGAGCTCCGGAATGACGTCGCGCCACAGATAGGACGAGGTCGGATTGCCGTGCAGAAACAGCACCGGCGCACCCTCGCCGCGTTCATGATAGGCCATCCGGGCGTCAAGCACGTCGACGGTATTTTTGGCAAGCGGTTGTTCGGTCATGGGTGGCTCCTCGGTCAGACAGCATGATCCCTGAGCATGCCGCGCGACCGCACCGAACGCAATTCATGGGAAAAATGTGGCCGGCAGAAACGGCCAACGCCACGCCCGCGGATTGGCCAGGATCAGCCGTTCGCCGCCATGAAGATCGACAGGCCGAATCCGGTGAGGTGATGCAGCGCCTGATCCACCCCGATCAAGGTCCAGAACCATGGATGATGATGTTCCAGCGTCACCTCGAAATGGGAGGCGCAATAGCCCTTGGCTCGATCGATCGTGATGTGAATCGCGAAATCGATCACGGCGACGAACCAGAAGCGCGGCGCGATGATCAGGATCAGCGTCATTGCAACCGCAAGGTGCACGAGGCAGTGTGCCAGCAGCGGCAGCGCCCAGCCGGTCTTTTGATCCTTGCCGATCGCCATCCAGGAAGTTTGCAGGACAAAATCGCCGATCACGTGCTTGACGGTGAGGACGAGCATCCACCCGACCAGAGCCCCTACGGCAACCGACGACGACATGGCAGGAAACAACAAAGCTGACGCCCTTTGCTGGGACTGACTTGAAACGGCACGAGCAGAACGGGAGGCGTTCAGCGCAATTTCTTCTCAACCTTCGGACAATTCGACCAGTATTCGATCATTTATGACACCTCCCGGACCGGAATGCACCTCCGGGCAGTTCGAAAAACCCGTAGTGTGGCCCAACGGCGATAGCGCCGTGGCAAGGACGCGGACCCGCCGGTAGGGTTACCGCGGCGCCCGATTTGCAATCCGCCGCCGGCCGGATATCATCCGCGGACTGGAAAATTACCGTTCTTTTTTAGATATTTACGGTCTCGTTCGGGCTGCAGGCCGGTACCGTGGCAAAGCAGCCCGGCCCGGATATGAGCCATGAGCGCTGACGTCGCACCGCCACAGCCGGAAGAGCCGCCCGCGCGGTCGCGGTTTGCCGGCAGCAACCGCAGGCAGGTCGTGCTGTTCGCCTTCCTGACATTGATCCTGACCGTCGCGACGGTTTGGGCCGGCCGGGCCTGGATCAGGAATTCCGAAACGCTGGTGTTCGCGGTCGGCGACGCCAACAGCCCGGAGGCCCGTTTTGCCACCCGGCTCGCCACCGTGCTGAAGAACAGCAGTTCGCGGCTGCGGCTCAGGATCGTATCCAACGCGGACAGCGCCAGGGCGCTGACCGCGTTCGATCACCGGCAGGCCGATCTTGCGGTGCTGCGCACCGATGCCAGGGTGCCGCCGCGCGCCCGTGCGCTTGCGGTGCTGGAACACGACGTGCTGCTGCTGATCAGCCCCGGCGGCAAAAAGATCAAATCGCTCGCCGAGCTGAAAAAAAAGAAGGTTGCAGTCCTGGCGGACGGCGACAGTGGCATGGCCTTCGTCCGCAATCTGCTCGAGATCTCCGATAGTGCCGACGCCGCCGCGCGGCTGCAGATGGCGCCGCCGAATTCGACGCTCGACAGGCTGTTCGGGTCCGGCTACGGCGCAGTGATCGTCATCGCCCATGCCTCCACGCTGGTCAAGGACAAGGGCTATGAGAAATATGCCGGGCATGGCGGCTTCACCCTGAATGCGATCGACGAGTCGAAAGCACTGGCGCGAAGGAATCCGGGGATATCGGAGGAAACGCTGGCCACCGGCATGCTGTCCTCGGCACCTGTCATCCCCGACGACGATCTCGACACCATCGGGCTGCAATGGTTACTGGTCGCGCAGTCCAGAATGTCATCGAGCACCGCGGAGGATCTCGCGCGCACGATCTACGAAAACAAGGCCGAGCTTGCCCTGGACGACGGCTTCGCCTCCAAGATCGAACCGGCGGACACCGACAAGGACGCCTTCATCGTCGCGCAGCCGGGGGCCGCCGAATATATCAATGACGAAACCAAGTCGTTCCTGGATCGTTACAGCGACCTTCTCTACCTGGGCGCCGGCGCGCTCAGCGTCATCGGTTCGTTATTCGTCGCCCTCTACACCAAGGTCACCAGGATCGCGCCGGAGAAGGCCAGCGAACTGGCGACGGCCATTCTCGACATCGGCGAAAGGATCGAGCATGCCACCTCGCTGGACGCACTCGACGCGCTGCAGGACGAACTCGAGGCCATCCTGCGCGGCGCCGTGATCGGACTGCGCGACGGCACCATCTCGAGCGACGGGCTGGATACCTTCAAGCTCGGATATCAGCTGGTGCGCGACCAGGTCGGAATGCGGCGCGAGAGCCTGAAGCGGCACGCCGGCCATGACGACAACGTGGTGATGGTCAAGACCGCGCATAGCGCGTGAGCGCGTATCGCGTTTGCCGGGACCGGCGCGGCAAGCCGCATTGGTGCCGGCGCGGGCCGCTCCTGACGCTGTTTGCCGCGCCTCGTTGACGACCTCCGCCCGCACGGGCACTTTGGCGAGGACCGGTCACGCCCGGCCTCGCCAGAGCAGCTCTTTTTTCACCGACAGGCGCCGCCTTCCCCATGTCCCAGCCGTTTGCTTTCCCGGGTCTGACGCAATTTGTGGCCGCAACGGAGCGCCGCAACATGACCAAGGCGGCCTATGTCGCGGTCGCGACCGGCGTCGCCATGATGGTGCTACTGACCGTGGATCCGGCCTATGAAATGGCGCACCAATGGGTCGACGCGCTGCTGTGGGGGTGTCTGGCCTTTTTCGTGTTCGAATGGGTGGTCCGGCTCCGCCACGCCTTCCTGGCGCAGCGCGGATGGACCTACGCGTTGTCCGGCCGCGGGCTGGTGGACGCGGTTGCCGCCGCCGCCGTACCGGTCGCGCTGGTGCTTGGCGCCAATCCCAAGACCGCGTGGCTGCTGTGCGTGCTGTGGGTGCTGAAGGTGGTCCCGGGAATCCCCGGACTACGGCAATTGCGCCGCGTGCTGGTGCAGGAATCCGGCCCGTTGTTGAGCGTGCTGGTGATCTTCCTGATGGTGCTGTTCCTGGCCTCGGTGGCGGTCTATTATCTGGAGCGTGACGTCCAGCCGGCGACCTTCGGCAATATCCCGGCGGCGTTGTGGTGGGCGGTCGCGACCCTGACCACGACGGGTTACGGCGACATAGTGCCGATCACGCCGCTCGGCCGCATGGTGGCGGCGCTGGTGATGATCAGCGGTCTCGGTGTCTTCGGGCTGTGGACCGGTATCCTCGCCACCGGTTTTGCCGCGGAAACCCGCCGCGACAATTTCCTCAAGACCTGGGAATCGGTCAGCAAGGTGCCGTTTTTTGCAGCGCTCGGCCCCGCCGCGATCGCCGACGTGACCCACATGTTGCGCACCATGGACCTGCCGGCGCGCACCACGATCATCCGCAAGGGCAAGACCGGCGACTGCATGTATTTCATCGCCGACGGCGAGGTCGAGGTCGACCTGCCGGGCAAGAAGGTGACACTCGGCGAGGGCGCCTTCTTCGGCGAGATGGCGCTGCTCGGCAACAATCTGCGGTCCGCCAACATCACCACCACGCGGGTGTCGAAGCTGCTGGTGCTCGATCTGGTCGATTTCCGCGTGCTGATGGCGCGGCATCCCGATCTGGCCGAGACCATCGATGCCGAAGCCAGGCGGCGGGCGCTGGAAAACAAGTGATGGAGAACCCGATGACTCAAGCCGCCGCGACGGCGAGCACGCCACTATTGGATATCGATGGCGGCCGCGCCACCATCCGCCTCAACCGGCCGAAGCATCTGAACCGGCTGCAGCCCGATGACCTCGATGCCCTGCTGACACTGTTCGAGCGGATCGAAGCCGATCCCGCCATCCGGGTCATGGTGCTGACCGGCACCGGCCGCGCCTTCAGCGCCGGATATGATCTCAACTCGGTCGCCGAGCGCGCCGCCAGCGCCGTCGAACAACAAAGCGCCGGATCGGCGTTCGAAACCGTGGTCAACCGGCTCGAGGATCTCGGCGTGCCGACGATCTGCCGGCTCAACGGCGGCGTCTATGGCGGCGCCACCGACCTGGCGCTGGCCTGCGATTTCCGCATCGGCGTCGACACCTGCGAGATGTTCATGCCGGCGGCGCGGCTCGGACTGCATTATTACAACAGCGGCATAAAGCGCTATGTCTCGCGGCTCGGCGCCGACAACGCCAAGAAACTGTTCCTGACGGCGCAGAAGATCGATGCCGCGGAGATGCTGCGGATCGGCTATCTCACCGCGATGGCGCCGGCCGCGGCGTTCGACGCCGAGGTCGACCGGCTCGCGGACATTCTTGCCGGCAATGCGCCGGCGGCGATGCGGGGCATGAAGCGCGCCATCAACGAATTCGCCCGTGGCCGCCTCGACGAGGAGGCCGCCGACAGTCGCCATCGCGACAGCATGCGCGGCGCCGAGATCAGGGAAGGCATAAGGGCGTTTTCGGAAAAGCGCCCGCCGAAGTTCTGATACGCCTGCCGCCGTTGCCGCCGCAGCCTATTCGTCGACAAAGGTTACGGTGTCCGCAATGCCGGCGCGCGAGGTGCGGTAGCTGTTGACCTTGTGGTCGCGATCCGGAAAACCGAACGAAATCCCGCAGACCACCCGCCGGCTCTCGGCGAGCCCGAAATGGCGCCGGATCAGGCCGGAGCGGTACGCCAGCGCCGCCTGCGGGATGGCGCCGAGGCCCAGCGCCTGGGCGGCCAGCAGGAAATTGCCGACATAGGCGCCGCAGTCGATCGCGCCGTAGATGCCGAGCGCCTCGTCGGTGTGAATGATGGCGACATGCGGCGCGCCGAAGAAATTGAAATTCTCCAGGGCCTGCCGGGCATAGGCCGCCTTGTCGCCGCGCGCGATGCCGAGGGTATTGTAGAGCTGGAAGCCGCTTTCGCGACGCCGCTCCAGATAGACCCCGAGATATTCGCGCGGAAACGCAAAGTCGCCGTCCGCCGGCGCACCGGAACTGGCCTCGGCGTAGATCGCGTCGCGCAAGCGTTGCCTGGCCGCACCGCTCGCGATCACGACCTGCCATGGCTGGCTGTTGCACCATGACGCGGTGCGCTGGGCCGCGGTCAGAATGCGGTCGATGGTCGGACGCGGCACCGGATCGGGCCGGTAGGCGCGGCAGGAATAGCGCTGGCGTAGCAGGTCTTCGAGCACCGCGATCGGTTGCTGCTCCGGGCTTGTTGCAATATCGGTCATGAATGGACTCTCTCGCGATGGCTATTGAGGTGGTGGCGCGGGGAAGACAAAACGCGGCCCCGGGTTCGGGGCAGCCGGCCTCATCGTCCCCTGGTCGGGATCTTGTTGAATGGCACATCCTTGTCGACCCGGATATCTCCGGGCAGGCCCAGCACGCGTTCGGCGATGATGTTGCGCAGGATTTCATCGGTACCGCCGGCGATGCGGGTCGACGGCGACGACATCAGCATGGCCTGGAATCGGCCCGCCGCCTCGGCGGTCTCCGGATCCGTGAGCACGCCGCCGGCGCCCTGCAGATCCATCGCATACATCGCGATGTCCTGCAGCATCGAGCCCGCCACCAGCTTGCCGATCGAATTTTCCGGACCCGGGCGTTCGCCCTTGGAAAGCGCCGAGATCGCCCGGTAGCTGGTGTATTTCAGGCCGCTGTTCTTCACCGCCCAGTTGGCGAGTTTCGAGCGGGTGGCCCGATCGTCGATCGCAAGGCCCTCATCGGTCATCAAACTGCTGCAGAAATCGAAAATTTCGGAAAACCCCGTCGCCAGCCGCGAGCCGATCGACATCCGCTCGTTCATCAGCGTGGTCAGCGAGACGTTCCAGCCGTCGCCGACGGCGCCGAGCCGCTGCGAATCCGCAACCCGCAGGTCGGTGAAGAACACCTCGTTGAATTCCTGCATGCCGTTGGCCTGCTTGATCGGCTTGACCTCGACCCCCGGGCTCTTCATGTCGATGTAGAACATCGTCAGGCCCTTGTGCTTGGGCACATTGGGATCGGTGCGGGTGATGAGAATTCCGTAATCGGAGTAATGCGCGCCCGAGGTCCAGATCTTCTGGCCGTTGACGATCCAGTGATCGCCGTCGCGCTCGGCGCGGGTGCGCAGGCCGGCGACGTCGGATCCGCCGGCGGGCTCCGAGAACAGCTGGCACCATATTTCCTCCCCGGAGGCGATCTTCGGCAGATAGCGCCGCTTGTCGGCCTCGCTGCCGTAGGTCATCACCGTCGGCCCGCACATGCCCTCGCCGATCTGGAACGGGCTGGTGAGCTTGCCGTAGACGCCCTCTTCCTGCTGCCAGATCACGCGCTCCACCGGTGTGGCGCCGCGCCCGCCATATTCCTTCGGCCAGTGCAGGCAGACCCAGCCGCCGTCGGATTTCTTTTTCTGCCAGGCCCTGGCGACCTCGACGATGTCGTCATTCCTGAGCTGGATGCGGCCGAGCGAGGATTTTGAAAGCTCCGCCTCGAACTGTTTCGGCGCATTGGCGTCGATCCATTGGCGGGCCTCGGCGCGGAACGCGGCCTCCTGCGGGGTGTCATCGAAATTCATGATGCTTCCTTTTTCTTGTCATTCCGGGGCGTGCATGAAACGCACGAACCCGGAATCTCCATCAAATCTTCCGGATTCCGGGTCTGCGGCTTCGGCGTATCCCGGAATGACGATTTGTCATCCCCGTCCCTTGGTCGGTATCTTGTTGAACGGAACATCCTTGTCGACCCGGATGTCGCCGGGCAGTCCGAGCACGCGCTCGGCGATGATGTTGCGCATGATCTCGTCGGTACCGCCTTCGACTCGGGTTCCCGGCGCGCGCAGCAGCATGGCCTGGAATTTTCCGGCGGCTTCCGCGTCCTCCGGCCCGCTCAGCACGCCGGCCGCGCCCTGCAAATCCAGCGCATAGGCAGCAATGTCCTGGATCATCGAACCTGCGACCAGCTTGCCGATCGAATTCTCCGGCCCCGGACGCTCGCCCTTCGACAGCGCCGAGATCGCGCGCATGCTGGTGTATTTCAGCCCGCTGGCGCGCACCGCCCAGTTGGCGAGTTTCGAGCGCACGCTGCGGTCGTCGATGGCAGGGCCATCGTCCAGCATCAGATTGCTGCAGAACTCGAATAGTTCGGGAAAGCCGGTCGAGACGCCGGCGCCGATCGACATCCGCTCGTTCATCAGCGTGGTCAGCGACACGTTCCAGCCATCATTGACGGCGCCGAGCCGCTGCGCGTCCGGGATTTTCACGTCGGTGAAATACACTTCGTTGAATTCGGACTGGCCATTGGCCTGCTTGATCGGCTTGATCTCGACGCCTTCGCTTTTCATGTCCAGGAAGAACATGGTGAGACCCTTGTGCTTGGGCACATTGGGATCGGTGCGGGTGAGAAGGATGCCGTAATCGGAATAATGCGCGCCCGAAGTCCAGATCTTCTGGCCGTTGATGATCCAGTCGTCGCCCTGCTTCTCGGCACGGGTGCGCAGGCCGGCGACGTCGGATCCGCCGGCGGGTTCGGAAAACAGCTGGCACCAGACCTTTTCGCCCGACGCCAGCGGCGGCAGGTAGGTCCGCTTCTGATCCTCTCCGGCAAACGCCATCATGGTCGGCCCGCACATGCCGTGGCCGATGATGAACATTCCGCTGAGCTTGCCGAAAGCGCCCTCTTCCTGCTGCCAGATCACCCGCTCGATCGGTGTCGCGCCGCGGCCGCCATACTCCTTCGGCCAATGCAGGCAGGCCCAGCCGGCATCGGCTTTCTTGCGCTGCCAGGCTTTTGCAACCTCGAGGATGTTGGCGCCCTTGAGCTGGGTGCGGCCGAGCGAGGATTTGCGCAGCTCTTCCTCATATTGCCTGGGTGCGTTGGCCGTGATCCAGGCCTTGGCCTCGGCGCGGAACGCGGCCTCTTGCGGGGTGTCATCGAAATTCATCGGCGTTGTCCTTCGAATCCGTCATTCCGGACGATCCGCGCCTCGCGGATCGATCCGGAATCTGGAAGTTATTCATCTCGAGATTCCCCGATGTGCACCGCACATCTGAGGTTCGCGCTGCGCGCGCCCCGGAATGACCTTGTATTCACGCCGCATTGCGCTTGCGCATCCGGTCGATCAGCGCGTCTTCCCAATAGGACAGGCTGCCGAGCGACAACGCCATCGCGTTGGAACGACGGTAATACATGTGGCAGTCGAACTCCCAGGTAAAACCCATGCCGCCATGGACCTGGATGTTGTTCTTGGCGCAATGCTGGAACGCCTGCGTAGCGCTGATCCGCGCCGCCGCGGCGGCTTCCGCCAGTTCCGAGGCGTTGGTCGAGAGCGCCCAGGCGCCGTAATAGCAGTTCGAGCGCGCCAGCGTCGCCGAGACATACATGTCGGCGAGCAGATGCTTGACCGCCTGGAACGAGCCGATCGGCCGGCCGAAGGCGATGCGGTCGAGCGCATAATCGCGACCCATTTCCAGCGCGCGGTCGGCGCCGCCGACCTGCTCGAATGCCATCAGCACCGCGGCGCGGTCGAGCACCTGTGAAACAAGGCTCCAGCCTTCGCTGGCGGGACCGAGCGGCTCGGCCTTGCAGTTCTTGAAGCTGAGTTCGGCCTGGCCGCGCGACGGATCGATATTGGTCAGCGCCCGGGCTTCGACGCCCTCGGCCTTCATATCGACCAGGAACAGCGAGATATCGGTGTCGCGCCCGCTCGAGCCGGTGCGCGCGGCGACGATGGCGAAATCGGCAATGGCGCCGTCGGGCACCGGCTTTTTTACCCCGTTGAGGCTGCCGCCGGCCGCCGACAGTTTTATGGCTTCCGGGGACGGATTACCTTTCCCCTCGAACAGCGCCAGTGTGCCGATCGCGGCACCCGACGCGATCGCGGGCAGCCATTTCTGCTTCTGCGCGTCGCTGCCGGCCAGCAGGATGGCTTCCGCCGCCAGATAGACCGTGGACGAAAACGGCACCGGCGCCAGTGCGCGGCCAATCTCCTCGGCGATCACGCAGAGTTCGAGATGCCCGGCCCCGGCGCCGCCGAAGGCTTCCGGGATGGCGACGCCGAGAAACCCCATGTCGGCGAGGCCTTGCCACAATTCGCGGTCATAGGGCTGCTTGCCGTCGAGCACCGCGCGCACCGCCTTGGACGGGCATTTTTCCGCGAGATATTTTCGCGCTTCGTCGCGGAGTTGTTTTTGTTCGTCGGAGAAATCGAAATTCATGGCGTGTCACTCGGGTTGGAGATGCATCAAAGCGAGAGCCGTCATTCCGGGGCGCGAGTGAAACGAGCGAGCCGGAATCCATAACCACGACAGGGAGTATGGATTCCGGGCCTGCGCCAAGCGCGCATCCCGGAATGACGATTAATCTTGATCAGCGAAGAATTCATTGCAGCACAATCACGTCTTCGCCGGGCGGATCGGCATAGAGCCGTTCCACCAGTGCGGCGCGGCGGTCGAGCCCGGCGCGCTGATTGATGTACCCCTTGTCGGTAAGTTCGTTGCCGTCGATCGAGGCCGGCTCGGTCATCAGCATGGCGCGTGCGATCCGCATGCTGCTGGCGCCTTCGGTCGAGCTGTTATGGGCTTGCAGCCCGCGCTTCAGGCATGCCAGCACCTCCGGATGCCGCACCACGTCCTCGTAGCTCGCCTCGGGATCGCCGGTAATCTGCCGGCAGGCATGCAGGTTGGGCCACGCCAGCAAGCCGACAAAGGGGCGATCCTGCCCGGCGACCAGCGCGTCCTGCACCACCGGCGTCGCCGCGGCGATGGCGTCGGTGCGCAACGAGCCGACATGGACGAAGGTGCCGGTGGTGAGCTTGAAATCCTCGACCACCCGGCCCGCGAAAATGATGCCCTGCACAGGATCGTCGGGGTCCACGAACACGCCGGCGTCGCCGATGCAATAAAAGCCTTCCTCGTCGAACGCGGCCGCGGTGAGATCCGGCCGGGCGAAATAGCCGGGCGTGACGTTGACGCCGCGCAGGCGCAATTCATATTTGGATCCGACCGGCACCATCTTCAACTCGACGCCGGGAAACGGCAGCCCGATCAGGCCGACGCGCTCGGTGTCCCAATAGGTCCCGGTCGAGGTCGGCGCCGTCTCGGTCGAGCCCCAGCCGGTGTAGAACACGATGCGCTCGCCGGTGGCGCGTACCGCCAGCGCCTGCATCCGGTCATAGAGATCGTCCGGCAGCCGCGCGCCGCCATAGGCCATCAGGCCGAGATTCTTGAAGAAGCTGCGGCACAACGCATCGTCCTTTTCCATGGCCGCGGCGAGTGCTGCGTAGCCCGCCGGCACGTTGGCGTAATAGGTCGGCGATATCTCGCGCAGATTGCGCAGGGTCTCGTCGATCAGGCCGGGCATCGGGCGGCCGTCGTCGATGTAGAGCGTGCCGCCCTCGATCAGGACCGGGTTGAACAGCGCATTGCCGCCCATGGTGTGATTCCACGGCATCCAATCCAAATAGGTGGCCTGCGGCGCGTTGGGATCGCGCGGCCGAACCTGCATCATCATCGCGGCATTGGCGCACATCATGCCCTGGGTGTTGATGACGGCCTTCGGCATCCCGGTCGAGCCCGAAGTAAACAACAGCTTGCCGACGGTATCGGCGGTGATTTTCGCGATCGAATCCTCGACGTCTTTTGTGACCGGCGTTGCCGCCAGATCGGCGAAGGCGATGCTGCTGAGGCCCTCGCAGGGCCGTGCGACATGGACGACGGTGACGCCGTCCAGATCAAGCGCCTTCAGCGCCTTCTCGAAGGTCGGACCGTCCTGCACCATGACCAGCGCCGGCTTGATCAGATCGAACAGGTATCTCAGCTTGACGTGGTCCTGGCTCATCAGCGAATAGGCCGGCGATACCGGTGCTGCCGGAACCCGCGCCTGCATCGCAGCCTGCGTCATCAGCGCATGCTCGATCGAATTTCCTGAGAGGATCGCGACCGGACGGCCGGGTTCGAGCCCGAGATCGAGAATGCCTTGCGTCAGCGCGTCCACGCTGCGCTTGGCTTCGCCGTAGCACAGCTTGCGCCACTGCCGGTCGGTGCCGGCGCGTTGCGCCAGCCAGACGCGGTCGGGGCGCTCGACCGCCCATTTCGCCAGCGAGGCCGGGATGTGCGTTGCGTAGGCTTGCAGCGGTATCCGCGACTTCAGGATGATCACGCCGTCGGGACGCCGATCGACCGCGATATCGCGCTGCAGCCATTTGATCTTGCGAAAGGCCGGTTTTGTCAGTATCGCGGCGGAATTGCCATCCATGTCCCGTCTCCCAAAAGCTCTGGCCTCTTGCCGGGCCTATCATCATCGCCTGATATAGACAGGCTTTCGCTTTTCCAGAAAGGCCCGGATGCCTTCGTTGAAATCTTCCGAGCGGCTGCACAACACCTGATTTCGGTCTTCCATCGCAATCACGGCTTCCATGGAGCCGGCATCGACGCTCATGTTGAGGCATTCCTTGGACAGCCTCAGACCGACCGGCGATGCCGTCATCATCGCATCGACGTAAGGAAGTGCCGCGGCTTCAAGCCCGCCTTCCTCGACGACTTCGGAGACCAGGCCGACCGCCAGCGCGCGCTCGGCGTCGATGAAACGCCCCGTCAGGATCAGTTCGGAGGCGACCGACACCCCGACCAGCCGCGGCAGAAAATAGCTGGTGCCGATGTCGCAGCCGCCGAGACCGAGCTTGATGAAGGCGCAGTTCATCCGCGCCGATCTGCTGGCGATGCGAATATCGGCGGCCAGCGCCAGCGCAAAACCGCCGCCGGCCGCTGCCCCCTGCAGCAGCGCGATGATCGGCTGCGGGCAGCGCCGCATCAGCATCACGATATCGGCGATCCGGCGCTGCGAATCCAGCGACTCCGTCACCCCGGGCGGCTCCTGCTGGCCGGCCCGCCGCTGCATCGCGTGCTTGAGGTCCAGACCGGCGCAGAATGCGGCGCCGGCGCCCTTCAGCACCACGACGCGGGTCGAACGGTTGCGCTGCAGGCTTTCGAAATACAGGTTGAGCGCATCGATCAAATCGGGATCGAGCGCGTTGAGGCTATCCGGGCGATTGAGCGTCACCCGGTCGACCCCGTCATCGTGTTCGATCAGCAGCTGACCTGTCACATCCTGCTCCTGCGCATCCAGCGGACCGCGACGTTGATTTTGCGCCCTCTCCGACAAGGGGAGATGCAGGCAACATCGCCTAGCGTGGCGCCATGCGGATCGCGCCGTCGAGCCGGATGGTCTCGCCGTTCAGCATGGCGTTCTCCACGATGTGTACCGCGAGGTTGCCGTATTCGGAGGCGTCGCCGAGCCGCGCCGGATGCGGCACCTGGGCGCCCAGGCTCTTGCGCGCTTCCTCGTTCAGTCCCATCAAGAGCGGGGTCAGGAACAGGCCGGGCGCGATGGTGTTGACGCGGATCTTGTGCTGGGCGAGATCGCGCGCCGCCGGCAGCGTCAGCCCGACCACGCCGCCCTTGGAGGCGGAATAGGCGATCTGGCCGATCTGGCCTTCATAGGCCGCGACGCTGGCGGTGTTGATGATGACGCCGCGCTCTTCGCCGATCGGCGCTTCCGTCAGCAGGCGTTCGGCGAACAATCGCAGCACGTTGAAGGTGCCGATCAGATTGACGTTGATGATCCGCGCGAATTTCGCCAGCGGATAGACCCCGTCCTTGCCGACGATCCGCTGCGATCCGCCGATCCCGGCGCAATTCATCAGCACCCGGGCGACACCGTGGGCAGCCTCGGCCTTGGCAATCGCCGCCTTGACCTGCTCTTCGTCGGTGACGTCGGCCACGACGGCGACGCCCTTGACTTCGGCGGCGACCTTTTCCGCATTCTCCTTGCTCTGATCGAGCACGGCGATCCTGGCGCCCTTGGCAGCCATGGCGCGTGCGGTGGCGGCGCCTAGACCCGAGCCACCACCGGTAATGAGAACGGCAACGTCTTTCAATTGCATGGTAGGATCCTTTCCTTGGGCGTTTCTTGTTAGGCGAGTAGCGAGTAGCGAATAGCGAGTGG
>Ga0182030_10003534_pt1 | contig 33377 bp, 30 predicted proteins | sample 812S3MmetaG_FD_121299 | JGI IMG/M metagenome (GOLD analysis project Ga0182030, IMG submission 121299) | Permafrost microbial communities from Stordalen Mire, Sweden - 812S3M metaG (Illumina Assembly) | ecosystem: Environmental > Terrestrial > Soil > Wetlands > Permafrost | place: Sweden...
ATCCGCATTGAGTCATATGTTTTTCTCTCATAAAATATAAATATTTTTTGATTACAGATTATAAACTGATGTTATAAAGCTAAGCCTAATAATCATAGTAAAAGGATGATTTTAATCATATGATGTAGAGCGATAACCAGAATCGGAAACCAAATGCCCAAAAACTCAAATCCGGGTTTGATCGTTAACTGACAACGCCGTTTAGTCTTATTCCGGTTGCATATCGTTGTTAGTTGCATCTTCAATAGCAGCCCGACAGTTAACATCTATGGAAATATTTCCCCACCTGCATTCAAGACAAATTCTAAAAAGCTGATGGAACAAGATTTGTTATGAAGTTATTTAAGCGTTAACAAATAATTATTTTTCAAGTGCTAATGAAAATTAGCTCAAATTGCATTTTTAATCAAATTAAGAAGTCATGACTAAAAAAATATTGCTGATTATTTTCATGGGAGCAATAGCTGTGAAAACAAGTGCACAGGCGCCAAAAATTGATACCGTTGCAGTTTCCATACTCGATCGAATGAGCGCCATGATCGGCGATCTGAGTTCGTGCAGTGTCAACATCAAAACCAACTATGATGTCAACAGCCGGGAACTTGGCCTGGTAAAACATTCGAATGAACATGAACTATATATTCATGGGCCCAATAAATTACTGGTCAGATCGGAAGGTGACAAAGGTTCCCGCATTCTTTCATATAATGGCAAAGCGCTGACTTATTACTCGCAGGATAAAAATCAATATGGGCTAATACCATCTCAGGCATCTATAGTAGATATGATTGATTCTGTAAATAAAACTTATGGCATCGAGTTCCCGGGAGCTGATTTCTTTTATCCCACTTTTGTGGACGATATTCTTGCAGAAGCAAAAAACCTTGCCTTCCTCGGCATTACCAAAGCGGGTGATAAAGAATGTTTTCATATTGCGGGAACTGCAAAAGACAAAACTTTCCAGTTCTGGATATCCAATGACGCGTTTTATCTACCTGTCAAAATGGTGATTGTGCATACAGCGAAAGAAAACAGCCCGCAATTTGAAGCTGTTTTTTCGAACTGGCAGTTCAATCCGGATTTGCCCGATGTGCTGTTTGAATTCAATGCACCGCCAAAAGCTAAAAAAATAAAAATCGTTGCTACACAGATAAAAAAATAATTATACATACTATAACTTTCAGTTATGAAAATATCTTTCAACATACAGTGCACTTTCACTTTCTGTTCGATGCTTTTAATCACCTCTGTCATGCCACAGGAAAGCAACGCACAACGATTCAATCATGGCGGCGGCGGTGGCGCAGCACGAGCTCCAATGCCTGCATTTCATCCAGCCCCGCCAGCCCCTGCCAGAAGACAAGAAGCAGTGCCGGTTCAGCCGAGCAGAGTAACCATCAACGGAGGAGCCCGCAATGTCGGCAACCACGATTTTAACCGCAATGCAAATGTGAACGTACACGAAAATGCGCCGGCTATACGTCAAGACGCAAACGTGCGTCACAATGTACGTGAAGATGAAAATGTGTATCATGTCAGGGGTTATCACGGGCTTCGTCCTTACGCATACCATCCTTATCATCCTTTTTACTGGGGTCCGCGCTGGCATCCTGTTGGTTTCTTTCTTTCAGCGCTGGCTGCTAATGCTTTCAGATTTTCTATAGGAAGCCAATGGTATTATTATGCAGACGGATGTTACTATATCCCATATCAGGGAGGATATTCAGTTGTGCCACCACCTATTGGCGCAATCGTAAGTTATTTACCCGATGGATACGAAACGGTGCCTGTTGGCAATGATTATTTCTATTACTATGGGGGCGCTTTTTACATTGCCGTCCCACAAGGTTACCAGGTTGTTCAGGCACCACCAGGCGCAGTTGTAAGCCAACTCCCCGACGGCGCCGTTGAGCAGGACGTCAATGGCCAAACACTTTTATTTTATAATAACGCATACTATCAGCCAATTTCGCAAAACGGACAGGATGCTTACGAAGTTGTCACTGTGAATTGATAGCGTAGTAAAATTCTTTTATAATAAAAATACTGCTGCAAATGGTAAAGAAAATTCTTTCCCATTTGGTTTTAAAGGATCAATCTTTAATTGCTAATGATAAAAAGTGTTGATGATGACCAATATCATCGGCAGAATCTTCGTGCTAATTCGGCCGAAGATAAAATGTTATTACAAAAAGTAGTCTCTATTTTCCAGAGCAAAGAGGCAGAATAGTACCTTTACCTGTTTAGAGCAGTCATTTTTTTCTTCAGGTTCACAAATGATTCGAGTGGTCCTTTTGTTGAAAAAAGGTTTATGATCCATGCAGGGGCTGCACCGCCGGGCTGAACTTCCAGAATATAATTGAGATGGATTGCTGCTTTTCCGGGAAGCGGCGTAATGATCCAATTACCCCTTGATTTTGCCACTCGCACAATCCCATTTTTGTCAGGAAGGAAATCTCTGATTCCGACAGATACAACTTTCAGCGATTGCGCAGCAGAGTCTTTTATGAGTTTCACATCTGCACACAAATCACGGTTCGAAAGCGGCCATGGAACTTCAAACTCTGCATAATACATCAGTTCGGTATTATTTATTTTTTTTATAAGCCTGCAAGTCTTCGTTGCGTATGCCCACTCTGTATATTTCGCAACATCCCATAAAATAGAGGCAAGCTGGTCTATAGTGCCTGGCATATCCATGTCTACCTGAATATCATTGAAGGAAGATGTTTCTGAATGGCGGGTAAATATTTTTATACCATCTTTTTCTTTTTTTAAAACCCATTTGTTTTGCGCAAATAAGGAAACGGAAAAAAATAAGAAAACCAGAAAAACTCCTGCTTTATTCATTCGTGCATTCTCTTTTAAGTCTAAAATTATTTTATCGGCCAGTTATGTTATACACCAAAGGTTTTGCAATAGTCTTGTATAACTGAATATATGTTGATTAACTCAAACTCCGCATGAATATTATCAGCAACCCGAAATAAATAAGAAGAAAGCTGCATTGCAATAAATATTTGCAGCGCAGCTTTCTTCTTAAATTATCATTAACAAAAAAAGATTGCATTTACTGTTTCAGGAACTCCACAATCTTTTTGCGCTCAGTCTCCGTCAGCAATGCACGTGTCTGCATATGCATGCCAATGGTTTCCCACTGTTCTGGCGAAAAGGTATTTGGCGACGGCGTATTATGGCAGCGCTGACAGTTCTCTGCCCACAACTGCACACCTGTTTTTGCAGCAACCTTTTGGCTGGGCTTGCAACTATCCGTCAGTGCGACAAAGCTGGGTATGCAAATTAAAGATACTATAAGGATTGATATATTTTTTGTTTTCAGCATTTTCATACAATATGTATTTTAGAGTTGTATAGAGAATTGAACATAGAGTGTATTCATTTTTGTATCACCGGTTGACAAAGAACTTAGCGTTTCGCCAACAGTGCTGTTACCTGTGTAAGACTCATACGTGACTTTAAAAACAGTTCTCCAGTTTATCCAATAATCCAGGCCGACTGTTACGGAATGTTGATTAGCACCAAAAGCTGAACCAGCAGGCGTATTATAAGTTGTATATCTGCCGGCTAGTTCCAGGTTCTTTATAAAGCCGCTTGCACCGACTGGCCTCAGCGAGCATTGGGCAAAGAAAGAGGTCGTGTGATTCTTGAACGTATAGTTCGATGAATCAACAGGGCTTATATAAGTCACGCTGCTGATGTCCTGAATATTGTATTGTGATTTAATGTTCAACAGAATCGGGTTGAGATTCTTTACATAGTTCAAATCAAAAGCATACAGATTGCCTGTTGCATTCTGATAGCCTGTTCCCTGATCGCCCACTTTGCCAAACATGCCTGACACGCCCACTTCTAATGAAGAATTAGAGAGTGGCAACAGTCCCAATCGCGCAGTCACCGTTTTATTATTGTTATTATCTACGATATTGCCGCTTGTTAAAGTGCCACTGTTAGCTGTTCCGTCATTTATCAACTGATTCCCATTGGTGAGAGCAATATCATAATTCATTTTCATGCTCCCCAGCGGCAGACCACCTTCTACTTCGATACCATAATCAGTTGGTGTCATATCTGCAATACCCATTGGGTCCGTAGCTAATTTATCAATCCATCCTGCCGCTTCTCTTTTTGCGTAGGTGCCGAAAGGAAGCACAAAATAGCCCGCTCTGATTATCAAATTAGGTGTGGCAAAGTAAGATACATCGGCCCAGTTTACGCTGAGCCCGTTGTTATTGAATGAAGGCTCGAACTCCATCAGGAACTTATCGCCATGTCGCCATAGCAGCATCGGGCTGAATTCAAAGTTGTCAGCATCCGGAAAGCTGTTCCCTTTGGAAATAGAAGAAACACCTCCTAGTGTATTGGTTGTTTTGGAAGCTGCGAAACCAATCGTGGTTAATCCAACCACCATAAAATGATCCTGACCGGATTTTTTATAGGCCGACTGTTTTTCCAACTCAGTGATACGGTCAAGCACTGAAGAATCAACAACCGTTTGCTGGGCTTTGAGACTGTTAAGCAGAAGGAAGTTCATGATCATGCCTGCCAGGAGTAATGATAAAATTCTTTTCTTTCTCATAAATTTAAAATTGAAGTGCAGAAATCAGATTGATTGTAATGAGAATTCACAGAGATGCGTTCAACGAACTAAATGTTCAACCATTAAACAGTTCAAAAATATCAGACTTACGGAAAAGTAAATATGACAGTAATCAGCCGTGAATATGATTCAAATTATCAATGCACTATGCATGTCACATTCTGTGCAAAAGAAGTAATCGAACTCTTTTTGCGCTACAACCATTCCGATAGCTCTTAAACAATTGCATTAATTTAAGAGCAAACATCAACCTAATTACACAATCAAACATTACACAATTCCATTAATAAATTGTATGATTCACACTTATTCAGAAAAACATCTTGCCGATTAAGAACTCATTAGTATCTGTGCTTTGAAGGCTTACAATGGCTAAACAGAAGAAAACGATTAGATTTGTTCAGAGCAACATATCAAAACTTAACTCCTAAAACTGAATTATATGAGATACATCAGGCTCGCTTCCATTGCATGTTTGTTTTCATTAAGCTTTTTCAGCCCATATGCACAAAACCTGAACGTTGAGCAAAAAATGAATGGTTTTGAAAAAACCGTTGACAAAATATTGAAGGATTGGAATGTGCCCGGCTGCGGCATCGGCATTGTATATAAGAACAAGCTCGTGTACGCAAAGGGATTTGGCTACAGGGATCTGGAAAAGAAATTACCCGTGACACCAAACACTTTGTTCCAGATTGCTTCCAACTCAAAACTCTTTACAGCTACTGCCATTGGTTTTTTGGTTGAGGACGGGAAACTGGAATGGGATAAACCCATCAAAAATTATGTGCCGCAAATACAATTCTATAATGATGAACTGAACAACAACGTCACCATTCGCGATATGCTGTCTCACCGCACGGGCATCTCCCGCCATGATGGCATCTGGTATAAATCTGATTTCACCAGGCAACAACTTTTCGACAGACTGAAATACCTTGAACCAAGTATTCCGCTGAGAACCGGCTTTCTCTATAACAACCTTATGTATGCCGCAGCAGGGCAGATACTGTACTTCATCTCGGGCCAAACATGGGAAGACTTTGTGAAAAGCAAAATCTTCGATCCGCTGAATATGTCTCACTCTATTTTTGTAGTGGAAGACATGGAAAAACAACCGGATTTCATGGCACCTTATTATGAGAAAAGAGACACCACTACTTTACTTCCTTATCCATTCTACACGGAACAGAAAGGCCTCGGACCAGCAGGGGCAGTTATTTCCAGCATCAATGATCTTTCAAACTGGCTCATCGCGCAGATGAATGGCGGCAAGTTCAACAACAATCAGGTGATCCCTGCATCTATCATTAAAGAAACAATGCAGCCTGCCAGCATTACATCGTCTGTGCCCGATAAATACTTTGAGATATTGAACTCAGTGTACGGCATGGGAAGAGGCACTTCGAGTTTTAAAGGACATTATATCGCACAACATGGAGGAGCGATCGGAGGCATTTATTCCAACATTTCTTTCATGCCTGCGGACAGCATCGGCGTGATCGTATTTACCAATGGCGCACATGCGGGCCAGCTTCCGGGAATCATAACAAATACCGTTTATGATAAATTGCTGGGCTTAACGGAAACTCCCTGGAGCGACAGGGCCTTGAAAGATTATGTAAAAAATAAACTGACCGATAAAGAAGCCCGCAAAAAACCAGATGTGGATCGTGTGCCTGGCACGCATCCATCTCATCCGCTGAAAGATTATGCCGGCTTGTACGAAGACGCTGCTTATGGAATTATAGAGATCGCCGATACAAATGACAAATTAAGTTTCACTTTCAACCATATTCATTTGCCGCTTGAGCATTATCATTACGACCGTTTCGTTTCTGCCGATGATGAGCTGTATGGCAAGTGGTCTCTCATATTCAGCCTTGATGCGCAGGGCAACGTACAAAACGTGAAAATCAGTATGGACGAGAAAGAAGTAACGTTCATCAAAAAAGGAGATGCGAAATTGTCTGATCCCAACTTCCTGAAAAAACTAACCGGGCAATACGAAATGAACGGGAGCAAAATTGAAATTGCAATCAGCAACAATGAGCTTTTTTTCAAAACCAGCCCGCCAGAACATCTTGTACCATTTAAGAACAACAGTTTCAGAATACGAGAGTTCTCTGATCAGGTGGTTGAATTTATTTTTGATGCCGCGGGAAACCCAACAAGCTTTAAAGTAACAGACGCAGGGCTGAGTTATCTTTTCGCCAAAAAGAAATAAGATGATGAAGCAAACCTTTAGGGGCATTCTTTTGCGGCCGCTGCGTGAAATATTTTTTGTTTCACACAACGAAAGAAAGAATACAAAGATGGATTTTCAGAGCCTTCGTTGCGATCGTTGCCTTCGTTGCGACCGTTGTGTGAAATAATATGATTTTCTTACTTTACACCACCAAAACAAAAACAAGCTTGCTACACTCCTTTCCATATCTCCTCCTTTGCCTGCTTGCGGGAATTGTTTTTATAGTTGTGCTTACTGCCCGCTTCAGAGTGCCTGCCTTTTTCGCATTGATAGCAGCCTCCTTTTTAGTTGGCCTCTGCGTGCAAATGCATGTAGCCGATATCCTGAATAATATCAAAGAAGGGTTCGGCAATATCATGAAATCACTCGGCCTTATCATTGTAATGGGCACCACATTAGGCACCGTGCTGGAGCATAATGGGAGCATCTCCGTGATGTCTGCTTTCATCATCCGCAGGATGGGCCAAAAATATATTTCTCTCTCCATGAACATCATCGGGTTCATTGTAGGCATGCCTGTTTTCTGCGACTCGGGTTATATCATACTCAGTAACCTGATCAAAACCATTTCAAGACAGGCAGCCATCTCACCGCTCATCACCAGTATCTCGCTTGCATCGGGTTTGTTAGCAGTGCATTGCCTCATACCTCCACACCCCGGAGCATCTGCCGCCGCGGCATTGCTGCATCTCGATTTCGGCAAGCTGCTGATCGCCGGGATTGTGATAGCCATCCCTGCTTCCCTTTCTGGTTACGCATGGGCAACCTACGCAGGAAAAAAGATGAATGTTGAATTGCCCGAAGAGCAGACCACAAGCATCCCTTTATCTGCTCCGCCATCCACATTCCAATCCTTTCTTCCCATCGTTGTGCCCGTTCTCTTAATGGCTGCAAAATCATTTGCCACCTGGGGAGGCTCATCCACCAGCATAGTGGCTGATATGCTTGCCATATGTGGCGAACCCGTGATAGCGCTCAGCATTGGCGTGGTGATCGCACTGCTAAGCTGGAAGGGGAAGAAACTGAGAACCGTTACCGCCCTGCTTGCAGAAGGAGCAGAAAAAGCAGGCGGCATATTGGTAATCATTGGCGCAGGCGGAGCATTCGGGGCAGTATTGGCAGCCATGCATTTCGGCCAGCACCTGAGCAATGTATTGCCCCTGGCAAGCATGGGCATCCTGTTCCCTTTTGTGGTAACGTCCCTGCTCAAAACAGCCCAAGGCTCTTCTACCGTAGCCATCATCACCGTCGCTTCATTGGTGCAGCCGCTGTTGCCACTGCTGGGCCTCGATTCAGCGAACGGGCACCTGCTTTGCGTGCTGAGCATGGGTGCAGGCTCCATGATGGTATCGCATGGCAATGATGCGTATTTCTGGGTCATTGCCCGTTTCTCATCTTTGGATACCCGGCAAATGTTCAGAGTATATACGCCCGCCACTATATGGATGGGTCTTGTAAGCTTTAGCATGGTTTGTATTTTATCTTTGCTCCTGCCACACTAAATATCATGTTGCTCCATCATGCACATACTCATTGCTCCCAATGCTTTTAAAAATGCGCTTGCTGCAACAGATGCTGCTGCATATATCCATGAGGGTTTGGAAAAAAGCAGTCTGCAATGCAGCAGCACTATTTTCCCCGTTGGCGATGGTGGAGATGGCACCGGGGCATTGCTTATTGAAAAAACAAAAGCTGCATTGATCAGCGCAACCGTGACCGATCCATTGGGAAGAAAAATAAACGCCTGCTTCGGGTTCGCAGATGATGGCACCGCTATCATTGAGCTTGCAGATACATCCGGCCTGCGGTTGATCAATCCCAATGAGCTTGATCCCCTGCATGCATCTTCATACGGCACAGGCGAACTGATAAAAATGGCGCTCGATAAAAATGCAAAACGCATCCTGCTCTGCATCGGAGGCAGTGCAACGATTGATGGAGGCGTGGGCATTTTGCAGGCATTGGGCATCAGGTTTCTTGACAGCAGTGGAAACGAGTTGCAACAAATACCCGAAAGCCTTTCACAGCTTGCAAAAACAGATTCATCGCAGCTTGACAGCCGGATAAAAGAAACACCACTGATCATACTTTGCGATGTGCAAAACAGATTGCTTGGCGAAAAAGGCGCTGCTGCAGTTTTTGCCCCGCAAAAAGGAGCAGGGGAAAAAGACATTGAAAAACTCGAAGCCAGCCTTCAGAGATTGCGCGATGTGGCAATGGAGCAAACGGGGAAAGACATGGCATTGCTGCCGCATGGCGGTGCAGCAGGAGGCATTGCAGCGGGGCTGGCAGTGTTTTTGGATGCACAATTGGTAAACGGCATTGATTATTTTCTCGACTATACTCATTTTGATAAAGCCCTTCAAGAGGCAGATATGCTTATCACGGGCGAAGGAAGCATAGACGACCAGACACTGGAGGGGAAAGCTCCTTTCGGCGTGGCCCTGCGGGCAAAGAAAAAAGGCATTCCCGTTATCGCGCTGGCCGGCAAAATCCCACTCGCTCCGGATGACAGGCTTCTTGAATATTTCAACATCCTGCTCGCAATAGGCAATGAACCGGTAGATATAGAAACCGCGTTAAAGCAAACAGGCAAAAACCTGCTGCGGACAGCCAGATCATTGGGCGATTTGCTGGCGTCAAACACATAAACGCTCATGCAACAGCATATAGATTTCCGGCTGCCAGGAAGTCTAGTTTTGGAGTGCATGTTGTTAGCAAATGTTTCTGGTGTTACCGTCATTCCCGCGCCTGCCTGACGGCTGTCAGGAAAGCGGGAATCCCATTCTTCTATCAGGTTAACCCCGTCAGTGGGATGCCTGCCTGCGCAGGCATAACGGTGAGAGCTTGAGCAATTGCTATCCGCATAATTTCGTAAAGCTACTTCTTGCAATGCATAGTGTCAGCTAATGCTTCGGGTGTTCCGGTCGTTCCTGCGATAGTGGAAATCCCACCCTGCTATCAGATTGATTCCGTCAATAAGCTGTATATCGTTTTCGAGCCGCCTTTTTTGAGTTCTTTTTTGGCGAAGTAAAAAAGAAAAATCAACGACATCGCTGCAACAGCCCCTGACACTCGCACAATTGGAGATTAAAACGCTGCAAAAGCCACTTACACTGCTGCAATGTCAGGGGACAGCAAAACATTGGCGAGTTACATCAAAATAATAGCCATTTACATTCAAGCATTAGCACCTGACAGCTATACTGTTCACATACTTTCCCCATACTCACCTCATACTGTCCCGATACTGTTTCCATACTCTCCTCATACTCTTTCCATACTCCAGGTACGCTTTAACTATACTGTTTCCATACGGAAACCATACGGCGACCATACGGAAATAGTATGTTTTTTTGAGGTTGGCTTGCCCCAACATATATTTAACACAAATGGCGCAAAGGAGACAACGGGACAGCGGCAGGCGACGGCTTGTTGTAAAGCATTTGCTTTTTTAATATATGAATGATCCGGGTGAAACGAGGACTTCACGCAAAGGAAGCAAGTAGTAGCGGTGTGAACAACATTATTTGGAAACGCTGATTGCGCTTTAGTAACTTTGGTGTTATCCTACAATGTAAATCGCCAACGCAAGGGAATTCTCCAACACATTTATTTATTTCAATCAACGATTTTTCACATTAAAAACAAGGAGGTCTTATGATCGCACGTCTCACTTTCATCAGCGTTCCTTCGGCAGATGCTGAAGACCTGAGAAGAATTTACAATGATGAAATTGTTCCCGTTATCAAAAGGCAAAAGGGAAACATCGGTGCATGGCTGCTTGAACCCACCGACGAAAAAGATGATTTCATATCGCTTACCGAATGGGTTTCCAGGAGCAGCGCGGAGGCTTATGAAGCAAGCGGAACATACAAGATATTGGTTGACAAGGTGAGGAGCATATTCACCGCTAATATCAATCCTGTGCTGAAAACCTATATTGCCCAGGAAAGCAAGATCATACAATCTGCCTGATTTTTCTTATCCTTCAAACCATGGCGTTTATGATACTTCAATAAATATTGTAGCATAAACACTACAGCAATTAAATGCTTCTGAGTACAGCAGATTCATTGCAATCACTCTTTTTCTTTATCTGTAAAGGCATCATCTTTACATCATCGAATCCGATTGTCCTGTGAATACCTTTGAAACCATTTTTTGATCCGTACCCTTGAAAGAACCCTTATGAAAACCCTTCCGTTAAACGGAAAGGCATATCGCACTGCAATGCTGGCTATCAAACAGAAAAAAATCAGCAAGACCATTTCTGTAACCCGACCGTCCCTCGCTTGATACCAGAACCAATTGCCATTGCAGATATGCCTTTCTTATTTTAACCCATTTTCTTATTGCCCGCATACCTCAACAGATTGTTTTGTCGCATCTTTTATAAATTTTGTCTAACCAATCGTGACTGATCAAGATAAATGATTTAGCTTTCCGATAAGAGCGTGATGATTAAGCAGCGCAGTTATATCCATTTATTGCCATCATTTGTAAACTTTCCAGACAATGAAATCTTCTTTACTAAAGCTAACAAGTTATTTGATTGCATTCATTGCTACAAGCAGTTTCGCGCAAACCCAGACCAGTGGTGATTTTAAGACAGTAAGGAATATCAACGGGCCAACACTTGGTTACTCGCCCTCTTCGGGAGTGGTCATTCTTACTATTGACGGTCTCCAATTCAAAGACCTGAACAAAAACGGCAAGCTCGATCCTTACGAAGACTGGCGCCTTTCCCCTGATGAAAGGGCAAAAGACCTCGCGAGTAAAATGAGCATCGAACAGATTGCGGGGCTGATGCTATACAGTGCTCATCAGGCAATACCTGCCAACGCCAAAGGCTTTGGCGCAGGCACTTACAATGGAAAGCCAATAGATTCAAGTGGCATGCAGCCCTTTGATATTTCGGACCAGCAAAAGAATTTTTTGAAAGACGATAATCTGCGCCATGTGCTGGTGACGCGTGTGCTTAGCCCGGAAGTGGCTGCAAAATGGAACAATAACGTACAGGCATTTGTGGAAGGATTAGGATTAGGCATTCCGGCCAACAATAGTTCCGATCCACGCAACGGCGTGGTGGCTACTGCAGAATATAACCTTGGCTCAGGAGGCACCATCTCTATGTGGCCCGAGTCTATTGGATTAGCTGCCACATTTGACCCTTCGGTGGTGCTGAAATTCGGACAGACAGCCGCCCAGGAATACAGGGCACTGGGCATTGCCACGGCATTATCCCCGCAGATAGATCTGGCAACGGAACCCCGCTGGAGCAGGTTCAATGGCACATTTGGCGAGAACCCAAAACTTGCTGCTGATATGGCAAGAGCTTATGTTGATGGCTTTCAGACCTCAACCGGGGCTGATGAAATTAAAAATGGCTGGGGCTATCATAGCGTGAATGCCATGGTGAAGCACTGGCCAAGCGGCGGACCTGAGGAAGCAGGTCGTGATGCGCATTATGCCTATGGCAAATTTGCCGTCTACCCCGGCAACAACTTTCAAACCCAGCTCACTCCTTTTGTAGAAGGGGCATTCAAACTGAATGGCAAAACAAAAAAGGCTGCGGCTGTGATGCCATATTACACCATATCTTTTGATCAGGATAAAAAATACGGTGAGAACGTAGGCAACGGCTACAGCAAATATATCATCACCGACTTGCTCAGAAACAAATACGGTTATGATGGTGTGGTATGCACTGACTGGCTGATCACAGCAGACGAAGGAAAGACTCCGGATGTGTTTGCAGGCAAATCATGGGGAGTGGAAAAACTAACTGTCGCTGAAAGGCACTACAAAGTGCTGATGGCCGGAGTGGATCAATTTGGGGGAAATAATGCATCAGGTCCTGTGCTGGAAGCTTATCAGATGGGCGTGAAAGAACATGGCGAAGCGTTTATGCGCAAACGTTTTGAGCAATCTGCCATTCGCCTGCTGCGAAATATCTTCCAGGTTGGGTTGTTTGAGAATCCTTATATCGACCCATCGAAGTCAGCAAAAATTGTCGGTAATCCTGAATTCATGAAAGCAGGTTATGACGCCCAGCTTAAATCTATCGTGTTGCTGAAAAATAAAAGTAATGTATTGCCTTTGGCAAAAACAAAAACCGTTTACATTCCCAAAAGGTTTGTTCCGTCCGTAAGAGATTTTTTTGGAAATAAAACTCAGGAACGGGTAGAGTATCCGGTGAATATGGACATCGTGAAAAAATATTACAACGTGACAGATGACCCTTCTAAAGCAGACATTGCGATTGTGTTTGTAAAAGGCCCTGCCGGCGGGCCCGGTTATAGCAAAGATGACAGACAGAATGGCGGTAACGGTTATGTTCCTATCAGTCTGCAGTATGGCCCATATACAGCAGCTTATGCAAGAGAAAAAAGTATTGCTGCCGGTGATCCTGTGGTTGACCCAACCATTACAAACCGTTCTTATAAAGGCAAAACAACCACAGCAAGCAATATCACCGATCTCAAAACGATAATCGATACCAAAGCAGCTATGAATGGCAAGCCGGTAATTGTTTGCATGGGATTATCCAACCCTGCTGTTATTTCGGAATTTGAACCCCATATTGATGGGTTGGTCGTTTCATTTGGAGTGCAGGACCAGGCATTATTTGATATTATTTCCGGCACTGTAGAACCATCAGGTTTGCTTCCTTTGCAGATGCCCGCCGATATGCAAACAGTGGAAGAACAAAAAGAAGATGTTCCGCAGGATATGAAATGCTATAAAGACAGCGAAGGACATATATATGATTTTGCATTCGGCCTCAACTGGAAGGGTATCATCAGTGATGCAAGAACGGATAAGTACAAAAAGTGAATATAATTTATATCAAATGTTCAAGAACGATAGTAACTTCCTATTTTATATTCCCAACAAACTTAAACTGATTAGTATGAAAAGGGTTCTCATCGCCATGGTTTTCATATCAGCTTTGTTTTCTATTCCCCGTTCTGGTGCGTCACAACAACAAACTGCTTACACAGTTCCGGCCTCTTATAATTTTGATTATGAAGTAACGCAACAGGTGAACAGCGCAAATAAGAATTCCGGAGGCGCTAAAACAATCACCTATTATTATACGCAAGCTGGTGATTATACCGCTATGAAAGCGGATAACAAGAACAGCATCCTGATGATTTATACAAAAGACGGCACAACGGCTATCGTTGACGATCAAAAGAAAACAATCACCATCCTGAGGATGCAAAATATGATGGGCGACATGAGCAAGATCGCCGCACAGTACAATAAAAACAACACTTCATCAGCGCCCTCCTCCGTTAAGCATGACAGCAGTAATTTTAAATTTGCAAAAACAGGAAACACAAAACAAATAAGCGGCTACACTTCTGAAGAATACAGTTATACAGATAGCAAAGGCGGGAAAGGAAGCGTGTGGTATGCGAAGGTTGACTTTAACACTGCCTTATTTTTCATGTTGGGTGCTGGGGCAGCAGCACCAGGCCCGGCAATGAATAAATATGCTTCCTCAACACCTTCCTATCCCCAGCTAAATGATCCACATCTGCTGGTAACAGAAACTGAAAACAGCGCTCATCCCGGAGAAGGGCTCACTACACTGAGCATATCAAAAAAATCGTTGGTGATCGCTACCAGTGGATACCGCGTCAATGATCTCAGCAATATGATGGGCCATTAGCAGCCAGCAGCCAGTTCCTGCCGTTACAGGCATGCGGGCAGCAATGCATGTTGAACAAAAATAAACCTGCCGATTGTGGGTTTGCCATTTTTCCCGGGAAAGTTTTTCGGCAAGCACGATACTGTCTCCAGTTTTTTTTATCGCAAACCGATGCCCTGTAGCCCGTTATAGCTATTGTAAACTTGCATCTCAAAAAATAAGTGCTAAAAATAGCTCTCAAAATAAAATGAAGTGCCAACCTATATGCACTAAGCTGGGCGTCCATGCAAAAGCTACAGTCTTTGGCCGAGTCAAGTTACAAACTCTTTAGCCTGTCGAGAGGCATGCTTTTTCAGGAAAGGCTTCAAAAGTTTTGAAAACTTCAGAAGCCTGCGAGTGCAATCTTCAAAATAAAAAATCATGATTCCCCGTTTCGTGGGAATGATCGCAAAAACGCAAACAATTTACAGCGTTAAGCCCCCTCTCTGGTCGGTAGCTCTAACGCAGCTTCCCTTTCAATTGCCGGTTATTACGGGCTTAGCCAAAGGAGAAACTCCATGGTTTATAGGAAAGTTCTAAAATGGGAGTTTATACCAGATTGTGTAAAGAGGAAGCAATCTGCAAATATTGTATATGAACACTACCAAGTTAATCTGGCCAGCCCAAAACAATGGTTTTGATTATTTTCAAAAAAAGCAAGGAGGTAATGACCTTCCAAATCCATCAAATTGCTTTGATGCAGCAGCAGCAGGCGGGGGTCATTGTTCAACACTACCCGATCCATTTCCTGACCAAATGGGCTCACCTTGATCATATGGAGTTTCAATACTGCTTGGGGCGTTAGCTGGTAACTGAAATGGAACAAGGTATCCCTGCCTGCACTGCTAAGAGGAGCAATGTCATCCATGCCTTTGTTGATCTGCGAATGAACAATAGAATAGCCCAATTGACCCGTTCCCGCATTACCACTGAGCAAAATGGTGTTCCGGATAATTGGATTGGGGCGCAGAAACTGATTGCTTATGGCATCGCTTCCCTTTGAATAAGCCGGATTCTGCCCATTGCCATCTGACATATTAGCTGCCATTGCAGGCTCTGAATAAGTACTGTAAGATGGTCCCCAGAAATTGCGTGCAGCGGCTCCGGTATAGGCTGTTGCTCCCAATTTCTGCACAGGGTTTTCGTCGGGCTTGGCCAACTCATTGTAATTTGCGTTATTATTTCTGGGGTCACGTGGATCGTCCGTGCCACGATCAGGGTATTGCGTGCATTCCAGATCAATAAGGAATGTATACGCGTTTTCTTTTTGTGCATCAAAGCCCGACATTTGCAGGAGGTTCATCAGGTTTCCCCGAGAAATGGCAAAAATATTTTTGTGAATTTGTTTCCGAAAGGCCGAAGTAAATGGCAAATAGACAATACTGTCCCAGCCCGTGTGTGAAAAATCATAAATAAAACAACATACTCCTTCGCATTGATGCGAGTAAAAATCTGTGAACAGAGCGCCTATGATAAGCTTATTGCCAGTCACATAAAAATACGGGTTTTGTGGTTTCTTTTGTTTTGCATAAAGATCTGGAAAGACGAACTCTTTTCCCTGAAGGCCAAGTTTGAAAACAGACAGGGTGCTGCCCAGCTTATAATTTAGCGGATGATCATAACGCGCACAATAAATATTGCCATCGTCATCCAAATAAGGCTTACTGAAACGTTCAAGTTCAGGGTTACATTGTATCGCGATATGCGTATTTGATTCTTTGGATGAATCTGCATCCATTCTGTAAAAAACAAAAGACATTTTTGATTGCATTGAATCATATTTCGTGGCATAAGCCATATAAAAACGGTGGTTGGCCGATACACCAATATTGAAAGCGTTTTGGTTCAGTACTGCGGATGCAGAATCTATAAGCTTATTCATCCGAAGCAATTCTCCAGATCCATCCAGCCTGGCAAAAAAACAGGAGTGCTTAAGTTCGTGAAAAGATTGCCATACAACGTCCCATGAATCAGTATTAGTGAAGACATCTAGCTTGACAAGGCCGCTGCAACTAATGAATGAAAGTGGCCTTTTGCTGATAAGACGGCAACTGCTGTCGAACACGAGCAATTGGATATTCTCATTTTCATTCCCTATATGTAAAACAAGGTTGTTGCCATGTATGTTGCCAATGATCCTGTAATAACTGCTTCCAAAATAGGGGCCGAGCGAATCTGAAAAATGTACCGATTGGGAAAATGAAAGATTACTGCTCATGAACAGCACACCCGCCAGTAAAGAAAAAACATTAAAACGAATGCGCATAGCCTGTTTTACGCGTTATATTATAATCATCGAAAGGTAACTAAAGTATAGAATTATTAAAGATAAATAACAGTTTGTGAAGTTATATTTGAATGACATTTTAAAGCCGGTACACAATTCTTGATGTTCTCAGCACGTCCATTTTTATATTCTGCCTGACCACCCGGCGACTTTGCGCAGCACATCAAAACCCTGAGCACTTCAAAGGTATCCGAAGCTTTGTCAACCTGGATGTCTGGCGAGTTACTTCTTCCTGAATTAGTAAATCTTCTCTTGCTATAGGTCTTTATCTTTTGGCCGTTCACAGCTAGCTTTTTCCGGGGAAACTTGCATAGAAACTCAAGGATCATTACCGGCAGATTCAGTGATGTGTTACAACCTGTCGGAAAGAAAAAAACACATCAACGATACAAAGCCACGTTACTTGCTCCATCACTGCTCCTCACCGCCCTGTACATTCCCGCACTGTTGAAAACAAGTGCAGCATTGCCCTGCGCATCTACCCCAATCATTCCGCCTTCGCCGTGTATCTTCAGCAGCTTATCATGAACCACAGTATCCATTGCCTCCTGTAGCGAAAGCCCTTTGTACTCCATCAGGCAGCTTACATCATAAGCAGCCACTGCGCGGATAAACATCTCACCGTGACCCGTACACGAAATGCCACAGGTCTTATTGTTCGCATATGTGCCGCAGCCAATCAGCGGGCTATCGCCAATGCGCCCATATTTTTTATTTGTCATGCCGCCGGTACTGGTAGCGGCCGCAATATTCCCCTGCTGATCGCAGGCCACGGCGCCCACAGTGCCAAATTTTTTATCCTTCATCAGTTCTTCCAGCCGCTGATGCGTGTGATCTAAAGAATAATTGTCAGAGTCGCGGATGGATTTCCATTGATCATACCGGAACTGCGAGAAAAAATACTCATCAGGCTCTAATTTTATTCCCTGCTTGATGGCAAAATCATTTGCGCCTTTGCCACTCAGGAAAACATGGTTGCTGTTGCGCATCACTTCCGCAGCCAGTTCGATCGGATTGCGCACGTTGCGCACGCCAGCCACAGAGCCGGCGTCCAGTGTGCTGCCATCCATGATCGCCGCATCCATTTCCTGGACGCCTTTTTTGGTGAACACCGAGCCGCGGCCAGCGTTGAATAGCACATTGTCTTCCAGTATCACCAATGCGGCTTTGACTGCGTTCACCGCAGCGCCTTCCTCTTCGAGCACGGCGTAGCCCGCATCCAGCGCTACCTGCAAACCTTCTGAATAAGCATGCTCGAGGTCGGGCGTCATCTCTTCTTTTAAGATAGTGCCCGCACCGCCATGGATAACGATTGTGAATTTTGACATACGATAAAATATATCGAACGAAAATAGAGAATTTCCCGCCTCATAATTTTGAATCTTTTCAAACAAAAGTTGAATACATGCTAACTGCTTTCTTGTTTTGTTGGAAACCCGTTAATGAAGCAATTTTTTTGGTATGATTCAACTTTCCCAAAGTTTAAAACTTTGGAATAGATTGCAGACATTGATTCGCATCCCAATGCATCATTATCACAGATTGGCAATCCGATAGCCATTTTCATTAATAATTTCTCATTTATTTTTTTTGCTGCAAATTTGCAGGATTGTTTCTCAAAAAATCAATGGAATTATAATGAGCCAAAAAATAACTGCGGCAATCACAGCGATTGGAGGATATGTTCCCGAAGAGAGATTAACCAACGCCGACCTGATGAAAATTGTGGATACCAATGACGAATGGATCCGAACCCGCACGGGGATTGAAGAAAGAAGAGTACTTACAGAACCAGGCAAAGCCACTTCAGATCTTTGCGCACCGGCAGTGCTGGAGCTTTGCAAAAAAAGAGGCATCAGCCCCGAAGAAATTGATTGCATCATTGTGGGCACTGTAACGCCGGATATGTTTTTCCCCTCCACCGCTAATATTATTTGCAACAAGATCGGGGCGAAAAACGCGTGGGGGTTTGATCTCGCCGCGGCATGCTCAGGTTTTCTATTTAGCCTCACTACCGGAGCTTCGCTGATAGAAAGCGGGCGATACAAAAAAGTGGTCGTAGTTGGCTCTGATAAAATGACATCCATTGTTGATTACAGCGACCGCAGCATCTGCATTCTTTTTGGGGATGGAGCGGGCGCAGTTTTGCTGGAGCCGAATTATGAAGGTTTTGGCGTGCTCGACAGTATTTTGAAAACAGATGGCAGTGGTGGTAATTTCCTGCATATGAAGGCAGGTGGTTCGTTACGGCCGGCCTCTTTTGAAACAGTCGCAGCAAAGGAGCATTTTATTTATCAGGAGGGCCAAGCTGTTTTTAAATTCGCAGTCAAGGGGATGGCTGATGTGAGCGCAGAACTGTTGGAAAAAAACAATCTCACCGGTGATGATATTGCATGGCTCGTGCCACATCAGGCAAACAAGCGTATCATTGATGCAACGGCAAAACGCATGGGCATTTCGAATGATAAAGTAATGATCAATATCAACCGGTATGGCAACACCACCAGCGGCACCATCCCTTTATGCTTGTGGGATTGGGAAAGCCAATTGAAAAAAGGCGATAACCTCGTGCTTGCCGCATTCGGCGGGGGGTTCACATGGGGAGCAACATTGGTGAAGTGGGGATGCTGAGGGCAATTTGAGTGATTGGGGCAGCATCAATTTGAAAACAGGATAGAGGCGCATTGATTTTTTGAGTTTCAATTCACTGCAATTTCTTTTCCAGCACGATCAATTCCAGCGGCTGTTTTTGTATGCCAAATTTTTCTCCTGCAGGGAAAGGTCTCTTCTCACCGGTTCTTTTGTAACCATGCCTTTCATACCATGCAATCAGTTCATGCCGGACTGAGATCACCGTCATAAAAATACTGCTGCAACTATTCTTTATTGCATGCTCTGAAGCCGCTGACAGCAGGGCTTTGCCAATGCCTCCGCCCTGAATATCCGGAGATACGCTTAACATCCCAAGATACAATCTATCCTGTTGCTTTTGCAGGTAAACACAGGCAATGATCCCGCTGTTCTGATTCAAATATTTTAAGAAAACAGCATTGGGATCGCTCATCAGATCGGAAATATTTGCTGTATCTGTCCGGGTGCCATCAAGCAGGTCGGCTTCTGTTGTCCACCCTTTTTTAGAGCCTTCGCCCCGGTATGCACCATTCACCAAATGGACCAGGGCCGGAATATCATGCCGGGATGCAGTAAGAATATACATAATCAGTTTTATTGGAAGCAAATATAAATGCTGAAGGATTTAATTTGGATGGAAATAGCTGCCGTTTCAGTAAAACCATAATAAATTTAGTGCCCGACTTTAGCTTAAAGCGGCAATAAATCAGGCTTTCAGCCGTTTATGATTGATTAGCCAAGTTGTATTTTAGGGCTACTGTACGAATCCAATATCATGAGACACCGTTTACTGATCTTGTGTGCCACTTTAATATTCTGTCTTTCAAACAACACGAAGGCAGCCAATAGATTCTGGAGAGCAACGGCTTCCGGGAACTGGAACAGTACAGCAAACTGGTCAAATGTATCTGGAGGCGCCGGAGGATTCAGCGTTCCGGGGGCTTTGGATGCAGTAACTTTTGACGGAGGAGGTTTGGGAAATTGCATTATTAACCAGGCTATTAATATCACGAGCATCAACGTGAAAGCTGCTTATACCGGAACTATCATTCAAGGCACTAATACGATCATCACCTCAGGAGCCGGCACTTTCTCGGGAGGCACTTTTTCAGGTGGCACTGCGAATATCAATATTCAGGGAGTCTTCACATTATCGGGCACATCTTTTACATCAACGTCTGCTGTTCTGGAACTGAATGACAATGCAGCCTTTACAAGCGGCGTTTTCACACACAACAATGGAACAGTGCGTTTCAACACGACTGTTGCGGCAACACAAACCATCAGCGGCACAAGCCCCTCGTTATATATAGCCGAGTTTGTTGGCCTCGGCCGCACCTACAAGATCAGTGCTGCCGGAAATCTGACAGTGGCTAATGCGCTGAACATAACTGGCTCTGCATTTGCAACTATCAATACAGGCACTATTGAAGTGCTTGGAGATATCAACATCACAAATACCGCGACCGGCGGCGGCGGCACCGCAACAATTACCATTGACGGCACCGGCACACAAAACATAAACGGAAGCACCGCTTCAGGATATGGCGCTTTGCCAAAAGTCATTATCAATAAAGCAACGGGAACGTTGAACTTATTTTCGGATATCTCTTTTGCAGGTAACCTGACATATACTGCGGGCACCATCAATGCCGGCACCTCCACTGTTTACATCGTGAATACCCTAACCATTACCGGAGGTTTTTCTGTGTATAATTTTTCCATTGACGGCACGGCTGTCCTCACCCTTACCATTGCGTCAGGCAGCACCGTTACTGTCACCAACCAGTTAGACTTTGAAAATGGAGCCAATAATATAACCATAAATACCGGCATCATTGCTGCACAGGGAAATATCATTGATAATAACACTGGTTTATCCGGCGGCGGCACCGCTACTATTCTGATTAATGGATCATCATCGCAAACGATCTCTTCAACCGGAGTCCTTGACCAGGGAAAATTCCCTGCCGTTACCATCAGCAGTACCGGAGGCACTGTCACCTTTCCTTCATTAATAACTGTAACCGGGAACTGGACTTATACCAGTGGCACACTGGATGTAACGACTAATAATTCGACCATTGTATTTGAAAACTCGCTGACGATAACGGGAACGCATACCCTAAATAATGTAACATTCAATGCAAATGCAAACTATACGGATGTTATAAGCACCGGCACCCTGCTTACTATCACCGGAACATTGCTCACCATGGGCTCAGCAAACCTGCTGCTCAATACCCCAACAGCCGCAACTACCGGTATTGAAGCGCAGGGAGACATTACCATCAACAACACCGGAACAACCGGAGGTGGCAACGGCGGCATATTAATTGACGGAACAGCCAATCAGGCTTTTTCAAGCACTTCGGCATCAGGTCAGGGTTGGCTGCCTTATATCAATATTCAAAAAACAGGTGGCACCCTTACCATGAGCGGCATTATGTCTGAAACCAGAAACTGGACTTATACGAGCGGCACAGTTGATGCCGTCACTAACACAAGCACAGTCGTTTTTGGAAGCCATAACCTGACTGTAAAAAGCAACGGGATGAGTTTTTATAATGTGAGCGTGATTTCGAGCACCACGACTTTAGGAAATGATATGACCGTAGCTGGAAATCTCACTATCAGCGGCACCGGGGTTTTAGTGGCCGGTGCGCATACGATTAATCTGGCTGGCAACTGGACTGACTATGGCACGGGAGGATTCACAGAAGGTACAAGCACCGTTATTTTGAACGGTTCTTCTCTGCAAACAATCGCCACGCCCGGCGGTGAAGACTTTTATAATCTGACCAGCGCCAATTCGGGCAACGGCTCTTTTCTAAGTGATGATATCAATATCGCCAACAGGCTCAGGATGACCAGCGGCAATATTGACCTTAACGGGAACACAGTAACGCTTGGCACTTCAACGGCAAATACCGGAATACTGACTTATACATCCGGCAGCCTGATCAATGCTGGCTATTTTACACGATGGTTCACTACATCCACGATTGCAGATGGCAATGTTGCCGGGCTTTTCCCGATGGGGGTGGTTAGTGATGTAAGGCCGTTCAACATTGCGGCTCCAACCACCGCGCCTACATCGGGGGGAACCATAACCGTTTCCCATACCTATATCAACGACTGGAGATACATATTTGTAACTGATGTGGATGGAACGGTATTGCTTACTGAGAATGATTCTTATTGGACTGTAACGACAGGCAACGGACTCGCCGGAGGCAATTACGATTTACGGGGCGCAGGAACTGGCTTTGGCATTATTAATAGCATCAATGACCTGCGCTTGATTTTACAATCGAGTGTGGTGGGAAATCCTGCAGCTAATGGTGGCACGGTAACGGACCCGCAGGTGAACAGGACAAATGTTTCACTTACCGATCTAAATAACTCATTTTTTATTGCCACGAAAGATGCGGCAGATGTTTTGCCAATCAATTTGATCTCATTTACTGCCAATGCCATCAATAATAAAGTTGCATTGAGCTGGCAAACTGCCAATGAAATAAACGCTGATTATTTTACCGTGCAAAGATCAAAAGACGGAATAAACTGGGAGGCTATTGCGAAGGTTGCATCAAATGGCGCAAATGCCAGTGGTACGATATCTTATTCAATGGATGACGGAAACCCTTACGAAGGCGCATCCTATTATCGCATCATAGAAGTTGACACAGATGGCAGGCAAACATATTCTGATATCAGGCTGGTGAATTTCGAAGGCCCATCTTCAGCAATCACCGTTTATCCTAATCCTGCAACTGATAATATTAACATCTCATTACCGGAAACAGGCAACTACCTGATAAGGCTCATTAACGTAAACGGGCAATTAGTCAATAATTATACTATCGCAAACAGTGATCATATTCTATTGAATGTGTCGCCAATTCCTGCAGGTGTATATTTCATCCATATCTTGTATGGAAAAAATTCCGAGACAAGAAAGATAACCATCAGAAGATAGGCCAGTGTATATTCGGAATACTTCAGCCCTTCAATCTATCTTCTCGCCCATGCAATGAAATCGCTATTTGGGATTGTTTCTGCACCAGCTTGCCTGAGCATCGTCACCAATTGCCCGCGATGATAGGTGCCGTGATTAAACACATGCATCAGAATCAGGTACAGTTCCTCATTAAAAGACTCCCCCCTTGTGTTTTGGTAGTGCAACTTTTCAGTTAAATAATCTTCATTCACATGGCTCGCAAAATGCAACCAGTTCAGATCGATTTCGTTCCATGCAATCCCAAGTTCTTTCATTGAGCTATTAAAACTGTCATCCAATTTTGTGATATTTGGCTTTTTATGCACCCGGTTCAGCCAGACTGTTGAAGCGCTCCACACATGAAAAATGGTTTTGTACAAACTGCTGAAGCTGCTCCCGGTTTCTTTGTGATGTTGCTCATGGCTCAGCATATTAATGGCGTTGAGTATCCTGCTGTTTGCCCATGCGTTGTATTCTGCATATTGCTGTAATAACTGTTTCACTGGCATAAAAAATTATCGTTTACATTTGGCTTCCTTTTTCAAATTTAAACATTCAACTTTTATAATGACAGATGAAAAATTCCCGTTGACAGGCATCAGTTCCGTAGCACTTCATGCTGCAGGCAATGCGCATGCAGAATATGCGCATGTGCCACCGATCTATGCCACATCCACTTTTACATTTGACACAGCGCAACAGGGTATGGAGCGTTTTGCAGGAAAGGATAAGGAAAATATTTACAGCCGCTGGGGCAATCCCTCATTCAAAGTTGCAGAGCAAACCATTGCGGCGCTGGAAGCATTTGGGTTAAAGGATGAAAATGGGAATCCTTTGCAACTGAAAGCGTTGCTTCATGCAAGCGGGCAAGCTGCCATGACAACGATGTTCATGAGCAACCTGAAAACGGGCGATACATTAATGTCACATTTTTCATTGTATGGCGGCACGTATGAACTAATGCACAAAGTGCTTGAAGAAAACGGCATCAGGACGCTGATCATTGACATGCGGGACCTTAATTTAGTTGAAGATGCCTTCAATAAAAACAAGATAAAGCTGGTCCATATTGAAACTCCCGCCAACCCTACCATCCAGTGCGTGGATATCGAGGCTGTCACAAAGCTTGCAAAAAAACATGATATCACTGTAACCGTTGACAACACATTTGCTACGCCCTACCTGCAGCAACCTTTTAAATATGGCGTTGATTTTGTGTTTCATTCAACCACAAAATTTTTGAATGGCCATGGCACAGCAATCGGTGGGGTGCTGATAGGAAAAGACATTGAGTTCATGAAAACAAAGGCCTGGAAATGGCATGCATTGCTGGGCGGTAACGCAAATCCATTCGATGCGTTTTTACTGACACTGGGAATGAAAACGCTGGAACTGCGCATGGACAGGCATTGCAGCAATGCGGTGCAGGTTGCGGATTTTTTATCAAAGCATAACGGTATTGCACATGTGAACTATACCGGGTTTGAGTCTCATCCTGACCATGCCACTGCTTTGAAACAAATGAAACATTTCGGGCCTATGATGAGCTTTGAATTAAAAGGAGGTATTGAAGAAGGGAAAAAATTTATTGACAAACTGCAGATGTGCATTCGTGCTGTATCGTTGGGCACTGCAGATACATTGTTATCCCATCCTGCCAGCATGACTCACTACAGCGTGCCGCGTGAAGAGCGCATTCGCTTTGGAATCACAGATGGCCTGATCAGGATGAGCGTAGGGATTGAGAATATTGATGATATACTGAATGATCTGGGACAAGCATTGAGCTAGTTTGCAGTTTAGAGTTTTCAGTTAGCACCTTAAGTTTGGCTACCAGCCATAGAATATTAACTAAAAGCAATGGAAATAAAAATAAGAAGAGCAACCAAAGAAGATTGCCCAAGATTATTAGAGCTGATAACCGAACTGGCGATCTATGAAAAAGCACCTCAGGAAGTAACAGTAACGATAGAGCATTTCATCGAAAGCGGTTTTAGCGAAAAACCCGTTTGGTGGGCATTTGCAGCAGAAGCTGATGGCAGGATCGAAGGCTTTGCTTTATACTATATCCGGTATAGCACCTGGAAAGGACAAAGGATGTACCTCGAAGATATTATAGTGACAGAAAAAATGCGCGGCAATGGCTTAGGTAAACTATTGCTTGACAGATTGATTGAAGAAGCAAAAGAAAAAAAATTATCCGGTATCGTTTGGCAGGTACTTGAGTGGAACGAGCCCGCAATTAATTTTTACAAAAAATACAATGCCTCTTTTGACGGAGAGTGGATCAATTGTGCGATTAATGTATAAGGTGAAAACAAATCTCAGCTCACTCCTTCTACCTGCATTTCTTTATTGATTTTCAGCACGAGCCCCTGCAGCACTTTGCCTGGCCCTACCTCTGTAAATGTGGATGCGCCATCAGCAATCATTGACTGCACGCTTTGCGTCCATCTGACTGCACCCGTTAATTGCTCTTCAAGGTTTTTTTTGATTTCTTCTTTATCGAAAACCGCTTTGGCAACTACGTTCTGATAAACATAGCAGGTGGGATTGTAGAAAGTTGTTTTCTCTATTGCTTCTTTCAACTCCTTTTTTGCAGGCTCCATGAGAGGCGAATGAAAAGCGCCTCCAACGGGAAGCACCAATGCCCTTTTTGCGCCCGCAGCTTTCATGCGCTCACAGGCAATTTCAATGCCTTTTAATGAACCACTGATCACCAACTGCCCCGGGCAATTGTAGTTTGCAGGCACAACCACTTCCCCTGTTTCGATTTGCACTTCATTGCAAATCGCTTCAGCCTTTTCATCGGCAAGCGCAAGCACAGCAGCCATAGTGGAAGGATTGATTTCGCAGGCTTTCTGCATTGCCCTGGCACGGATACCGACCAGTTGAAGGGCATTTTCAAAACTGAGCACTCCATTGGCAACAAGTGCAGAGAGCTCACCAAGCGAATGCCCTGCAACCATATCGGGTTTTATGTTATTAATGCTTTTATATGCAATCACGGAATGAAGGAAAATAGCCGGCTGTGTGACATTTGTTTGTTTCAGATCGTCAACACTGCCATGAAACATAATATCTGAAATGCGGAAACCAAGTATTTCATTTGCCTGTTCAAACAACTTCTTTGCAAATACACTGTTGTCATAATGATCTTTTCCCATGCCGGGGAATTGCGAACCCTGACCGGGAAATATATAAGCGTGCTTCATAAGCTGTGATAGTTACGAAAACAAATATGCTATAAACAAGCGGTCTTACAAAGAAAATCTTTCAGCTAATGCAGCCGGGATGAAATCAGTTTGGTGAACTCACTGCGGGTTTCATTTTTCTCAAACTCGCCATAAAACGCGGAAGTAGTGGTTACAGAATTTTGTTTTTGCACGCCACGCATCATCATGCATAAATGAGATGCCTCAATAACCACAGCCACCCCCATAGGATTAAGCGCATCTTTAATTGCATCTAATATTTGTGTAGTCAATCTTTCCTGTACCTGCAGACGACGAGAGTATACGTCAACAACACGCGCAATCTTGCTTAGCCCGGTTATCCAGCCGTTAGGTATATAAGCGACATGTGCTTTACCGAAAAACGGTAGCATATGGTGCTCGCATAAACTATAAATTTCGATATCTTTTACAATGATCATTTCGCTCACGTGCTCATTAAATTTGGCAGAATCCAAAATCGCCTTGGCATCCAACTGATAGCCCTGCGTTAAAAACTGCATGGCTTTTGCAACACGCTCAGGAGTTTTTTGCAGGCCTTCACGCGCAGGATCTTCTCCAAGAAGGGAGAGGCTTTTATTATACGTCTCAATCAAACCCAGTGTGACATGCTCATCGTACTGCTCTATTTTTTTATATCCCATAATTCGTTCAGTTTCCAGTTTATAGTTTATAGTTTCCAGTTTGCCTGTCCTTCAGGCAAGTTCTTACTATCATTGCCGCGATACCCCACATGTTTTTTATTATTTTGTAACAGGCTGCACGAATCATATTCATCATCGGTACGTAGCACACCTATACTTTCAGTTCTACATTGAGCTTCAGTTTCAGACCAAACAATCTCCTGATTCACGGCGCTAATCAACCGGATATTCGACAAAATTTCTCCCGGTCTCGTATAACCGAACTTTCAAATCAAGCGCTGAATCAATCTTATTTCTCAATATGCCATAAATCACCACAGCGATATTCTCCGCAGTAGGATTCAGATTAACAAAATAAGTAGTGTCAAGGTTCAGATTTTTGTGATCAAATTTTTCAAGCACATTTTCTGTGATGATATCGGATAATTTTTTCAGGTCCATTACGTAACCTGTTTCAGGATCAGGCTCGCCGGTCACTTTGATTTCAAGTTCATAATTATGTCCGTGATAATTGGGATTATTGCATTTGCCGAATACCGCATCGTTCTTTTTATCATCCCATGCGGGATTGAACAGGCGATGGGCTGCATTGAAATGCTCTCTTCTGAAAACAGCAACTCTGCTCATAGATCATTTATATTGCATGAAATTATTTATTCTTGCGTTTCTCGCTTTTTCAATTTGAGGCATCAGTTTATTGCCCCCCAAAATACTCCACATAAATCCTCGGCGTCTCATAGAGCTTGATGCAATGCAATTGAACACCGTCAGGCAGACTGGCAGAAAGCTGCCCCCATATTGCGATTGCCAGGTTTTCTGTCGAGCACATTTTGCCCTTCATAAAATCAACATCGAGGTTCAGGTTTTTATGATCCAATTTCTCAATCACCGAGCCATTGATGATGCCGCTTAATTTTTTTACATCAAACAAAAAGCCAGTCTCACTATCCGGTATTCCTTTAATGGTAACATACAGTTCATAATTGTGACCATGCCAGTTCTCATTCGCGCATTTCCCAAAAACAGCCTCATTTTGCTCACGGCTCCATCCCTCGTTATATAACTTGTGCGCTGCATTAAAATGTTCTATGCGCGTCAGATAAACCATTGACTGAAAATTTTTGCAAAGGTAATGCATAGCGCAGGAATGCGAATGATACCGATATTTGCAAAATGAAGATATTGCTCGTTGCCGCAACCAGTTTTGAGATTCAGCCAACAATTGATTATTTACAAACCAAGCATTATAAAGTTCATTCACATGAAATATCTTATATAATCACCGGCGTTGGTGCAGTAGCAACCACGTATTTACTGACAACTGAAATCTTAAAAAGCCAACCCCATTTGATTTTACAAGCCGGTATAGCAGGTTGTTTTTCCTCGCTTGCTCTTGCTGAAACAGTGATAATAAAAGATGATTGCTTTGCCGATTTAGGAGTGACGGAAAACAAGCAGTTTAAAAATATCTTCGATTTGCAGTTGGCAGACAGAGACGAGTATCCTTTCAGCAATGGTTTGCTCGCTAATGATAATAAGCGATTATTAAGCATGCTTCCAATTGAAAAAGTGAGCAGCGCTACCGTGAACGAAATAACCACCGATAAAGAAAAAATAAAATGGCATCAACAAAACAAGCCTGCTGTTGTTGAAAGCATGGAAGGCGCAGCTTTCCATTATGTGTGCCTTCAGCAAAAAATCCCTTTTCTGCAAATACGCTCGCTATCTAATTACGTTGGGGAACGGGATAAGACAAAATGGAAACTGAAAGAATCAATTCAGTCATTAAATGAAACATTGATATCATTAATAGAAAAAACAGGCGAGCATGATGAAACTTACTTTAGGCTTTAGCCCCTGCCCCAACGATACATTTATTTTTGACGCGCTGGTAAATAAAAAAATAGATGCTGAAGGTTTTGACTTCGATCTGGCACTGGAGGACGTTCAAACACTTAACCAATGGGCATTACAGGGCAAACTGGATATCACTAAAATAAGCTATGGCGTGTTGCCCTTGATCCTGGACAATTACAATTTGTCAGGAGCAGGCGGCGCCCTGGGGAAAGGCGTAGGCCCTTTGCTGATTGCAAAAAATGAAATGGATTTGAAGAGCATTGATCACTGCACCATTGCTATTCCGGGAGAAAACACCACCGCACATCTGCTCTTCTCTCTGGCATTCCCTAATGCAAACAACAAAAAATTCATGGTCTTTTCTGAGATTGAACAGGCCGTTCTTAATGGCGAAACAGACGCCGGAGTGATCATTCACGAAAACCGTTTTACCTACCAGCAAAAAGGTTTAGTAAAGCTTATTGATCTGGGCGAATTCTGGGAAAAAGAAACCGGTTGCCCGATACCGTTGGGTGGCATCGCAATAAGAAAAAACATTGATTTTACAATCCAACAACAGATAAACGATTTGATAAAGAAAAGTGTTGAATATGCTTTTAAAAATTATCCTGATTTACCATTATTTGTGAAACAACATTCACAGGAAATGGAAGAACATGTAATGCGCCAGCACATTGATTTGTATGTGAACAACTATTCGATCTCACTGGGAAGCGGCGGAAAAAAAGCCATTGAAAGACTATTGCTGACCTTTGAAAAGGTGAATCGCTCTGGCCAATCACATCCTGTTAGCTTTATCGAATGATCATTCTTTTTTCAGTGCTGCGGCATAAGTTTCCAATGCTCTTTTCCTGGCAAAATCATGATCAACAATTGGCTGGGGATAAGAGAATTCCTCCAGTTCAGGGACCCATTTCCTGACGTACTTTAATTCAGGGTCGAACTTTTGTGTTTGCAGATAAGGGTTGAAAACCCTGAAATAAGGCGCTGCATCGCAACCGCTGCCTGCCGCCCATTGCCAGCCACCATTGTTAGCGGCAAGATCAAAGTCCAGTAATTTTTTTGCAAAATAGGCTTCGCCCCAGCGCCAATCAATGAGCAAATGCTTTGTAAGAAAAGAGGCAACGATCATGCGCACACGATTATGCATGAACCCTGTTGCATTCAATTCGCGCATGCCCGCATCCACAATCGGGTAACCGGTTTCGCCACGGCACCATTTTTCAAACTCGCTTTCATTATTGCGCCATTTAATAAAATCATATTCGGGCTTAAAGCTTCTCCCCTCTCCGACTCCGGGGAATTGCCACAATATCACATGGTAGAAGTCGCGCCATATCAATTCATTCAAATAGGATTCATTCAACTGCAACGCTTTACTTGCTAATTTGCGGATGCTGACAGTTCCAAAGCGCAGATGCACGCTCAATCTTGAAGTGCCATTCAAGCCGGGGAAGTCCCGTTGTTCTTTGTATTTTCTGATAATATCATCACTTACCTCTTTAAGAGGAAAACTATCTGAGGACTTCTCAAACCCGATTGATCTGAGAGCGGGGATTTGTACAGCATTCTGCTTGTAGAAGTTATGGAAATATTTTTCTGTTGGATAGCTTTTCAGGTGAAACCCGCTCAACGTGCTCTTCCATTTTTTGCTGTAAGGCGTGAAGACAGTGTAAGGCTTTCCATCGTCTTTTACGATCTCATCCTTTTCAAAAATCACCTGATCTTTATAAGTGTGAAATGCTATTCCTGAATTCTTCAGCATACCGTCGATTAGTGTATCTCTTTTTTTTGCATACGGCTCATAATCGTGATTGGTAAAGACTCGCTGAATGTTATATTTATTTATCAATCTATCAAAAACATTTTCCGGTGTGCCAAAGTATACTTCCAGAGAAGAACCCATCTGTACAAGTTGTTCCTGCATTTTGAGAAGGCTTTCGAAAATAAACTCCACACGCCTGTCACGCTTCTCTTCCAATTCATCCAAAATAGTCTTATCAAAAATAAAAACCGGGATTACCGGCAAACTGTTTTTTAACGCATGATACACGCCTGCGTTGTCATGCAGTCGAAGATCTCTTCGAAACCAAAATATATTAACAGGAGGTTTCATAGCAAATAACAAATATTAACGTAAAAGGATAACCGTAATTAAACCATATCCGTTTATAAAAAAAGCCCCGCAAATGCGGGGCTGATGGTTCATAACAAAACTAATGAGCTATTGTTGCTGGATAATTTTATTTTTTATGGCGTACATAACCAGGCCTGCCATAGATTTAGACCCTGTTTTTGTTTTCAGTTTATCCCTGATTGCTTCCACAGTACGGGGGCTGATATCAACAATGTCAGCGATTTCTTTTGTAGTCCTTTCTTCGCACATCAGCTTTAGCACGGTAAGCTCTTTTTCGGTAAGCATCGCATCCTGAAAACTGTTCCCATCATGGCGTTTTGTGCGAAGGCCGCTCAGCAGCGCTTTATTTGTGAGCTCATTAAAGAAAAATTCCTGTTCATAACAAGTTTTGATAGCCTGATAAATGGTTTCAGAATCGGAGTTTTTAGTAAGGTAGGAATTGGCGCCGATCTCCATCAGCTTGGATATCATGGAATGATCATTATGCATGGAAAGAATGATCACTTTTACGTGTGGATATAATTTCCTGATCTCCGGCAGTGTTTGAATGCCATCCATGATCGGCATCTGGATGTCCAGCAGTATCACGTCTGGCTCCACATGCTTCAAAAGATTAAGCAATTGCATTCCGTTATCGGCTTCAGCAATCAGTTCTACATCTTTTTTTACAGAGAGCGCAGTCTTTACCCCAGCCCTGAACAATGTGTGGTCGTCAGCAATGGCAACTTTAATGACATTTCCTGCCTCTGGTATTTTCATACGATTTATTTTGGGTTTTTTTGATAGACTTATATAATAACTGCAAATAGACGGAAAAATTGCATTCGTTGCCATAGGGTATTTACGAATTAATAAATTTTCGGGATATACTATACCCAGGCGCCGGATAGTTGATCTACTAAGGAGGCCGGGTATTTTTGCGTGAAGGGGGATAGATCATTTACTACCCCCATTGTAAAAACTGAATAAATAAAATAGGGCAGTTATGCTCTTGCCTGCGCAGCTAATGAGGCCTATTTTTGTTTCAGAAGTTGATTGACGAGGAGAAATACCTCAACCATCCAATGTCCTAAGATAACCGTCCAGAAAGAGTTTCCAATATCCATTGAAATCCAGGGAAAATCCAGTGTCGGTCAACTTCTTTTTTTACTTACCGACCCTCCTTATACCGTTACTGATCTTACCTTATGCATTCTTTAGTCCGGCTTTTTTGATTACCCATCCTGTTTTTAACCGTTCCAGATGACCGCTGATTTGCTACCCTATTGATACTATATTCCACTGCTGAAAACATATAAAACAAAGCGCAGCCCGTAAGTTGCGCATTTTTTTTGCCTGACAGCGATGGCTGACCTTCGCTCTCAATTAATAGAGGCTAAGTATCCCAGTCATATAGCCAGTAACTATATGGAGGACTTACAGTTTCCATACTTCAGGTACGCTTTAACTATACCGTAGCCATGCTTCAGGTACGCTTTTACCATGCTTCAGCTATACGGATGGCATGAATTTGCCATATGGGACCTATTGGCTGAAAGGTTACCTTTTTAAATTTTAGGTATAAACTATCATTCAATGGACCATAAAACAGCTTTATGGCAAAACAAACAGGTATTTTCAAGATCATCGGGACACTTGGCGGCATCACGTTCTATGAGATGGGCGGGGAGTTCTATGCCCGCAAGAAGAGCAGCCTTGACGGGAAAAGGGTGAAAAAAGACCCGAGGTTCAGGCGGACAATGGAGGAGGCTGCCGGCTTCGGGAAGGCCTCGGCGGCGGCCCGGGCGGTGTACTGGGCATTGCCCGCAGAGCTGCGCGTGCACGGGCTTTATGGCATCCTCACCGGCAGGATGAGGAAGCTGATGCGGGAAGGGAGAACTGCACAGGAAGCTCAACTTCAACTGCTGCGGGAGCTTTGCGCAGAGCAGGGGGCGGCGATGCAGCAAGGAGCGCCCGCCGGCAGCAAGCCTGAGGGCTTTGCTGACAGATTGCTGAGGCAGATATTCAATGGCCCTGG
>Ga0182030_10003535_pt1 | contig 33376 bp, 32 predicted proteins | sample 812S3MmetaG_FD_121299 | JGI IMG/M metagenome (GOLD analysis project Ga0182030, IMG submission 121299) | Permafrost microbial communities from Stordalen Mire, Sweden - 812S3M metaG (Illumina Assembly) | ecosystem: Environmental > Terrestrial > Soil > Wetlands > Permafrost | place: Sweden...
CCGCTTCGGCGACATCGTCGCCCTGGTCGCCTTGTTCCGCCCGGGACCGCTGCAATCGGGCATGGTCGATGATTTCATCGCACGCAAGCACGATACCACCGGCGCGACCATCGATTATCTTCATCCCGATCTGAAGCCGGTGCTCGCGGCGACCTACGGCGTGATCCTGTACCAGGAGCAGGTCATGCAGATCGCGCAGATCCTCGCCGGCTACACACTCGGCGGCGCGGATCTGTTGCGCCGCGCGATGGGCAAAAAGAAAGCCGAGGAAATGGCCAAGCAGCGCTCGGTATTCGTGAGCGGCGCCGTGGCACGCGGGGTGCGCGAGGCGCAGGCCACGATGATTTTCGATTTGATGGAAAAGTTTGCAGGCTACGGTTTCAACAAGTCGCACTCCGCCGCCTACGCGCTGCTTTCCTACCAGACGGCCTGGCTCAAGGCCCACTACCCAGCAGCGTTCATGGCCGCAGTGCTGTCTTCGGACATGGACAAGACCGACAAGGTGGTCACGCTGATGGACGAATGCGTGAGCATGCAGCTCACCGTGCATCCGCCGGACGTGAACGAATCGCAGTACGCGTTCAAGGTCGCCGGCCCCGCCAGCATCCGCTTCGGGCTGGGCGCCATCAAGGGCGTGGGCGAATCGGCCGTGCAGGCCATCGTCGATGAGCGCTCCGCGAATGGTGCGTATCGAAGCTTGCCCGACCTCTGCCGCCGCATCGATCTGCAACGTGTGAACAAGCGGGTATTCGAGGCCCTGATCAAATCCGGAAGCCTCGATCACCTGGGGCCCAATCGCGCAACGCTCACGGCGGAGCTCGAGCGCGCCATGCACTTGGGCGAGCAGAACTCGCGCGCGATGAGCGTCGGACAGGTGGATTTGTTCGGCCTTGCGGCGGCCGAGAATGCGACCGTGACCGATTGGAGCGATGCGCAGCGTTTGGCCGGCGAGCGCGAGACCTTGGGTTTGTTCTTGAGCGGTCATCCGATCAGCCCGTACGAGCCCGATTTGAAATTCCTGGTGAGCGCGCGCCTGGTCGATGTGGGCGGTGCACGGCCCACCGCACCGTTGGGCGAACGAGCGTGGAGCCAGGGAAAGCCTGCGACCGTCGCCGGACTGGTGCTCGAGATCCGCCGCCGTCCCAACCGCGTCACCTTGATTCTCGACGACCGCAGCGCGCGTTTGGAAGTCAGCCTGTTCGAGGAGACCTTCCAGCAGTATCGCGACATCATCGTCAAGGATGCCATCCTGATCGTGGACGGTATGCTGCGCTTCGACGATTTCATCGAGGCGTGGCGCCTGCAGGCGAAGACGCTGATGGACATCGACCGGGCCCGCGAGCGTTTCGCTCGCCGGCTGTGGTTGCGCTGGCCCGCCGAATTCGACGGACCCGCGGGGCTGAAGCGCTTCGAGGATCTGCTCAGGCCCTACTTGAAGGGGCCGTGCGGGGTGAGCGTTGCGGTCAACCGGCCGGACTACACCGGGCGGCTCAATCTGTCCGATAGCTGGTCGGTGCGGCCTTCGCGCGAGCTCCTGGATAAACTGTCCGCGCTGATCGGGCGCGAAGGATGGTATTTGGTGTATGGTCCACGAAACGACATTCGCGGAGAGGAAACTTCTTCATGGCGCTGAATTTTCTGGAGTTTGAACAACCGATCGCCGAGCTTGAGGCAAAGATCGAGGAACTCAAATTCCTGGGCTCCGATGCGAGCCTGAATATTGCCGAAGAGGTCAAGCGGCTGCAGTCGAAGAGCCGTGCGCTTACCACCAGCATATTTTCCAATCTGTCACCCTGGCAGATCACGCAGCTCGCGCGGCACCCGCAGCGCCCGTACACGCTCGACTATGTCTCGCTAATATTCACCGACTGGCACGAATTGCACGGCGATCGCATGTACAGCGACGATCTGGCCATCGTTGGCGGCTTGGCCCGATTGGAGGGCCAGCCGGTCATGCTGATCGGCCACCAGAAGGGGCGTGATACCAAGGAGCGCGTGCGCCGCAATTACGGAATGCCGAAGCCGGAAGGCTACCGCAAGGCGTTGCGCCTGATGCGCATGGCAGAGCGTTTCCGCATCCCGATCATCACGCTGATCGATACGCCGGGCGCCTACCCCGGCATCGGCTCGGAAGAGCGCGGCCAGAGCGAGGCCATCGCCCGTAACCTGTTCGAGATGTCGAACTTGGCGGCCCCCATCCTCTCGGTGGTGATCGGCGAAGGCGGGTCGGGCGGGGCGCTCGCCATCGGTGTGTGCGATCGGCTGGTGATGCTGCAGTTCAGCGTCTACTCGGTGATTTCGCCGGAGAGCTGTGCGTCGATTTTATGGAAGAGTACCGAAAAGAAGGAAATAGCGGCCGACGCGATGGGCGGCACCGCGGAACGGCTCAAGAAATTGGGCCTGGTGGATGAAGTGCTGAAGGAGCCGCACGGCGCCGCCCATCGCGATCCGCAGGCGATGGCGGAAACCATGAAACAAAGCATGGTCAAGCACTTGACCGAGCTTTCCAAACAGCCTGTCACCACGCTCCTCGACGCTCGTCAAGCGCGATTGCGCAATTTCGGCGTGTTCGGCGACGGCTAGCCACCGTGGGGGGGTCCCGCATGAGATTCGGCGCGGCCGAGCTCGATGCCGTACTCCAACGACATCTTCCGCCAGATGCCACGGAGCTGGTGGTGGGCCTGAGCGGCGGCGTGGATTCCGCCTGTCTGCTGAGCGCCCTGGCGGAACTCTCCAACCGGCCCCTGCGGGCAATCCACGTGGACCACGGATTACAGGCGGCGTCCGTGGCGCTACGTGCGTGCTCGAGCGCACTGTGTGAGCGGCTTCAGGTTTCGCTCACCGTGATCGAGGTGACGGTCGAGGCCAGGGGCGAATCGCTCGAGGCAGCGGCACGTGATGCGAGGTATCGGGCCTTCGCGCTGAATCTCGCGCCGGGCCAATGTCTGTTGACGGCTCATCACGCCGAGGATCAGGCGGAAACCGTGCTTCTGCAGCTACTGCGTGGCACCGGGATCAAGGGCCTGTCGGCGATGCCGATGGTGCGCCGCCTCGGGCAGGGCTGGCATCTGCGACCGCTCCTGCAAGTCGCGCGGCGCGATCTTGCCGCCTACGCCGCGGCGCACGGCGTTCGGGCGCACGAAGATCCCATGAATCATGATCCGCGCTTCGATCGCGCGTTCCTGCGCAGCGCGATTTGGCCGACCCTCATCGAGCGCTGGCCCGGCGCCGCCGCGTCGCTCGGACGGGCCGCCCGTCATGCCGCAGATGCGCAGGAGCTATTGGAGCGGGCCGCCGACGCGGCGCTCTTTCACTTGCGCGACGGGCGTGCGTTGTCGGTCACCGGCCTGCGAACGCTGACCGAGCGCGAGCGGACCAACGTCCTGCGCCGCTGGCTCGGCGAGGCGGGAATCGCCGCGCCGCCCTCGGCAAGATTGTCCGAATGTCTGCGCCAGACGCTCAGCGCCGAGGCCGGTCAGGGTCCTGTCATCGTGTGGGGCGAGCATGCACTGCGTCGTTACCGGGATCGGTTGTTCGTGACCGCGGCGACCCTTCCGTCTCTCGCCGTGCGCCGGGAATGGTCCATGCGCTCGAATCCGAGCCTCGAGCTCGGCCCAGGTTTGGGGACGCTTCGCTGGGTTCCCCGCTCGGGCGGCCTCGATGCCGGGCGGCTGCCGGCGGTTTTGGACGTCCGCCGCCGCGGCGGCGGCGAAACGCTCAAGTTGAGTGCGCGGGGCCGTACTCAGAGTGTTCAGCATCTTTGTCAAGCCATGGGTGTGCTGCCCTGGATGCGCGATGCGCTGCCCATGATCTATGCGGGCGACTCGCTGGTGGCGATCGGCGATATCTGGCGGGACTCGCGTTGGCTGGCGGGGCCCGCTCAAGCCGGCTTTGCGTGCGTTTGGGAAGGAGCACCCGAGCTCGCTTGAGCTCGAGCCGGTGGTTGCGCGGGCGGCAAATCCGATGACGTGGATTGTGGCGAGAGGGGCGATCTGGTAGCCTGAACTCCCGTCGAATTTCAATAATTTCCTCCTGGCTTCTGAGTCGCGTGAAAAGTGAATTTCCTGCGATTCAATCAATTGGCGACGGTGACCCATCATGACTCGATTCGTTTTTGTCACCGGCGGCGTGGTCTCCTCGCTCGGGAAGGGCATCGCATCCGCCTCTCTCGGCGCCATCCTGGAGGCGCGAGGCCTCAAGGTCAGCATGGTGAAGCTCGATCCCTACATCAACGTGGATCCCGGCACCATGAGCCCGTTTCAGCACGGTGAAGTGTTCGTCACGGCGGATGGAACGGAGACCGACCTCGATCTCGGTCATTACGAGCGTTTCGTGCGCACGACCACCGGCCGCAACAGCAATTTCACCACCGGCCGCATCTACGAGCGCGTGATCGCCAAGGAGCGCCGCGGCGACTATTTGGGCGCCACCGTGCAGGTGATCCCTCACATCACCGATGAGATCAAGTACCGGATTCGGATGGGCGCGGGCAATGCCGACGTGTGCATGGTGGAGATCGGCGGCACCGTGGGCGACATCGAGTCGTTGCCGTTTCTCGAGGCCATCCGCCAGATGGGCGTGGAACTCGGCCACAACCATGTGTTGTACATGCACCTCACGCTCGTGCCCGTGGTCGGCGGATCGGGCGAGATCAAAACCAAGCCCACGCAGCATTCGGTCAAGGAATTGCGCGGCATAGGCATCCAGCCGGACATTTTGCTGTGCCGCTGCATGCAGACGCTCCCGGACGAACAGCGCCGCAAAATCGCACTGTTCACCAATGTCGAAGAGCGTGCGGTGATCTCGGCGGTCGATGCGGACGATATCTACAAGATTCCCATGCTGCTGCACGAGCAGGATCTGGACGACATCGTCGTGGACAAGCTGCGTCTGGACGTGCCCGCCACGGATCTGGCGGAATGGCGCGCAGTGGTGGTGGCCAAGCAGAATCCCGAGGCCGTGGTCGACATCGGCATGGTCGGCAAATACGTGCAGATCCGGGATTCGTACATCTCCCTGAACGAAGCGCTGATGCACGGCGGCATCAAGACGCGCACCCGGGTGAACATCCATTACTTCGAATCGCAGGACATCGAACGAAGCGGCCCGTCGGTGCTTGCCGGCATGGATGCCATCCTGGTCCCCGGCGGCTTCGGCGACCGCGGGATCGAGGGAAAAATCCAGGCGATCCGTTACGCCCGTGAGAATGGCATTCCCTACCTCGGCATCTGTCTCGGGATGCAGCTCGCGATCATCGAATACGCGAGAAACGTGCTCGCCCTGAAGAACGCGAACAGCACCGAGTTCGACCGCGCCACGAATCACCCGGTCATCGCGCTGATCACCGAGTGGCAGGATCTCGCCCGCGGCCAGCAGGTGCGCGACGAGAAATCCGACCTCGGGGGTACCATGCGCCTCGGAGCGCAGGAGGCGCATTTGAAGCCGGGCTCGCTGGTTCACGCACTCTACGGCAAGGACTCGATTTTCGAGCGCCACCGTCACCGCTACGAGTTCAATAATCACTACCTCGAGGAGTTGAGCGCCGCGGGCCTGACGTTCTCGGGATTCTCGGCGGATGGCCTGGTGGAATTCATCGAGTTGCGCGCGCATCCGTTTTTCGTGGCGAGCCAGTTCCACCCAGAGTTCACCTCCACGCCGCGCGACGGGCACCCCTTGTTCGCGGGCTTCGTACGGGCAGCGCGCGCTTATCGGGCCGCGCTGCAACCGGGCCGCGCCACCGCGTGAAATGAAGCTCGTATCGTACGAGGTCGGTCCCGATCGGCCGTTCTTCCTGATCGCCGGCCCCTGTGTCATCGAGAGCGAGGCATTGGTGATCGACGTCGCCGGGCGCCTTCGCGACATGACGGCGACGCTCGGCATCCCGTTTATTTTCAAGGCCTCGTTCGACAAGGCGAATCGGTCATCGAGGTCGAGTTTCCGCGGCCCCGGTATCGAAGCGGGGCTCAAGGCGCTCGCCGAGGTGCGCAAGCAGGTGGGTGTGCCGGTGCTCACGGACGTGCATGAGGACACTCCGATCGGCGAGGTGGCGGATGTGGTCGACGTGCTGCAGACACCGGCGTTTCTCTGCCGGCAGACGAACTTCATCGTCGGCGTGTCCTCGCAGGGCAAACCCGTGAACATCAAAAAGGGCCAATTCTTAAGTCCGTGGGAGATGCAGAACGTGGTCGACAAGGCCCGTTCCACGGGCAACGCGCAGATCATGGTTTGCGAGCGCGGATTCTCCTTCGGCTACAACAATCTGGTGTCGGACATGCGCTCGCTGGCCGTGATGCGCTCCACCGGCTGCCCGGTGGTTTTCGATGCCACCCATTCCGTTCAATTGCCGGGAGGTCAGGGCAGCGCCTCCGGCGGTCAGCGCGAGTTCGTGCCGGTGCTCGCGCGCGCGGCGATCGCAGCGGGCGTCTCCGGTCTGTTCATGGAGACCCACCCGGATCCGGCAAACGCCAAATCCGACGGGCCGAACGCGTGGCCGCTGGACCGGATGGCCTCGCTTCTCTATACCCTGGTGGACCTGGATATCGCCGTCAAGAAGAAACCGTTCGAGGAGTCTTTGCTATGAGCCGCATCGTGGAAGTTCGGGGCCGTGAAATCATCGATTCACGCGGCAATCCCACCGTCGAGGCCGATGTGCTGCTCGATAGCGGCGCGTTGGGCCGCGCCTTGGTGCCATCGGGAGCCTCCACGGGATCGCGTGAGGCGGTGGAACTGCGCGATGGCGATGCAAAACGATTCCTGGGCAAGGGCGTGCGCAAAGCCGTGGGTCACGTCAATGGGACGCTGCGCGATGTCGTCGTGGGGCTCGATCCCGCCGACCAGGCCGCTCTCGACGCCAAGCTGATCGCGGCGGACGGCACCGAGAACAAATCGAAGCTGGGAGCGAACGCGATTCTGGCGGTGTCGCTCGCCGCCGCCCACGCGGCAGCCCGCGACCGCGACGTGCCGCTGTATCGGCATCTGTCGCGCGACGCAGCGGCGCCCGGTGACGCGCAATTCGTCATGCCGGTGCCGATGATGAATATCATCAACGGTGGCGCGCACGCCGACAACAGCGTCGACATTCAGGAGTTCATGATCCTGCCGCTCGGTGCTCCCTCGCTCGCAGAGGCGGTGCGCTACGGTGCCGAGGTGTTTCATTCCTTGAAGAAGGTGCTGCACGCCAAGGGGATGAACACCGCGGTGGGAGACGAGGGAGGCTTTGCCCCTGATCTGCCGTCCAACGAGGCGGCGCTCACCACCATCCTGGAGGCCATCGAGAAGGCGGGATACCGTCCCGGCCGCGACGTGTATCTCGGATTGGACGTTGCCAGCAACGAGCTCTACAAGGACGGCGTGTACGAGCTCGCATCGGAAGGACGCAAGTTCAACTCGAGCGAGTTCGCCGATTATCTCGCATCGCTCGCGGCGAAATATCCCATTGTCACCATCGAAGACGGCATGAGCGAGAGCGACTGGGACGGCTGGTCCGTGCTCACACAGAAACTGGGCAGCCGGCTGCAACTCGTCGGCGATGATATTTTCGTCACCAACACCAAGATATTCTCACAAGGGATCGCGAAGAAGATCGCCAACGCCATTCTAATCAAGCCCAATCAGATAGGCACTTTGACCGAGACGCTTGCGGCGATCGACATGGCGGCCAAGGCGAAGTACGCGGCCATCATCTCGCATCGCTCGGGAGAGACCGAAGATGCCACCATCGCGGATATTGCAGTGGGCACGACGGCGACGCAGATCAAGACCGGATCGATGTCGCGTTCGGATCGGATTGCGAAGTACAACCAGCTGTTGCGGATCGAGGGTGAGCTCGGTGCCAAGGCCTCTTATGCCGGGCGCAACGCACTTTCGGTTCCTATCTCTTAAGAACTCGTGCTAAGCTGCTGACCCCATGAGGATTTTAGTTGTCATTCTGGGGACCTGTCTGGTCCTGCTGCAATACCGGCTGTGGGTCTCCGACCAGGGAATGCGCGAAATCTGGCGCTTGAACCAGTCGATCGAGGCGCAGACGGCGGCCAACGCGGAGCAGCGCGAGCGCAACGGCCAATTGCTCGCCGAAGTCACTGATCTGAAGGTCGGCCTCGCGGCGCTCGAAGAGCGCGCACGGAGCGAGCTCGGCATGGTGGGCAACAGCGAGACGTTTTATCAAGTCGTCACGCCGGCAACGCCGGTCGCTTCGCCCGCCGCTCCCATTACCGCCCGCGCCGAGTGACGCCCGTGGGTGAAGCGTGACTTCGGCGGCCCCGGCGCGCCGCGTCTTCGCCGTGGTGCCCGCCGCAGGCCGCGGCGCGCGCTTCGACCCCAGCGCGAAATCATCTCCCAAGCAATACGCGCCGCTGCTGGGCGCCACCGTGATCGAGTGGTCGCTGCGCGCGTTGCTGCAGGAACCCCGCATCGAAGCAGTGGTCGTGGCGGTGGCCGCCGACGATATGCGCTGGCCGGCGCTCGCGGCTGCGATCGGCCGAGCGAGCGATGCCATCGGTGTGCGCACCAAACTGCTGAAGGCGGTCGGCGGTGCGAGCCGGCAGGAGTCGGTATTGAGCGGCCTGCACGCGCTGCAAGCTCGAGCGTCGCCGCACGATTGGGTGCTGGTGCACGACGCCGCCCGGCCCTGCCTGGCCGGTGCCGACGTGCGCGCGTTGATCGCCGCCTTGGATGAAGGTGCCGCGGGCGCCGTGCTCGGCGCACCGATCGTCGACACGGTCAAGCGCGAGAACGCGGGTCTGGTGAGCGAGACCGTGGATCGGACGGGACTTTGGCGCGCGTTGACGCCGCAGGTGTTCGCGCTCGGGGAGCTCGAACACGCGCTCGCGCAGGCGGTGCGCCAGGGCGTCACCGTCACCGACGAGGCGCAGGCCATGGAGCGCCTCGGGGTGCGCCCCCGCCTGGTGCAAGGTTCGCCGTTCAACATCAAAGTGACGCGCGCCGAGGACCTTGCGGTCGCGGCGCAAATCCTCAACGGCACGGGGGAGACGGTACGATGAGAATAGGCCAGGGTTTCGACGTTCACGCCTACGGCGAGGGCGATCACGTGATGCTCGGCGGTGTCCGAATTCCTCACAGCCGCGGTGTCGTGGCGCATTCGGACGGCGACGTGATCATCCATGCGCTCTGCGACGCGGTGCTCGGCGCGTTGGGCGAGGGCGATATCGGCCGGCACTTCCCGGATTCGGATCCGCGCTATCGCGGTGCGAACAGCCGCGACTTTTTGCGCACCGTGGCGCAGATGATGGAAGCCGCGGGGTTCAGGCTGCTCAACGCCGACCTGACCGTGCTGGCAGAGGCGCCGCGCATCGCCGCGCATCGCGCCGCCATGGCCTCGAATCTCGCGTCCGATCTGGGGGTCGATGCCCGGTTCATCAATGTCAAGGCGACGACCACCGAGCACCTGGGATTCATCGGACGAGGCGAAGGTCTGGCCGCGCTCGCGTCCGTATTGCTCGAGCATGGCCGCTAGAGCGTCTTGAGCATTCACGGCAGGCGCTCCGAGTCCTGGACGCGCGCCGCGTTGTCACCGCCGCGCGCGCACGGCACGCCGCTCGCGGCCGCGCAATTGCGCAACGAACCCGACGACTTTCGCGTCGAGGAACAGCTCTCCTTCGTCCCCTCGGAGGACGGGCCACACTGGTTGCTGCAGGTCGAGAAGCGTTCTGCCAACACGCGCTGGGTCGCCGCCGAGATCGCGAGACTCGGAGGCTTTCCGGTCTCCGAGGTGGGGTATGCCGGCTTGAAGGATCGGCACGCGATCGCCTCGCAATGGTTCAGCGTGCCGGCCCGGCCCCATCCCGCGGCGTTCTGGAGCGGCGTACGCACCGACGAATTCAGGGTGCTCGACGTGCACGCGAACCTGCGCAAGTTGAAGCGCGGCGCGCTCGCCGGCAACCGGTTCCGAATACGCCTGCGCAAGGTGAGCTGGTCGCGCGAAGAGCTCGAATCGAAACTCGCGGCGCTGCGCGAGCACGGCGCACCCAACTACTTCGGTCCGCAGCGCTTCGGACGCGACGGATTCAATCTGGATCGCGCCGCTCAATGGATGCAGAGCGGGACGGCTCCGGCGGGACGCGCGGAGCGCGGATTCGCGTTGTCGGCTGCGCGTGCGCTCATCTTCAATGCCGTGCTCGGGCGGCGCGTACAGTCGGGAGACTGGTCTTCGCTCAAACCCGGCGACCTCGCGAGTCTCGAGGGCAGCAGCAGCCACTTTGCGGTGACCACGATCGATGACGAGTTGCTGCGCCGGCTGCACGCCTTCGATATCCACCCTTCAGGTCCGCTTTGGGGCCGCGGCGATCCCGAGACCCAGCGCGCCGTGCTCGACGATGAACTGGAGGTGGCGCGCGAGTTCGGCGGCCTCGCCACGCTGCTGCAAGGCGCGGGGCTGGATCAGGAGCGACGCGCGTTGCGGTGTGCCGTGCGCGACCTGAAGGTCGAATCCGACGCCGGCACCGTGGTGTTGAGCTTCGGTCTCGGCCGAGGCCAGTTTGCGACTGCGGTGCTGCGCGAGATCATGGAGTTCCCGGCGGACCTGCCGCTCGAGGGCGATGTCGAATAATCGGTGAGTGCGCATCCTCCTCAGGCGCGCAACAGCACATAAACCGCTCCGGTGCCGCCGTCGATGGCGCGCGCGGAGGTGAATGCCATCACGTCCGGATGACGTCTGAGCCAGGCATTGACCGCGATCTTGAGGATGGGTCCGCGGGCGCCGGAACGATAACCCTTGCCGTGCACGATCCTCACGCAACGCAGGGCCGCGCTTCGACTGAATTCCAAAAACTCGCTCAAGCTGTCGCGGGCTGCGCTCTGATTGAGTCCGTGCAGATCGAGCTCGTCCTCCACCGGATACAGTCCGCGCCGCAGCCGGCGCATCACCTGGTCGCGCACGCCGGGACGCCGGAACGCCAGCGGATCGGCGCCGCCGACGACCTCCTGCTCTGACACGGTGTCCGGCAGCAATTCGAACTCCGCGGCCGGCGCTGTGCGCGGCCGCGCGGCGACGCGCCGATGCGCGTGCGTCTTCGCCGCCAGGACCGCGCGCTCGTCCGCGCGGCCGTTCGGCGCCAATTGCTTCACGTCCCCGACCGCCGCACGAAACAGTCCCGCATCGCCCGCATCGTCGTCCTTCGAACCGCCGGCCGCCGTGGTCGATTGAGCGGCAATGCCGCGCGCGAGCGATTTCAAAACTTGTCGAGGGCCCCGAGGGCGAGGTTTTACCATGGTGCGAGCACTCGATCCGCTATCCGGGTGTAGGCGGTTACAGTATAGTCCGCAGGGCGCCATGCGCTCAGTCGGCTGCTATCAAATCTGGTGAAAATTCTACTTTCCAATGACGACGGTTATCGGGCGGAGGGCTTGGAGGCGCTGCGCCGGGCGATCGCTCCATTGGGCGCGCTCACCGTCGTCGCCCCCGACCGCAATCGGAGCGGCGCGAGCAATTCGCTCACGCTGGACGTTCCCGTGCGCGCGGCGCGCTACGACGTCGACTGCTACTACGTCAACGGCACGCCGACCGATTGCGTGCACCTGGCGATCTCGGGACTTTTCGAGTTCGAACACGACATCGTGGTCTCCGGAGTGAACGACGGGGCGAATCTCGGGGACGACACGCTGTATTCGGGCACCGTGGCGGCCGCCGTCGAGGGACGTTTCCTCGGTCTCCCGGCCATCGCAGTTTCGCTTTGCGTCGAACCCGGCAGCCCCCGCAACTTCGCCGGCGCCGCGCGGGTCGCTGCGAGCCTGGTCGAGCGATTGTCGACTGCGCCGCTCAAGGCGCCCGTCATGCTGAACGTCAACGTGCCGGATCTGCCCGAGGGTCAGCTCTTGGGTCTCAAGGTGACGCGCCTCGGCAGCCGCCATCGCAGTGAAAAGGTGGTGCGCGCCAAGGACCCGCGCGGACGCAACGTGTACTGGGTCGGCGCCGCCGGTGCAGGACAGGATGCGGGCCCGGGCACGGACTTTCATGCCGTCGCGCATGGTTTCGCGTCCATCACGCCGTTGCAGATCGACCTGACGCGCCACGCGGCCTTGCCAGAGCTCGAGCGCTGGCTGTCGGCTTGAGCATGTACATGGAAGGACCGCGCCTCAGCGGGATCGGAATGACCTCCGCGCGGACCCGCGAGAGGTTGGTGCAGCGGCTGCAGGATCAAGGCATCGCAGACCGCCGGGTGCTGGATCGCATCCGCAATGTGCCGAGGCACTTGTTCGTGGACGAAGCGCTGGCGACCCGCGCCTATGAGGATACGGCGCTGCCCATCGGCTTCGGGCAAACCATATCGCAGCCCTACGTGGTCGCGCGGATGACCGAAGCGCTGCTCGCCGCCGGCCCCGTCGACAAGGTGCTCGAGATCGGCACCGGGTGCGGGTATCAGACGGCGGTGCTCTCGCCGCTGGTCAAGGAGATTTACACCATCGAGCGGATCGAGAGCTTGGTGGGTCGCGCGCGGCGCGCGCTGCGCGAGCTCAAAATCCGCAACGTGCGTTTTCGCCACGACGACGGCCAGGTTGGCTGGCCGGCTAAAGCCCCGTTCGATGGGATCTTGTTGACGGCGGCGCCTCATGCCGTGCCGCGCGCCCTGTTCGATCAGCTCGTGGTCGGCGGCCGGCTCATTGCGCCCGTAGGTCCGGACGGGCGGCAGGAGCTCATGCGCTATACCAAGGGTGAGACACGAGTGCAGAAGGAATCTTTGGGCGCCGTGAGCTTTGTGCCGCTGCTGTCGGGATTGCAGCGCTAGACGGGATTCGACTGGGGACGCGCAGGCAGTGCGGCGCTTAGTCCGAATCATCGGGCTCATCGCCTGGGTCTCGGCGGGGGTCGCGGGCTGTGCAAGCGAACGCGCGTACACCCCAGAAACCTACATCGTCCAGCCTCGGGACACGCTCTACAGCATCGCTTGGCGACACGATCTCGACTATCGCGATCTGGCGCGCTGGAATCATATCGGCGCGGACTACCGGATTGCCGTGGGGCAGATCCTATCGCTCAAGCCGGGCCACCACCGCCCGAGGCAGGGCTCGGCACACGCGGCCTCACCGCCCGCTGCCTCGCCGCCCGCCGCCGGCGCGGCCGTTGCGCCCCCAGCCGCCGCGGCTGCCGGTGCCGATGGGGCCGATAGGGCCGCCGGGAGCGACACCGCGGCACCAGGACAGCCTTGCCGATGGAGGTGGCCCACTGCGCGAGGCACCGCGCCGCGACCCGTTCCGGGCGGTGGCCTGCTGCTATTGGGCGCAGTGGGGCAGCCGATCCACGCGGCATGCGCAGGCCGGGTCGTGTATGCGGGCAGCGGAATACGTGGCTACGGCAATCTCATCATCATCAAGCACGGCGAAACCTTTCTCACCGCCTACGCGCACACCATCGAGCTCGATGTGCATGAAGGCCAGGAAGTCGCGACGGGCGAGGAGATTGCCCATATGGGGACTGGGCCGAAGGGTATCCCGGCGCTGTATTTCGAGATCCGCGTGAACGGCAAGCCGGTCGATCCGCTGCCTGTATTACAGGGCGTTGAAGCCCTCAGGTGAATTGCAGTAGCCCCGATAAATTGTGGAACTTCCGATGAATTCTAGATGTAATTGGTAAAGCATTGATAATTATTAGATAAAATATTTTAAGCTCCAACGTCATTGACGCGCGGCAACACCTGGGCGTATGGTCTGCCGCGAGTTGTTGGGGAATAAAGTCCGTTCGCGGGGTGGCGAGCGTTAGATTCGGTCAGAGAAAAAGTATAACAAGATCAATAAGAAGTAGAATTAGACTCGATACCAAATTACTTGACTCGCCGCCACCCCGCCTTTCTTTTTCGCGAGTCCGCCCACCTTGACGCGAGCTTTGAGTCTTCCTGAAGGACTCGAGTCTCCTTAAGGAATCAGTAGAGCGACGACGCGACGCTGCTCGGACACGAGCACGTTGAAGGTGCGGCAGGCGGCTCCCGTATCCATCACTTCGAAGCCCACCCCCGCGCTGAGAAACGTGGCGCTGAACTCGGGCGAGGGGAACGATTGTCTCGCGCCCGTTCCGAGCAACACCACGTCGGGCTGATGAGCGAGGACCGCCGCGGCATGGGGTGCGGAAAGTTCGTGAACCGCCGCGATGGCAGGGCCGGGCTCGATGGCCGAGCTCGATACGATCACCGGAGCGTTGAATGCGGTGTCGTTGATCTTGATCTCGCCCGTCCCGTACGATCGAATGAGATTGCTCGACGAACTCGAGTCCTGATGGAAGCGCATGTCGGTAAGATACGCGTCCTCAACCCAAGGTTCACATTGCCGATCGTGTATTTTCGAATCGCGGCGCGCGGGACTCCCCGGGCTTTGCGCGCTCCCGCGCTCGAACGGTTGCTGGCGCGCGCCGATGGCCCCTCGAGCAGCTCATCGTGGCGTACAGAGGCCTTTCGGGCCATCGCCGTCGATGCTGCCGACCCGCCGCCGATTGCCGTCGCGCAGTTGCGTGCGACGGGCGATACCGCGCGCGGTGGCTGGGCGGCGCTCGCGACACCCGTGCACTTGGTGGCGGGCTTGAGCAGCGTTCACCTCCCTGCCGACGGCGTGCTCGAGATCGACGCCGCCGAGGCCGACACACTGGTCGCGGAATTCAACCGCTCGTTCGGCGGGGGAGGTTCCCGGCTGGTGCGCGGAGTGGGAAGCGGGCTGCTCTGCGTGTTCGAGGCGCGCCTCGCGGCGCAAACCACCTCGCCTGATGAGGCCTCAGGCGCCGATGTGTGGGCGCATCAAGCGCGCGGCGAGGGCTCGGCCGAGTTGCGGCGGCTCGCGACCGAGATCGAGATGTGGCTGTTCGACCATGCGCTGAATGCGGCGCGGCAGGCGCGCGGATTGCCGGTGATCAGCGCCCTGTGGTTCTGGGGTGCCGGCGCGCTCGATGCGCCGCAGCCTCGCGTGGCGGGGTGGACCGCGGGAGACGATGCGCTGTTCTCGGCGCTTGATTCTCGTACGCAATACCCGGCCGGCGCCGGTAGTGGCGGATCCGAGCCCAAGTCCGGCGTGGTGGTGATTGCGGCGTGGCCCGGGACGGCGGCGTGGGAGGAAAGCGAGCAGCGCTGGTTGAGGCCTGCACTCGCGGATCTGGAAGCGGGGCATCTGAGCCGACTCGACATTTCCGCTGCCACGAGATCGTATTCTTTGAGTGCGCGCGGACTGCGGCGATTTTGGCGCAGGCCTCAGCCCTGGTGGAAGTCCTTCGACATCGATGCCATCTCGGATGAGCAACCCCGTGGCGACTGAAATCCGGCGGCGGCCAATGGCCGAAGGGCTCGAGCCCATGCGCGACCTGCACCCCGTGTTGCGGCGCGTGTACGGTGCGCGCGGGATTCTGGCGGCACAGGATCTCGATCTGTCGCTCGAGCGGCTGCTGCCGATCACCACGCTCGAGGGCGTCGAGCGCGCCGCCGAGCTCCTGGCGGCACACCGTGCGTCGGGCCGAGTGCTTGTGGTAGGGGACTTCGATGCAGACGGAGCCACCGGCAGTGCGCTGCTGGTCCGTGCGATGCGCTCTCTCGGGTTCGCACACGTCGACTTCCTCGTCCCCAACCGGTTTCGATTTGGCTACGGTCTGACCCCGGGGATCGTCGCGCTCGCGGCCGAGCGGCGGCCCTCGTTGATCGTCACCGTGGACAACGGGGTCTCGAGCATCGAAGGCGTCGAGGCAGCGCATGCGCTCGGGATACCCGTGCTGATCACGGATCATCATCTGCCCGGAGCAAGGCTCCCGTGCGCGGACGCCATCGTCAATCCAAACCTCGCGGGATCGACCTTCGCGAGCCCGGCGCTGTCGGGCGTCGGGGTCGCATTCTACGTGGTGGCTGCGCTCGCGAGAGCCCTGCACCAGCCTCAGTTTCGTCCATCCGATCTGCTCGATCTGGTCGCGCTCGGAACCGTGGCCGACCTCGTGCCGCTCGATCGAAACAACCGGGTGCTGGTCGCGCAAGGCTTGAGGAGGATTCGCGCCGGCCGCTGCGTTCCCGGCATCCGCGCGCTGCTCGAATTGGCGGGCCGCAGCCGGGAGCGGTTGACGGCGGCCGATCTGGGCTTTGTGGTCGCACCGCGCCTCAATGCGGCGGGACGCCTTGCCGATATGAGCGTGGGGATCGCCTGTCTGCTCGCCGATGACGAGGGGCGCGCGCGGGCTCTCGCCGCCGAGCTCACCCGCCTCAACGAGGAACGGCGCGAGATCGAGCAGCGTATGCAGGCCGAGGCGACTGATCTCGCTGCCACGGTGCGCTTCGCCGAATCCGGCGACGAGACCCTGGGGCTTTGCTTGTTCGACGAGAACTGGCATCAGGGAGTCGTCGGCTTGGTCGCCGGCAGAATCAAGGATCGATTGCACCGGCCGGTCGTTGCCTTCGCGCGCGCCGAGGACGGTTCGCTGCGCGGTTCGGCACGCTCGGTCGCCGGCATACACATTCGAGACGTGCTCGATGCCATCGCCGCCCGGCATCCTGGATTGATCGAGAAATTCGGCGGGCACGCGATGGCCGCCGGGATGACGCTGCCCGAATCGAGCCTCGATGGATTTCGCCGGGCATTCGCCGAGGAAATCGCCGCCCGTGCCGATGTGGACAGCTTCGCCGGCGTGATCTTGAGCGACGGTGAGTTGTTGGATGCGGAGTTGTCGCTCGAGACGGCGCGGGTGCTGCGCGGCGCAGGCCCCTGGGGACAGGGATTTCCCGAGCCCGTGTTCGACGGCAGCTTCAAAATCATCGATCTGCGGGTGGTCGGAGGCCGGCACCTGAAATTACGGCTGCGCGGCGCAGGCGCCGGTGCGGCGCTCGAGGCGATTTCATTCGGCTATGTCGGCGGCGCGTCCGAAAATCCGGCGCTCGAGCCGGGGGTGATGGTGGATCTCGCGTACCGGCTGGAGGTGAACGAATACAACGGAGCCGAGCAGGTGCAGCTCAATTGCCAGCATTTCAACATTCGCTGACCCGTATCAGCGCGCTAAGCTATGGTAGAGTTCGCGGATGGAAATCAATCAAATCAAGCGGTTCATCAAAGATCTCGAGGAGCGCACCGACTCTTTGAGGAGGTATCTTTGATTACGACAACAAGCACGAGCGCCTGCAGGAAGTAACGCGCGAACTCGAGCAGCCCGGGATCTGGAACAACGCGGATCGAGCCCAGGAGCTCGGCAAGGAACGCGCCAAGCTGGAACAGGTGGTGGTCGGTCTGGACCTGCTGTCGCGCGGTTTGCGCGACGCGGACGAGCTGTTGCAGGTGGCCGCGGACGAGGGCGATCTGAAAACCGCCGGGGATATCGAGGCCGACGCGACGCGCCTGGCCTCGGACGTGGAGCGGCTCGAGTTTCAGCGCATGTTTCCGGGCAAGATGGATTCGCACAACGCTTTTCTGGACATTCAGGCGGGCGCGGGCGGCACCGAAGCGCAGGACTGGGCAGCCATGTTGCTGAGGATGTATCTGAAGTGGGCAGACCGCCACGGCTTCGCGACCGAGGTCATCGACCAAAGTGCCGGGGAAGTGGCGGGCATCAAGGGCGCAACCATCAGCATGAGCGGGGACTACGCATACGGATGGCTGCGCACCGAGACCGGCGTGCATCGGTTGGTGCGCAAGTCGCCGTTCGATTCGGGGAACCGCCGCCATACCTCGTTCGCCTCGGTGTTCGTCTCTCCCGAAGTGGACGACGACATCGACATCGAGATCAATCCGGCGGATTTGCGTACCGACGTGTACCGCTCGAGCGGAGCCGGTGGCCAGCACGTCAACAAGACCGAATCGGCGGTGCGCATTACACACATGCCGAGCGGTATCGTGGTCGCCTGCCAAAGCGAGCGCAGCCAGCACAAGAATCGATCCACGGCGATGAAGATGCTCAAGGCGAAGCTGTACGAGCTCGAGTTCAACAAGCGCAACGCCGCGGCCAAGGTGCTGGAGGATTCGAAATCGGACGTAAGCTGGGGGAACCAGATCAGAAGCTACGTTTTGGATCAATCGCGCATCAAGGATTTGCGCACCGGGGTGGAGATCGGCAACACCACAGCGGTGCTCGACGGTGATCTGGATGAATTCATGCAGGCCAGCCTGAAACAGGGACTATGAGCGACGACGACGACAACCATTTGATCGCAGAGCGGCGCGCCAAGCTCGCGAAACTGCGCGAGCGCGGTCCCGCATTTCCGAACGACTATCGCCGCAATGCCTTGGCGGGCGATCTGGCGATCGCCTACGCCGAGAAATCCGCAGAGGCGCTCGACGCCGTGGCGATCCGTGTCAACGTGGCGGGAAGGATGCGTGCCAAACGCGTGATGGGAAAGGCGAGCTTTGCCAAGCTCGCGGACTCGAGCGGAGAAATCCAGATCTTCCTGCAGCGCGATGCGCTCGGGGCGTCATACGAGGAGTTCAAGACCTGGGACGTGGGCGACATCGTCGGCGCGGAAGGGGTGTTGTTCCGCACCAAGACGGGCGAGCTCTCGGTTCGAGCCGAGCGCGTTGTGCTGCTCACCAAGTCGCTACGTCCGCTGCCGGACAAATGGCATGGTATCGCCGACACGGAGCTTCGCTACCGGCGACGCTACGTCGACCTGATCATGAACGAGGGCAGCCGGCGGGTGTTCGAGATGCGCTCGGGGATCGTGCGCTACCTGCGTGCGTTTCTCGACAGCCGGGGCTTTCTCGAGGTCGAGACGCCGATGCTGCATCCCATCCCGGGGGGTGCCGCCGCAAGGCCCTTCAAAACGCACCACAATGCGCTGGATGTGGAGATGTTTCTGCGCATTGCGCCGGAGCTGTATTTGAAGCGTCTCACGGTGGGCGGATTCGAGCGCGTATACGAGATCAACCGCAACTTCCGCAACGAGGGAGTCTCGACGCAGCACAATCCCGAGTTCACCATGCTCGAGCTGTACCAGGCATACGCCGACTACACCGACCTCATGGAGATGATCGAGACCTTGTTCCAGGGTCTCGCCGATTTGCTCCTCGGCTCCCGTATCCTTGATTACCAGGGCACAAAGATCGACCTGTCCAAACCATTCGCACGCCTCACGATCGAGCAGATCCTGGCGGCCAACAACCCGGATCTGGAGCCGCAGTCGCTGCGGGATATCGCCTATTTGAGGCGCGTATGCGATGCGAAAAGGATCGCGTACCAAGGCGGCGATGGTGCCGGGAAGCTGCAGATCGAGCTGTTCGAGAAGACCGGCGAGCATACGCTGGTGCAGCCGACCTTCGCCTATGCGTATCCGGCCGAAGTCTCGCCTTTGTCCAGGCGCAACGACCGCGATCCGTTCATCACCGACCGCTGGGAATTTTTCATCGGTGGCAGGGAGCTCGCCAACGGCTTCTCCGAGCTGAATGACTCGGAGGATCAGGCGCAGCGCTTCAAGGACCAGGTCGAGCGCAAGGCGGGCGGCGACGAGGAGGCGATGTATTACGACGCCGACTACATACGGGCGCTCGAGTACGGCATGCCGCCGACAGCGGGGCTTGGCCTCGGGGTGGACCGCGTCGTGATGCTGTTCGCGAATGCACCGTCGATCCGCGACGTGCTGTTGTTTCCGCACATGCGGCCGGAGCTTTGAGCGCCTGACCACGAGGTCAGCGCAGGACTACACGGCGATGCGTTCCTGCCTAACGGGTGATTCAACCCGCCACGGTACGGGTGATTCAACCCGCCACGGTACGGGTGATTCAACCCGCCACGGTACGGGTGTCGTACAATCTGGTGTGGCTTAAGCCGCGGACCCACGATGACGTCCCACTCGTTCATACCGCCCGAAGCTCCAACCACTCCGCTGGGAGCGGCGGTGAACTCTGCGAAAATCTCGTCGGGCCGCCGTGCAGCCCCTCCCATCGAACTCGACAGCGTGGTCGCAGGTCGCTATCGATTGGTTGCCTTCATCGGCGAAGGCGGCGATGGCTGGGTTTATCGGGCGATCGATCAAGCGGGGCAGGGCGACAACCCCGACCCAAACATCATTGCTTTGAAGATCCTGAGCGATGAGTTCGATGAGACGGCGGGCCATTTCGCGGCCCTCAGCGCCCAGTTCAGTCGATGGCGGCGCCTGCAGCACCCCAATATCGTCAGGCTGTTCGACTGCGACCGTGCCGGATCGGCGGTGTTCATCACCATGGAGTACGTCGCGGGCGAATCCGTTTACGCCAAATTGCACAGCGGCCCGTCCCCCGGGGAAAGGTCCAGGCCGATGGATGCAGACGAAGCGCGCCCGATCATCGCCTCGGTCGCCAGCGCGCTGTCCTACGCCCATCATCAGGGCGTGGTCCATGGAGATCTCAAGCCCGGAAACATCATCGTCACCGGGCGCCGAGACGTGAAGGTCGTCGATTTCGGCGTGACGCGGTGGCTCTCCCGCCCCGGCAACGCCGAGGCGATATCATCAATTGCCGCGACTCCCCGGTATGCGAGCCCGCAGGTGATTGCAGGCGAAAAGCCCAAGCCCTGCGACGATGTCTACGCGCTGGCTTGCGTCGCCTACGAGATGCTGACGGGTTTTCATCCCTTCGAAGGCGCCGCCGATGCCCGGGTCGCGGGAGCGCCGGCGCGCCGCCGTGGGCTGCGGCCCGGCGAGCACGCAGCCATCGTGCATGCGTTGCAGTCCGATCCGGACAAGCGCGCCGCCACGATCCAGGAATTCATCGAGGAGTTTTCCGCGCCTCCCCGCCGATCTCTCGTGCCATGGCCCGTGTGGTTGGGCGCTGCGGCGATGGTCCTCGTGGCTTGGCTGTATCTGCGCTCGCCCGATCACACGCACCCGATCGTCCGCCCGCAGCCGTCTCAGCCGGCAAGCCCCACGGCGCAAGTCGCCGAACCGTCAGCCGCGAAGCCCGGCACGGTCATTCGGGATTGCGCCGACTGCCCTTCGGTCACGGTGTTGCCTGCCGGCCAATTCGAGCAGGGCGCCGATGCCAGCGAGCGCAGCGCCCCCGGGCTGGAGAAGCCCCGGCATCGGGTGCGCATCAATTACCCGTTCGCGATATCGACCACCGACATCACGGTCGAGGACTTTCAAAAGTTCGTCGCCGCCGGAGGTCGCGACGTGCAAGGCTGTGAAACGTACGACGGGGAATGGAAGCATCGCCCTGCCGCGAGTTGGGCGGATCCCGGCTTCGCGCAATCCGAGCATCATCCGGTCACTTGCATTTCGTGGAACGACGCCGTGGCTTATGCCGAGTGGCTGTCGGCAAAGAGCGGCCATCGGTACCGGCTGCCGAGTGCCTCCGAATGGGAATATGCAGCGCGCGCCGGCGACGAATCGGCGCGGTCCTGGAGTGCCGATGCGACTGCGGTCTGCGCAAATGCCAATGTCGCCGACCGCAGCGCGGAGCGCCGCTTCCCGGGCTGGGCGGTGTTTCCGTGCGATGACGGATACGTGTACACCGCTCCCGCGGGCTCGTTCCACCCCAACGCCCTCGGGCTTCAGGATATGCTGGGGAACGTGCTCGTGTGGACCGAGGATTGCTGGCAGGCCGATTACGTCGGCTCGCCGAGCGATGGCTCGCCGCGTGTCGAGGGGGATTGTCGCGAGCACGAGGTGCGCGGCGCCTCCTGGTTCACCGCGCCGGCCGCTGTTTCGGCCTCGTACCGCAACCATTTCGCCGCCGATTACCGCACCAGCAGCCTCGGATTTCGGCTCGTGAGGGAGGTGCAGTGACGTTCATGAGAGACCTGAGGGGCGCGGCGCTGATACCTGCGGCTCTGCTGTTGGGCTGCGTTACTGCGCGCCCGCCCACCATCGCCCACGTGCACATCGGGCACGCGCTCACCGGCGTGCATATCACACCGGGTCACAAAGGCTATGTGCTCGTCGCCGAGCAGCGCGCGGATGAAAGTCTGGCGGCCGCGAAATCCGCCGCCGCGGCAGCGAATCTTGCCGAACTGAAGGCCGCGATATCCGCTTCCGCGCGGGCAACCGACGACAACGATAATTTCGGCCTCAAGCAATCCATCACTCTCGCCGCCAACCACATCTCCTTTGCCGCCACCTCGGCCGATGCGAGTGCCAACGTGATCGCGTTCGCGCCGGTGTTCAAAAGCGACATCGCGGCCGTCGTCGCGCGCTGCGATTACATCGACTTGCTGGCCAAGGATGTGGCGGCCAGCTCCGACCTGAAGGAGGCGCTTGCCTCGACCCGGGAGATCGTGAAGGCGGCCACGGCCAATGTGTTGGGCGACGACTCGACCGGCGCCGGCGTCAGGGGCGCCACGCCTGCCGATTATGGCGTCGCGCAGTTGCGCGACGAGCTGGTTGCCATGATTGGCCGCGAAAATCCGCCCTATCGAACGGTGGATGAATGGTATCTGTTCAATCTCGTGCGGCTCCCCAACGGACTCTGGGTGTTCGACAAATTGGGGCGCGGCGGAAACATCGATGGCTACAAGTAAGATCCTGGTGCCCGTTCTGCTTCTCGCCTGCGCTCAGGCTTGGTCGCGAGAGGCGGCCTCGACGGCGCAGTGTCAGGCCGATGCGGCAAAGCCGCCGATTGCCAGCGTGCTGGCGAAAGCCGCCCAGGATCCCGGCGATTTGGGGGCGCAGTTTGCGCTGGCGGATGCGTGGAGCGACGTGGGTTGTTTCAATGACGCCGTGTCGGTGCTGCAAGGCGCGGTAAAGGTGCATCCGGAGAACGCAGAGCTTCAGACGCGCCTGAGGGTCGCCAAGAGCCTGGTCGGCGAGGAACATTTTTTCGATGATCTCGATCGCGCCGATACCCAGGCCAAGTTGAAGCGCGCGGTCTTCCGCTGCGAAAATCTCTCGGATCCGGATGCGTGCGGCGAGGCGCTTCGCATCAAGCCGGATGATCCTGAGGTGCTTGCGGCGCTCGACAAGATCCACGCAGCGCAGGCTCGATCGCCCGCCGCCGCCGCCGCTGGCGCAGCGGTCGCGCCCGGTGCGGCTGCGAGCGATGTTCGGATGGCACGCTCGAGCGCCCATTCGGCGAGTGGCAAATCGGCGAGTCTGAGGCGCTACTCCAATTCCGCCCCTCCTGGGCAAACTCATTAACGCTTGGGCTGTGAGCTATTTCACGATGTCGCGTTTCATGGGCGCAAGCTTTGCCATGAGCTGGTTCTGTACACGATACGGAACGCCGGACCGTCCCAAGGCGAGGTACAGATCTTCCGCCAAGGCGTTGAACTGAGCGGTGGTGATCTGAAGTTTGCGATGAGCGGTGCGCATGTCGCGGCCGGTGTATTGGCAGGGGCCGCCGCTCAGCTGGCACAGCTGTTCGTAAAGCAGCTGCTTGAATTTCGAAAGATCGGTCTCCGCGAACGTGAAGTTGATGCGGCTGTCCGCCTCGACGATATCGGTGAAGCGATCGACCGCGGCATGCAGCACGGGAGCTCCGCCCAGATGGTCGAACAACGTCGCAGCGTGCGCCATTGCATTGCCCAGCATGCTCAGCGCAAAGGTCGCGGTCAAAGCGCCGGCAGTTGCGCGCTTGCGCACGGGCTCAGAACCCCGCCTGCAGCGAGAGGTAGGCGCCGTCCTGGCTCCGGGATACTTGGGTGACTGGCGCAAGGATGCTCCCCAGGCTGGCAAATCCCGCCACGACGGAGATGTGTCGCGAGAATGTCCACGCCACGAATGCGTCCCAGGCGCCGCGTTCGTCGTCGGCGCTGAGGTTACGGGGCTTCGAACGATATTCGGTGCCGATCGCGATCGTACGCGAGATGAGGTAAGCGATCGTCGCCTCGGGCTCGACCGAACGGCTTCGGTTCAAGTCTCCGCCGAAACCCAAAATGCCGAATTGATTGGACTTCGTATAGCGAAGCGTCAGATCGAGCAGCAGGCTCTGAGCGAGCAGGACCTTGGTTGCACTCAGATAAAAATCCACGCCGGAATCGCCGTCGGCGCCCACCTGCCGGGGGTTCGTGAGACCGCTTTCGCTGCCAATGCCGGTGTTGCGTTTGTACTCGATGCCCGCCGCGGTCTGTGGGAGCCATGAGTCCTGGTCATACACCGCATCGCCGGTTAGCCGTACCTTCAAGCCGTACACCTGCTGCTCGACGGTCAAGCCGTTGAGCTTGGTCGCAGTCGCATCGAAATGATCTTCGGTGATCGACGCCTCGACTCGATCGACGACGCCCACGGCCAGCCCATAACTCTCGAATCGAAAATCGTTCAGCGGCACCACGGTGAAGTGCGCGTTCGCGCCCCAGCTCTGGTCGGTGCCGTACCCCGTGATCGTAGCCCACGGTACCAGCCCGCCGCCGCCCGCGCCGTCCACATCGGTAAACCCCGCCGTCAACGGCAATTTTCCCACATCAGGCGTGAGCGGACTTTCGTAAGGCGCGCGCTGGGCGAGCGTCGGCCCGGCGAGGCAGCACGATAGGACGCTTAGGATGGTTGACAACCGATTCGCGCGCAGCACGGCGATAGCCTACCGAGGCGCGATCGCTGGAGCAATCGACGCGGCCCAATTACTATTCGGAGGTGGTACCGGCGACGACTATGGCAGCGATCCCGCGCGATGCACCCATCGGGGTGTTCGACTCGGGCGTCGGCGGTCTGACCGTGCTTCGCGCTTTGTCGCAAGCGCTGCCGGCACAGGACTTCGTGTACCTCGGCGATACTGCCCGGCTGCCCTACGGCACCAAAAGTCCCGAGACCGTCTCGCGCTATTCCCTGCAATGCACCCAGGCGCTGCTCCGGCGCGGGATCGGAGGTCTCGTCGTCGCCTGCAATACCGCGTCCGCCTCCGCTCTCGGCGCGCTGAGAGCGTGCTACCCGCAGCTGCCGATCATCGGCGTCATCGAGCCGGGGGCGCAAGCTGCGATCGCGGCGTCGCGCTCGCAGCACATCGCGGTGATTGCCACCGAGGGTACGATCAACGGGGGGGCCTACCAAACGGAGCTGCGCCGGCGCAATCCGCAGGTGCGGGTCCTGGCGCGCGCCTGTTCGATGTTCGTGGCGCTCGCCGAGGAGGGCTGGACTTGCGGGCCTGTGGCGCAGGCCGTGGCGCATCGTTATCTCGATCCCGTGTTCGCGGCGGACGATGCGCCCGACACGTTGGTCCTCGGATGCACTCATTTCCCCATTCTCGCGGCCGCGATCCGCGCGGTGATACCGCCCCATGTGCAGATCGTGGATTCGGCGGCGACGACCGCGCAATGCCTGGTGGGGCGGATGGTGCCGGAGCCTGAGTGTCACGGCGCGCGCTCGAATCCCCGAACCGGACGGATCAGCTGGCTTGCGACGGACGACGCAGAACGGTTCGCGCGAGTCGGCGGCCGATTCTTTGGCCAGGCATTGAGCGCCGCGGCGGTCGAGATTGTCGACCTTTAAGGCAGGTACGCCCGGCTTTCGACTTCCTGCGCCTCGGGATTGCGCCCCTGCGCCCGCAGCGCATCGGCCAGCACCCGCGCCGCCTGAGCTTGCGCGGCGTGATCGCCGCTCGCGAGCGCCAGCGCTTTGCGCGCGCACACCTCAGCCTGATGGGCATCGCCCTCCGTCAGGCGCACGCGTCCCAGCTCGATCCAAAGCAGCGGATTGCTGGGCTCGATGCGCAGTGCCCGGTCGAGCGTGGAGGAAGCGCCGTCGATGTCGCCGTGGGCCAGCAAGCGGTGCGCCTGTGTCACCAGCGAACGCGTCGCCGGCGAGAGATGGTTCTCGCGCGGCGCTGCCTGGGGGCGAGGCGGTGCGGGCGGTACCGACGGCGCGGGCACGGGAGCGGACGGTGGCTGAGCCGGGGGGATCGGGCCCGGACTCGAGGGCGGGGATGGCCGCGGCCAGGGCGAGGGACAGCCGGCAAGCAGGAGAGTTGTGCCGAGCATGACCGACACAGTCAGTGAACGATGCTTTTTAACCATTCCTTGATCTTGTCACCCGCGGTGACATGTGGCGAGGGCGGCGAGGCGCATTTGGGATTGACCGGCAGCCGGGTGTCCTTGGGCACTCCGATGACAACGGCGTCGGCACTGCACGTGGGGTTCGTTTCGAGTCCATCGTCGAACCCGATCCACCGGTCCTCCACCGAATCGGGCACGATTGGATCGAAGGACACGGGCTTGAGGCTCGCCATGGTGTCGGCCCACACCGGCAAAGCGCCTTGAGCACCAGTGAGCCCGGTGTCGCGATTGTCGTCGTATCCGACCCAGACCACGGATAAATAATTTCCTGTGAAGCCGGCGAACCAGCTGTCGCGGGTGTCCGACGAGGTGCCGGTCTTGCCGGCGATCACCAGACCCGGCGGAAGCCGCGCGGCCGCGCCGCGGGCGGTGCCATGGGTCGGTACCAGCATCAGCATGCGGTCGAGTTGGTACACAGCAGCGGGCGGCGCCGCCGCCTCGACCTGCACCTTGAACGACTTCAAGGGCTCGCCGTGCTCGTTGAGCACCGCGCGCACGGCCCGCAGCCGTGTGCGAAAGCCGCCGTCCGCGAGGGTGGTGTACACCTGCACGACCTCGAGCGGTGACATCTCCACGGTACCGAGCAGCAGCGAAGGATTGAGCGTCGGCGCGGATTCAAGCCCGAGACGCTCGAGGGTCGCCGCGACCTTCGGCAGCCCGAGGTCCAATCCCAGGCGCACCGTCGCCAAGTTCATCGACTCGGCGAGCGCACGCGCGAGCGGTACCTGGCCGTACACCTGACGCTCGAAATTCTGCGGCGCCCAGACGCTGCCATCGGCGAGCTTGAGCTCGATCGGCGCATCCTCGATGAGTGTCGCCGCGGTGTAGCGTCCGGTCTCGAGCGCGGTCAGGTAGACGGCCGGCTTGACCAGCGAGCCAATGGGGCGGCGCGCATCGAGAGCTCGGTCGAACCCGCTCGTGTCGACCTCCCGTCCGCCGACCACCGCAACCACATCGCCGCTGCTGGGCTCGACCACGATCACCGCGCCCTCGAGATGTTGGCCGCGGACCGTCGACTTCAGATCGAGCCTGAGCAGATTTTTGGTGAGCGCGCGCTCCGCGGAGGCTTGCGCGCGCAGGTCGAGGCTGGTGTAGACCGACAATCCCGCAGCGGCCAGATCGGCCTCCGCGTAATTGCGTTTGAGGTCACGGCGAACAAGATCGAGGTAGGCGGGGACGTAGCTGCCTCCGGGCGGCCGCAGCCCGAGCGCAGTCGCCGCCTCGCGCCGGGCGACAGCGGTGTCGATCAGGCGCACATCCCCGAATTCCTTCAGTACCAGATTGCGCCTCGCCAGTGCGCGCTCGGGATGTTTGCGCGGATCGTAAAACGACGGTCCCTTGACCAGCCCGATCAGAAGCGCTAGCTCCGCCGGCCCGAGTTCGCCCAGGGGCTTCGCAAAATAATATTCGCTGCCGAGACCGAAGCCGTGGATCGCCCGGGCGCCATCCTGCCCCAGGTAAACCTCGTTGAGGTAGGCGACCAGGATGTCCTGCTTGGAGTAATGGGCCTCCAGTCGCATCGCCATGACCGCCTCCGTCGCCTTGCGGCCGAAGGTTTGTTCATCGGAAAGGAAGTAGTTCTTCACCAGCTGCTGCGTCAGCGTGCTGCCGCCTTGCACCACGTGTCCGGCGCGAAGATTGGCCCAGCTTGCCCTGAGCACACCGTAGAGGTCGACGCCGCGATGCTCGTCGAAGCGGCGATCCTCGATCAGCTTGATCCCCTCGCGCAGCAGCGCCGGCACCTCGGCTGGGGCCACGATCAGGCGGTCCTCGCCATGGATGGGAAATAAGCTGCCGATCACCGGCGGGTCGAGACGAAACACCGGCAAGTCGCCGCCGTCCGCAAGCCGCATGCTGGTGATGGACGCGTTGTCCGCGTGGATCGACACCCGCTGGGCATCACGTTGTTCGTCGATGAAGCGCACCCGGCGCGCCTGCAGATCGAAGGCGTTGCCGGTGCGTCGGTAGGTCCCGGGTCCGGAGGCCGCGTCCGCGCGGCGGTAGTGCAGAGCCTGAAGCTGCTGCTCCAGGTCGTTGGCGGAGATCGGCGCGCCTGCATAGAGCTCGAGTGGCGCCGCATACACGCGTGCGGGCACCGACCAAAGCCGCCCCTGGAACTCGCGGGTCACCACGCGGTCGAGGTGAACGACCCAAATGGCCGCGATGGCGGCGAGCAGGATGCCGCTCAAACCGGAAAGAATGAAAAAGTAGCGCCAGCGGCGAACACGGGAACGGGCCACGGCGGGCATACTACCGCAACGCGGTCACCCTGCTCAGCCGATACGATAGGGCAGCGCGAGCTCCACCGCCGCGATCGCGGCGGCGGAGCCAATGTCGGCATCGGCTGTGCCCGTGTCCAGGCTGAGCACCGCCAGCGCCTCGACCGCCTCGTCGACGGGCACGAGCTCGGTAAGGCGCCCCGTGCGCCCGTCGGCGAGGCGAATGGCCTGACCCAGGGACCACACACCGGCGGGCAACCGCAACCGAAACATGCGCCGCTTGATTCTGCCCAGGTGCTGAGTGCGGGCGATGATTTCCTGGCCGGTGTAGCAGCCCTTGCTGAAACTGATTCCGCCGACCAGATCGAGATTCAGCATTTGGGCGACGAACAGCTCAGAGGTCGCGGCGTACACCTGCGGCTGACCGTCGCGGATGTCGCCAAGCCGCCAATCGCGTTCGATGCGGTCCGGGTCACCGGAGCCGAGGAGGCCTGTGATGCGGGCGTCATCGCCGACCAGCCAATAGCGCTCGGCTACGGAAGGCGGCAATGCGTCCCGGTGCACGCGCCCGACGCCGATGCCGTCCCGCTCCACATATCCCGTCATATCCGGTGCCGGGATGGCGCCTGCGGCGAGGAGCGCATTGCCGTGAATACCCGCGACTCCCATCTGCGTACTGACATCCTCGATCTTGACTTTCGCGCGCAACACGAACTTGCGCAGCCGTTCCAGGGCGGAGCCTGCCAGCTCGCGCGGTAATATCGCGAGGATGCCGCTCGAGTGAGGCAGGAGGTGCAGAATCGCCAGCACCCGCCCTTGCGGGGTCGAATACGCGGCGAGCACCGGCGCACCGCGAGACAGCGGGGCGGTGTCGTTCGAGACTTGTCCCTGCAAAAATGCAGCGGCGTCGGGGCCGGAAAACCTGAGGACCCCCATGTGCGGCAAGCGGCCGGAGACGTTGACGCAAGGGGCTGGCTCTCCCATGTCCTCGATGCGGCTTGCGGTGGTCATGTTCTATGAATGGGGGAGGCCGCCGCCGCTGTCAACCCCTGCCGCCGCATGAAACGCACGGCGTTCGACCTAAAGCCTGCGTTCTACATCGTATATCCCCCCTTTTCGGGTCCGTTTCTGGCAAACTTTCAGTTGTGACGCCGACCAACGAAGTGCAGATCGCCGCTCCAGCGCTCGCGCAATCGCAGCCCTCACCCAAACAATCGCAGCCTTCCGAGGAGTCCTTTCGAATTCCCGGCGGTACGTCGCGGCCTCGCGCAAATATCACCCGCTTGCCACCCGAAGTGGGCGGCCGGGACGGCCCTGAGCCGACCCGCTATGGCGACTGGGAATTGCGGGGCCGCTGTATTGATTTTTGAGTAGCACGAGCATGCCTGCACGCCCCCGGCCCTTGTCGCCGCACTTGGAAATATATCGATGGCAGATCGGCAACACGTTGTCGATCCTGCACCGGGTCACGGGAATCGTGCTTGCGCTCGGAACGCTGGCGCTCGCGTTCTGGTTGGTGTCCCTGGCCGGCGGAGAGGGCACCTACCGGACCGCATACCGCGCGTTCGCAAGCCCGCTCGGGCTCGTGTGTCTGGCCGGTTGGAGCTTCGCGTTTTTTTATCACCTGCTCAACGGAGTGCGCCATCTGTTCTGGGATGTCGGCTGGGGATTCGAGCGTCGCCAGCGCCGCCTGAGCGGCTGGTTCGCGGTGATCGGCGCCGTGGCGCTGACTCTGGCGTTCTGGTCGCTGTTGTGGCACGGCGGCCGGTTATGAGTCTGCGCAGCCCCTTGCGGCGGGTGCTTGGCAGCGGGTCCGCAAAGGACGGCACCTCGCACTGGTGGGCGGAACGGTTGAGCTCCGTCGCGCTCATTCCGCTGACGCTGTGGTTCTTGTTCTCGCTGCTGCTGCTGCCCTCGCTCGAATTTTCGGTCATTCGAACCTGGATGGCGGTGCCGATGAGCGGTTTCCTGAGCGTGCTGCTGGTGGTGGTGCTCACCTATCACGCCTATCTCGGCACCACCGTCGTCGTCGAGGATTACGTGCACGAGCACGGACTGAAGTTGCTGTGGATGGTGTCGTTGAGATTCCTGTTCGTGCTCTGCGGCGGCGCGAGCATATTCTCGGTTCTGCGCATCGCGTTCGGCGGCTGATCATGAGCGAATACAAGTTCATCGATCATACCTATGATGTGGTGGTGGTCGGCGCGGGAGGCGCGGGGTTGCGCGCGACGTTCGGTCTGGCCGAGGCGGGGCTGTCGACCGCGTGTTTGACCAAGGTGTTTCCGACCCGCAGTCACACGGTGGCGGCACAGGGAGGCATCTCGGCGGCGCTCGGTAATATGGGCGAGGACGACTGGCGGTGGCATATGTACGACACCGTCAAAGGCTCGGACTGGTTGGGCGACCAGGATGCGATCGAGTTCATGTGCAAGGAGGCGCCCGCGGCGGTCATCGAGCTGGAGCATTACGGCGTGCCGTTCTCGCGCACCGAGGACGGCAAAATCTATCAACGGCCTTTCGGCGGCATGACGACGCATTACGGCAAAGGCATCGCGCAGCGCACCTGCGCGGCCGCGGATCGCACCGGTCACGCCATGCTCCACACGTTGTACCAACAATCGCTGAAGCACGCCGCCACGTTCTTCATCGAATACTTCGCCCTCGACCTGATTATGGAAAATGGCGAGTGTCGCGGCGTGATCGCTCTCGACATGGCGGAAGGAACGCTGCATCGCTTTCGGGCGCACCAGGTGATTTTAGCCACCGGTGGCTACGGCCGCGCCTGGTTCTCGTGCACCTCGGCCCACACTTGCACGGGCGATGGCGGCGGCATGGTGCTGCGGGCGGGTCTTCCGCTGCAGGACATGGAGTTCGTGCAGTTTCATCCGACCGGCATTTACGGCGCCGGCTGCCTGATCACGGAAGGGTCGCGAGGCGAGGGCGGCTACCTGACCAATTCGGACGGCGATCGCTTCATGGAGCGCTATGCCCCCAATGCCAAGGACCTGGCCTCGCGCGATGTGGTGAGCCGCTCGATGACCGTCGAGATTCGCGAGGGCCGCGGTGTCGGCAAGCTCCGCGATCACATCCACCTGCACCTCGAGCATCTGGGACCCGAGGTGATCAAGGAGCGGCTCCCCGGCATCGCAGAGACCGCGCGCATCTTCGCCAACGTGGACGTCAACAAGGCTCCCATTCCGGTGCTGCCCACCGTGCATTACAACATGGGGGGCATCCCGTGCAACGTGCAGGGCGAGGTGATCTACCGCCGCGACGGCTCGGACGCCGTCGTTCGCGGGCTCATGGCAGCCGGCGAAGCGGCCTGCGTATCGGTTCACGGCGCCAACCGGTTGGGTTCCAATTCACTGCTGGATCTGGTCGTGTTCGGGCGCGAAGCGGCGCGCCATTGCGCCCAGGCAGTGAAACCCTCCTCACCGCACCGGCCGCTGAAAGCGGATTGCGCGGATGCCACTCTCGCCCGTTTGGACTCGTTGCGCAACGCCAAGGGCTCGCGGCGCACCGCTGACATTCGCTTGGACATGCAGCGCATCATGCAAAGCGACGCCGCGGTATTTCGCACCGCGCAGACGCTGAATGACGGCAAGCGCCGCTTGGGCGAGGTGTTTGCGTCGTTCCGGGATGTCAATGTGACTGATCGGTCGCTCACATGGAACACGGACCTCATCGAGACGCTGGAACTCGATAATTTGCTGGGTCAGGCGGTCGCGACCATGCACTCGGCTGAGAATCGCCAAGAGAGCCGCGGCGCCCAGGCGAGGGAGGATTTCCCGGATCGCGATGACCAGAATTGGATGAAACACACGCTGTGCTGGGTCGACGAACGCGGGGCAACCTCCTTCGATTACCGTCCGGTGCACATGAACACGCTGACGGACGACGTCGAGCCCATTCCGCCCAAGGCTCGGACGTATTGACGGCGTGGTCGATTCGAGGAGCATGATCGATGGCTGAATTTTCGCTTCCGAAAAATTCCAAGGTGCGCAGGGACGGGCGCGTGTTCAAGGCGGGCGCCGGCGCGAAGAACGTGCAGGTGTTCAAGATTTACCGTTACGACCCCGACTCCCCGGAGAACCCCCGGCTCGATACCTACGAAGTCGACATGGACGCTTGCGGCCCCATGATTCTCGACGCTCTCATCAAGATCAAGAACGAGATCGACCCCAGCTTGAGCTTTCGGCGCTCATGCCGGGAGGGGATATGCGGCTCTTGCGCCATGAACATCGACGGGCGGAATGGTCTGGCTTGCATCAGCGCTTGCGCGGACGTCAAAAACGACATCAAGATCTATCCGCTGCCGCACCTGCCGGTCATCAAGGATCTGGTGGCGGATTTGACCGATTTCTATGCGCAGTATGCCGCCATGAAGCCCTGGCTGCAGACGCGTACCCCGCCACCGCCGGATGGCGAAAGGCTGCAATCGAAAGAGGACCAGGAGAAGGTCGATCGCCCCTCCGCCTGCATCCTGTGCGCGTGCTGCTCGACCAGTTGTCCCAGTTACTGGTGGAACAGCGATCGGTACCTCGGTCCGGCGGCGTTGCTCGCGGCGTACCGATGGATCGTGGACAGCCGCGATGAGGCTACGGGTGAACGGCTCGACCAACTCGAAGATCCGTTCCGTCTCTACCGCTGTCACACCATCATGAATTGTACGGAAGCTTGCCCGAAAGATCTGAATCCTGCCAAGGCCATCAGCGACATCAAGCGGCTTTTGGCACAGCGCCGTCACTGAGAGTCGCGATGTCCTGCCCGCCGACCCCGGAACTCGGCCGACTGCGCTGGCGATGTCGCCGCGGCATGAAGGAATTGGACGTGTTGCTCACCCGCTACGTGGAGGAGCATTACGCCGCCACCTCCCCGGCTGCCCAGCTCGCGTTCCTCGAGTTGCTGGAAGCGCCCGATCCGGTGATTTATGCGTATTGCATGGGGCAGGCAATGCCGCCGACACGCCTGCTGTCGTCCATCATCGAGCGGCTCACTGCTCATGCCACCGACTAGCCGAGCATCGGGAACGGCCCATCGACCGGGCTGCTAGAATCGAACCTGTGCTCAAAATCACGTTTGCAGTTCTCACTTTAGGGAAGAGGCCGAACTTTTCCCCAAGGAGCGGGTCTATCGCGACAGGCTGGGTCGTGCGCCCGCTGGTTTGGGTCGATCCATGAGCGTCGAGGAAAGCGACCTCAAGCTGGTGGAGCGAGTCCAGCGCGGTGAGCGCGCGGCGTTCGATTTATTGGTGCTGCGATACCAGCACAAGGTGCTGAAGCTGATCATGCGTTATGTGCACGATGCAACCGAGGCC
>Ga0182030_10003537_pt1 | contig 33361 bp, 32 predicted proteins | sample 812S3MmetaG_FD_121299 | JGI IMG/M metagenome (GOLD analysis project Ga0182030, IMG submission 121299) | Permafrost microbial communities from Stordalen Mire, Sweden - 812S3M metaG (Illumina Assembly) | ecosystem: Environmental > Terrestrial > Soil > Wetlands > Permafrost | place: Sweden...
CAGAACGGTAATTTCTCTGATATCAGGTGGAAAGGAGTTTTTATTTGAAGGTGTTTGTGAAGGCGAGATATCAGTTGTCCGGAAAGGGGGAAAAGGCTTCGGCTACGACCCTGTTTTCATTCCAGCCGGCAGCGATAGGAGCTTTGCAGAAATGAGCATGGAAGAAAAAAACAAATTCAGCCACCGAAAAAAGGCTGTTGATAAAATGATCGCATTTTTGAAACTCAAATAAAATAAGCCACAGATTCACAGAACACTTCAAAATAAAACCTGCCGGAAACAATAATCGGCTAATCTGTGAATCCATGGCAGCATTGCATTATGGCAAGAATAAAGATTGACTTACCGGAACATTTTTCTTTTCTAACGGAAATACCTATCCGCATCACTGATCTGAATTATGGTGGCCATGTGGGCAATGATACCGTGTTATCCATTATTCATGAAGCAAGGATGCAATTCCTCAGGTTCCATGGTTATACTGAGCTGAACCTTGCCGGTGCAGGGTTGATCATGAGCGAGGTCGCCATTGAATTTAAAAGAGAGATTTTTTACGGAGATATCATCAAAGTATCGGTAGCTGTTACAGATTTTTCGAGAGTCGGGTTCGATATACTTTACAAACTTGAAAAACAAGGAGGCGGGAAAGATATAATTGTGGCCGTTGCAAAAACCGGGATGGTCTGTTATAATTATCAGTTGAAGAAAATCGCGCAGGTACCTGAAGGAGTGAAAGAGAGGTTGAGTGGCTGATAAGCAGTAAACCGTTGAGTTTCCCTAATATACGACAGGCAACCTTGCGACTTACGAGTTCCAAATCCTCCAGCTTTCCTCGGCCTGTATGATCAGCATCTCGTGACCGTTCGCTATGGTTGCGCCACGCTCCTCGCCCTTTTTAAGGAACATTGTTCTCTCCGGGTTGTAAATCAGATCGAATAAGTAATGATGTTTTGTTATTGCACCAAACGGAATACCGGGATATATATCCACGTTAGGATACATCCCTACCGGAGCTGTATTTATAATCAGGTTATGAGATTGGATGATAGCGTCCGTTAAGTCATTATAATTAATTATGCCGGCAACAGAAGGTTTTCGTGAGACCAGGTTATAATCTATGCCGAGTTTCCGCAGCACAAATTCAACTGCCTTTGCAGCCCCCCCTGTTCCTAATATGAGGGCATGCTTGTGATAAGCTTGCAATTTTCTTTTTAATGATACCTCAAACCCAATCACATCCGTATTATAGCCATGCAGTTTTCCGTTAATTATTTTTATGCAGTTGCAGGCGTTTATTTTCTCAACTACTTCATTTTTAAAATGCAGAAATGGGATGATTTGTTGTTTATATGGGATAGTAACATTCAGTCCTTCGAGTTGGGGGGCATTCGCAATAACAGAAGAAATGATATTTATATCAGGCAAAGAAAAATTTTCATACACACAATTGTGTATGTTTTCCTTTATGAATTTTTCAGTGAAATATTTTTGGGAAAAAGAATGGCTCAAAGGATACCCTATCAAGCCAAATTTTCTCACCTGCTTTCTTTTTTATCAAGGAATAGATGAAAGGTGTCGCCGCGAAGCCCAATGCGCATAGCTTCCAGAGGAATTACTTCTGCAGGGGCGATATTGCCCAGATTTACATTGCATCCAATCAATTCAATGAAATAAAGTTGCTGCGATTTCTGGGGAGCTTCCCATAGTATTTTTTCTTCGGGAATTTGGGTAAGAATTTCCTGCACCAAGCCTTCACGCACTTCACCGCTGCCTCTGTAAATACCGACGTTGCCAGCTTCTCTTGCTTCTGCAATAACATAGGTAGCACCTGCATTTAGTTCAGCCCGCATCAGCTCAATCCACTTATAAGGAGGGATGATATGTTCGGCATCTTTGCTGCCCACTTCGCTGAGCACGGTAGCATGTTTTGTAAGTTTCTCAATATAACCGCATTTTTCTGCATGCGGTATATTGATAGATCCATCGCTTACTTCGATATAAGCAATGCCATAATCTTTACAAACTGCAACATATTCATCAAACAGATTCCTTATCAGGAATGCCTCAAATAAAGTGCCTCCGAAATATATGGGGATATTATAGGAATTGTATACCTCAATCTTCTCTCTCAAACCAGGCGTAACGAAAGAAGTTCCAAAACCCAGTTTTATTATATCAACATGCGGATGCGAAATACTCAGGAAATTTTTTGCTTCTTCTATGCTTAGTCCTTTGTCCATCACCATTGTAATACCGCTCTTTCTGGGCTTAGCTATCCTGTCGGGAATCTGGGTTAAATTGAAATTCATTATTTATAAGATTAAATTTAAATGGCCGGGCGCAAAAATAAGGAACAATGCAATATAAAATATATCCTACTGATCAAGTGGACTGTTAAGATTTTCTGACATTTTTAAAATGACTTGCTTTTCTTGTATCGGGCAATCACATCAACAACGGACTGGTATTGTAATATAGCAGGGTTCAGTTCTACCATTTTCTTCAGCAGTTTGGGGGCTTTGCCCATTGCTTTTTCCAAATGCAATAAACCTTCTTTCGATTTTCCCAGGGCAAAACAAACTGCGCTCATGTAAAAAATAAAAATTGGCTTGCCTCCTGTAATACGTATTGCAGCCTGCACCTGTTCAAGTGCTTCTTTAAAAAATCCGGCATTATATAAGCAACGTATTAAAGCTTCCCAACTCGAAATATTTTTGGGACGGACACGCACTACATTTGAAAAAAACTGGATGGCATCCCTGAATTCGCCTAATTGCATTTTGCATTCGCCCATGGCAAGATTGTATTCAGGCTGATTAGAATGTATTCGCATAGCCATTTCCAGGTATTTTGCCGCACTATTCCAATTGCCCTCATTCAAATAGGTACATGCCAATTTGTAATACAATTTGCTGTCTTCTGTATTCAAATGAGATGCTTTGCGGTAGTAAATACGAGCCTGGCTATAATTACTTAATTTGTCGTAGCAGTGTGCAATGGCTTCATAAATCACATCTTCAGGACGGCTAAGTTCAATAACTTTTTCGAGCGCTTCGATTGCATCCTTAAATTTCCTGAGGCGAATGTATGCATCACCCATATTGCGATAGGCATAGTCAAATTTTTCGTCAATCGCAACGGCATATTTATATGCATCAATCGCTTTCTCGTATAGTTTTAATCCCTGATAAGCTGCGGCCAGATTGAACCAGGCAAGTTCGCTGTAAGGGTAATCATCAATTATTTTTTGATGAAGACGGATGCTTTCTTCATTTCTTCCGGTGAAATCTGTCCAAAAACAAATCTTATATAAGGCTTCTTCATTATCAGGCTCCTGTTCGAGTATCAATTTCAGGCAATCAAATATTTTATCAAATTCTTCATAGTCATCATAAACGTCTGCCAGTTCGAATAAAAGCTCAATGCGCTCCTGTCCTTCAAAATGCCTGAGTGCATTCTGCAAAATCACCACGGCTTTATCCTGCTGGTCGAGAGCCAGATAAGCATCCGTTTTTAATATATACAGATTGATATCCGATCCATCCAGCAGTTCAGCTTTTTCAAGAATATTTAAAGCATCTGAATAACGGCGGGTGGCAATCATCAGGTCAGCTTTTTTAATAAGCAGTACCGAAGAGTAAGGGTATTGCTCAATCCCCAGTTCAGCAGCTTCGAGTGCCTGCGTTAGTTCTTCCGTATCGTCAAAATAATCAATAATTTTTTCGAAAGATTCCTCGTCAAGAAAAGAATGGCTATACCCGTGCCTGAGATTCTGGAACTGTTTCAGCAGTTCCTTCATATCGTCTCTTTCGAACTGGGATTGGTTTTCTTTCATAATGTATGATTTGTAAGATAGTTCATTAATCACTTTCAACAAATTTCAAGGTATAGGCAACCAATTTACAAATGAAATAGTATTATTAACAAAAGCCAATGGATTGTGAATAATAAATCAGGGCTATTCGTAACTTTTAGAGGAGTTTTGCGTTAAAGAAATATTAAAAATAGGTATGGGCGGTTAAAAAATACCCAATTTTTTTTATTATATTTGCAAATTATCATGAAAACTGCGACTAACATACAGCCAAGAAAATTGATACTGCAGATTGTATTCAGTTTGTCAATGGTCGTTTTTGTTGCTTTGGCTTTTGCAAGCAAAGGTGGTGGAGACAAAAAGAAGAGCATTGCATCGAAAGCTGACTTCTCGCCTATCAATATTTCCAATGCTTTTACCCTAAAGAACGGCATTTCGTACATGGGAAGCCATATTTTCAGCCAGCAAAAAGAAAAAGCCAGCTTCTCTATCAATACCGTGGTCACCTATCAGAATGGTAATACGATTTACATAATGCCTTATAAATATAAAGTCAGCATTGCCCCTCTTAATAACAGTTCAAAAACTAATCTGCAGCTATTGGATTTGAAAATAAAAGTGCATAAATAAATAATAGTTTCGGTTTTCAATTATTCCCTTTTTGTTTCTTGCTTTCTTCGTAGGTCATTTCGCGATAACCTTTTTTTGGCAAATCAAATTTAGATGCAGGCACTGGATTAAGGCTGATCTTAGCCACTGTGTATATTATTTTCCGATTGTCAAATGTCAATTCATATTGCAAAGGAAGCCCTTCAAGGTTTTTAAATTTGGCGCTATAATCTTTGTTATCAGGAACAATCTCGGCAGTGTAGTAAACTATTAACTCGGCTCCATAGATAGTTTTGCCAATTGCTTTTATACATTTATAACCCGCAATTGTTTTTGTTTCGCCGGTAGCAGTAAATACAATGCCATTATCATGCTTATTCATTTCCTGCCAGTTTTCAGGAGATAAGCGAATCAGGAGTTTCTGGCCGCTTACTTCCTTCAATATGACAGCCCGCCCTGTTTTAGAGTCATAGATTGTTGATGAGGAGAATGATGAACTTGCCATCTCAGAGCGTATGAGATTGCCCTTTATGTAAATGGTATTGGTTGTACCGTCAAAGCCATTAACCGGTTTTGATGGATTGCCTGAAGTAATCATGCAGTCATAAACAACCGAAAGCTCAGATACTTTTTTCTGCGCGTTAGCTATCGTGCATAACAACAAGCTGGCAAAAATGGTAATGAAACTATATTTCATAACATTAAATTAAGCAATATAGATTATAGAAGGAAGTAATCAATTAAGCTCAGGTCTGCAAAAATGCAAAAGAGAAAGGCGACCAATACATTCGCAAGAAAACCTGCCTGTCTTCAAAGTATCGCAACTGAATTATTTCTTATTCTTCAACTGCTGCACTTTTTTTTGCGATTCCTGAATTTGCTCAAAGCGCTCCTGCCACTTGGCTTTGGTTTTAGGCTTGTTTCTGTTTGCCTGCAATTTTGCGAGTATCTTGTCATGGTCTATAATATAATTCTGTATCACATACTGAAGCATCAGCGTGATAAGATTGGAAACAGTATAATACCATGTAAGCGCAGAAGGCAAACTGTTAAAAAAGAACAGGAACATGAGGGGCATTATATACGGCATATATTTCATTGCCGGATTGTTCTGGTCGGGCGGTGCCATGCTAATGCCGTACAATGAAATAATAAAATTGGTTGCTGATGCGAGAAGACCAAACATGCTCAGATGATCAGGAAGAAAGGATAGGCTGCTTATATGCCAGGTAAACACCGGGTCGTAAGCGGAAAGATCTTTTGACCATAAAAAGACCTGGTTGCGCAATTCGATATTCGAATTAAAAAAACTATATAATGCAAAGAATATTGGTATCTGCAACAGGGCCGGAATACAGCCGCCAAGCGGGTTTACTCCTGCCTCTCTGAATAATTTCATTTGCTCCATGCTGGCACGCTGCTGATCATCCCCTACCCGTTTCTTCATCTCGTCTATTTCAGGGCGAAGCGCCTTCATTTTCGCGCCGCTGAGGTAGCTGCTGTAAACCAATGGAGAAGTAATTAAACGAATTACTATCGTAAGAAGCATAATCACTATTCCATAACTGGCGAAAAATTTTTTGAAAAAATCAAAAACAGGCATTACCAGAAAAACATTTATCGGGCGAACAAAAGAATAAAAACCCCGGCCAAGATCTATGATCTTATCCATACCAGCAGCCTGCTTTTTGAGTATCAGATAATCGTTTGGCCCATAATAAACCTGAAACGGGAATGCCACCGAACTGCCCGATGGGATTTTAGATTGAAAGGTCGCATCCATCCTGGCAACGGTGTTGGATGAATCCGAAACTTCTCTTGACCAGTGCACTACTCCGGAATTCAGATTTTCTTTTGCAACCAATGTTACATTGAAGAATTGTTGTGAAATAGAAAGCCATTGCACGGGTTTTTCAAAATTCTTTTCCAGATTGCGTGAGATATAGTCAAAATTATTATCCTCATAAAATGAAATATTCGCCAGCCGCTTTTCATAAGCAACGCCCTGCTGGGCCCGGGTCAACTCGGCATGCCATGCTATATTCAGATTATTCCCTGAGAAAAGTTTTGCCGGATTGACTGCCTGCACTTCCCAGTCAATCATATAATCATTGGGGCGAATAGTGTAATGATGAACAATAGATTCTCCATCCGGTGCAGGTAATCTGAAATCAATAGTTTGAGAGCCATCAGCATTTTTCACCAATTTGCCTTCGCTGAAATAGAGATCTGATATCTGAGATGCCCCATGCTCAGTATTTATAGCATAAGAAATATGGTTCTCTGCGGAAGGGTTAATGATTTTTACAGGCGTGCTGTCATAGCTATTGAATTTCTTCAAATCAATTTCTTTGGGCTGAGCACCTTTGTTTGTAAAGACAATTCTCATTACCTCATTCTCTACTGTGAGTAATTGCTCAGTACCTGCTACCGCTTTGTTAAACCCTGTAGTATCAATCGCAACGGCAGTATTCTTAATTGCAGTGTCCTTCAGGCGGGCGGTAGACTCCTGACGAGCCTTTACTATAGCGACCGAATCGTCATACAGTTTTTTTTGCTTTTGAAAATCCTGGCTGTTTTTTGAAGAAATAAAAAGATACAAAAAAAGCAAAATGCCCAATAACACAAACCCAATCACTGAATTACGATCCATGCCCATTATAATATAATTTTAAGGAGGTGCAAAGATAAGGGTTGGGTTTGAGTTTGGAGTTCTTAGTTCTCAGCCCTTATTCAAAAGCATCAATACTTATTTCTAACTCCGGTCCGACCATTTTGTTAAATCATTTCACCTTGCAAAACAGGATTTCTAAAAGCATTTCTTATTTCTGCAAATTCTTTAGCCGCTTTAATGAAATGCACAAAAACAGGCTGGGGTTTTTCAACGGTGCTTTTCAATTCTGGATGATATTGAACACCTATAAAAAATGGATGGTTTTGCAATTCCACAATTTCCACCAGCCCACTCCCGGGGTTTTTGCCGCTTGCGATCATGCCTGCGTTTTCAAATTGCTGCAAGTAAGCGTTATTAAACTCCCACCGATGCCTGTGGCGCTCTGTTATGTAATCAGTGCCATAAATCCTGTACGCCAGTGAGCCTTCTGCAATTGCACATGGATAGGCACCCAGGCGCATGGTGCCACCTTTGATTGTTACTTTCTTCTGCTCTTCCATCAGGTCAATTACCGCATCTTTAGTAGCAGGGTTCATCTCAGTTGAATGCGCATCGCTCAAGCCAAGAACGTTTCGCGCAAATTCAATTACAGCCATTTGCATGCCAAGGCAAATGCCGAAGAAAGGAAGTTTATGCTCACGCGCATATTTCACTGCAATGATTTTCCCTTCCACGCCGCGATGACCAAAACCAGGCGCAACAAGCAATCCATCCAGGCTTCCCAGTTTTTCATTGACATTGTCCTCCGTAATAAATTCGCTATGCACATTCACTATCTGCACTTTGCATTCATTCATCGCACCTGCATGGACAAAAGCTTCCAAAATAGATTTATATGCATCCTGCAGCTCGATATATTTCCCTATCAGCCCGATGGTGACTTTGCTTTTGGGGTATTTCAATTTATCCAAAAATTCTTTCCATTTGCCCAATTCAGGTTCGCGATAACCGGTGATGTTCATTTTCTTCAAACAAATCAAATCCAATTTTTCGCGCATCATGGTAAGGGGCACTTCGTAAATGGTAGATGCGTCAGCCGCTTCAATGACTGCTTCCAGCTTCACATTGCAGAACAAAGCAATTTTGCGGCGTATTTCGGGAGAAAGGGACTCCTCCGTTCTGCACACAATCACATCAGGATGAACACCTTCCTGGCTCAATAATTTCACGCTATGCTGAGTAGGTTTGGTTTTTAATTCCTTTGCTGCCCGTAAATAAGGTATCAATGTAAGGTGAATGACGACGCAGTCTTCTTCGGGCATTTCCCACTGCAACTGGCGCACAGCTTCAATAAAAGGAAGAGACTCGATATCGCCGACGGTCCCGCCTATTTCTGTAATAATAATATCGAATTCATTATTTTTCCCAAGCAAAAGCATTCTGCGTTTGATCTCATCCGTTATGTGCGGGATTACCTGCACTGTTTTTCCAAGATAGGCTCCTTCTCTTTCTTTGTTGATGACCGTTTGATAAATCCTGCCTGTTGTGACATTGTTAGCCTGAGAAGTATAAATGCTGAGAAAGCGCTCATAATGGCCAAGGTCGAGATCAGTCTCGGCGCCGTCTTCCGTAACATAGCATTCGCCATGTTCATAAGGGTTCAGCGTGCCCGGATCTACATTGATATAAGGATCGAATTTCTGAATGGTAACCCGCAGACCACGCGCCTGCAGCAGCTTTGCTAAAGACGCAGCAATGATTCCTTTACCCAATGAAGATGTTACGCCACCAGTAACGAAGATATACTTGGCCATAAAATTGATTTCTTAATTAATTATTTAAAATTGAGCCCGTTTAAAAATTTTATTGAGGCAAAACAAAACCCACCTCTGCTATGCAAGCTTCGCGATGTTTGAATAATAATTTTTTTGATGATGAACTTTGCCTTATTTCTTAACTGACCCGAGGAAAATAATCAGCATAAATAATTCCAGAAGGTCATGCAAAGCTATGCTAAATTATTAAGCTGTAAAAATGGCTGCGGCCGATGTGGATAAAACCGTGTTTTTTGTGAAGGCGGGGCTTAAACTGTCAAAAAACATTGTATGGCAAAAACTTTTTGAATTTATAAATGTTGGATTTGTCAATAAAAATAAATTCTATCATGAAAAAACATTCGTTATTGTTTTTCTTTTCGTTTGTTTGCTTATCATTGACCGCCCAGCAGAAAATGAGTTGCTGTGCAGCTTCGGCAACGGAGGCCTTTTCTCAATTAGGTTCGGACAAAAATTTTACCATGAGCCATAATAACCCGCTCCCATTCTTCTATTCAAGCGAAAATGGCAAGCCAATCACTTACAAAGCTTCTGATGGCTCCGATGCTTTTGGCTGGGAGATCAAATCAAAAAGGCCATCAAATAATTATTTGTTTGTGATACATGAATGGTGGGGACTGAACGATTACATAAAAAAAGAAAGTGAACAACTGTGGAACGACATTGGCAACGTGAATGTGATAGCAATTGACTTGTATGACAATAAAATCGCCGCCAATCGCGAAGACGCAGCAAAATATATGCAGGCGGTTTCAAGTGACAGAGCGCAGGTTATTATCAAAGGCGCACTGGCTTATGCAGGAAAGAATGCAAAAATATTTACTATTGGCTGGTGTTTTGGTGGTGGCTGGAGCCTTCAGTCAACCTTGCTTGCAGGCAATCAGGCAGCGGGGTGTGTGATGTATTATGGGATGCCGGAAAAAGATGTTGAGAGACTGAAAACCCTGCATGCCGACGTGCTTGGGCTCTTTGGCAACAAAGATCAGTGGATAAACCCAAAAGTGGTTGATGAATTTGCAGAGAACATGAAAAAAGCAGGCAAGAAACTTATTGTAAAGAGATACGATGCAGACCATGCATTCGCAAACCCCAGCAATCCTTCATTTGATAAAGAAGCGAAGGAAGATGCCTACAAAAATGCCATCGCTTTTTTAAAACAGAGAATAAAATAAAAAGCGATTAATTAGATTCCCAACTTATTTCAATCTGAAAAAGCTGTAGGAATGGCTGAGGCTGATATTTGCCTGTTGTAAAGATTCGCCTGGTTTTGATGCCTTATCATTTCTTTCCTGATGATTCAATCTAAATGCATGCAGCAAAACAATAGCTGCTATTTCAGTGGCCAAAACAATGCCACTTAACCTCTTTTTCATCTTCGGTTTTTTTAGGGTATAAATTATTAAACAAGTGTTCCTGATCCCGTAGGTGATTAAAACGCGGTGTGTTAAGATTTATTATAATCTGATTTGAAAAAAAAGAAAAAATAACTAAAATAAAAAGTCGCTCTGTTGCACAATAATATCAGGATTTCATTCCCAAAAAAAGTCAATTAATCCTTCGCAATCTTATCATAACTCGCCACCAGTCCTTTTATCAAAGAAGAACTAAAACCGCGGTGTTCCATTTCATTTAAACCCGCAATCGTACATCCTTTTGGCGTGGTTACCTTATCAATTTCCTGCTCAGGGTGAGCACCTTTTTTCAACAATAACTCTGCTGCGCCTTTGACTGTTTGTGCTGCGATCAGATTTGCGGTGGCAGCATCAAACCCTATCTCGATGCCTCCCTGTATGTTTGCGCGGATATAACGCATCGCGAACGCCGTGCCACATGCACCTAAAACAGTGGCAGCATCCATCAGCTTTTCATCAATCTTCACTGTTTTGCCTAACTGGTTAAAAATGTCATGCACGTACTGCAACTGTTCTTCATTCACATCTTTCGCTGCGATGCAGGTCATGCTTTCCTGAATAGCGATGGCTGTATTGGGCATTGCACGAACAATCGATATCTTTTTGCCAATGATGCCCGCAATATGCTCAATGCTGATGCCGGTTATAACGGATACCAATACATGTTTTTCTTCATTAAATTCTTTCTTCAGGGAAGCCAGAATATCATTTACCTGAAATGGCTTTACTGCGAGAATGACCAAGTCTGCATAACGGACTGCTTCTTCATTTTTATCGCTCACGAGCACACCTTTCCTTTCAAGAAAATGAAGCGTTTGTATATTGCGCTTGGTAATGAGGATATGTTTTGGCAACACGAAACCGCTCTGTATAAGACCTTCTGCAATGGCTGTTCCCAAGTTGCCTCCGCCAATGATGGCTATTTTTTTGTTCATGATGTCTTAGTTTCGATTAAAATTAATTAAAAAACCCCGACAAGTTTGAAAACTATGGCAGGGTTTATAACGATGCGAAGAAAAATATCAATAGTATTTTTGTTTGCTCAGGTAGTTCCTCACGTAATCATCCACTCCTTTTTCCAAAGAATAAAATTCATCCATGTACCCAACACTGCGAAGCTTTTGCATTTTTGCTTCGGTGAAGTATTGGTAAGTGGAGCGGATATCTTCAGGCATGTCAATGTACTCAATGTGAGCATCCAGATCAAGGCCTTTGAAAGTTGCTTTCACCAGATCATCAAAGCTTCTTGCTTTTCCGGTGCCAAGATTGTAAATGCCGGAAGCAGGCTGGCGCTGCATCAGCCAATAGCATACTTTGATGACATCTTTCACATATACAAAGTCCCGCAATTGCCGGCCATCTTTAAAATCCGGGCGATGTGATCTGAACAATTTCACCACGCCGTTCTTTTTTATCTGGTTGAATGAATGGAAAATCACGCTTGCCATTCTTCCCTTATGGTATTCATTGGGCCCATACACGTTAAAAAATTTCAGCCCAATCCATAATGGCGGACGATCTTCCTGATGAAGCACCCATTTGTCAAATTCATTTTTAGAAACCCCATATGGATTGAGCGGGTGCAGTGAGTAAATAGCGGCAGTATTATCATCATATCCAAATTCCCCAGCCCCGTATGTTGCGGCAGAAGATGCATATATCAACGGGATTTTATGCACTGTGCAATATTGCCAAACTTTCTTTGAATACTCCACATTGAGGCGCTGATGGACAGCATAGTTGAATTCTGTGGTATCGGTTCTTGCGCCGATATGAAAAACAAAATCAATACGTGGCGTGGCTTGAAAAAGCCATTCGAAAAAAGCTTCCCTTTCTATTTTAGCAATGAATTTCTTTTTGTCATAATTGGGCTTCTTGTCATCGCGGCTGAAATCATCAACAAGGAAAATATTGTTATACCCTTTGTAATTTAAATATCCTACAAGGCAGGATCCAATAAAGCCTGCCGCACCGGTAACTACTATTGTTGAATCTTTATTTATCAATTGAGCGTTTTAAATTCTATAAAGCCCCCAATGCACCTTCCGCTTCTGTAACGGCAAGAAGGTTTGCAATGGCATTATCATATTTTTCTTTCCAGAAAAAAACATTTCCCCAATCCTGACCATCCACTTCAAACGATCCGCGGGTAACAAAACCCAATTCTTCATTCGGATGATTGCCAAGCGCTTTTTTGAACTCATCTATTTTTTCAGCTTTCACGCTCACTACTACCCTGCTCTGCGATTCGCCGAACCAATAAGCATCCTTTCGGATATTGTAATCGGAAGCAACTACATCAAATCCAAGATTATTTTTAAAAGCAGATTCTGCCAATGCAACAAACAGGCCGCCTTCGCTAACGTCATGAGCAGATTCAACCAGTTGCTTTCTTATCAGTTCAGCAACTTTTTGCTGCAATACGAATTCTTCTTCAATATCAAAATGAGGCGCCGGACTGAGTTCAATGCCATGTATTTTATGCAGATACTCTGATGAATTAATATCTGCCGTGCTTTTGCCAATTAAAAAAATCAAATCATCCTCTTCTTTAAAATCCAAAGTCATTTTGTGTTTTATGCTTTCCAGCACACCCACCATACCAATGGTTGGAGTTGGATACACAGCACCGTCGGGATTCTGGTTATAAAAACTGACGTTGCCACCTGTAACCGGCGTATCGAATTTTCTGCATGCATCGCCCATGCCTTTTATAGCATGAACAAATTGATAATATACTTCAGGGTTATACGGATTGCCAAAATTCAAACAATTGGTCACGCCCAAAGGCTGACCGCCACTGCAAACAATATTCCTTGCTGCTTCAGCAACCGCAATCATTGCGCCTTTATACGGATCAGCATAAACATACCTGCTGTTGCAATCTGTGGTTATTGCCAATGCTTTTTTTGTTCCCTTTGCGAGCACAACCGCGGCATCGCTTGGCTCGTTGGTGGATGAATTTGCCGCACCAACTGTGCTGTCGTATTGTACAGCCACCCATTTTTTAGAAGCGATATTGGGAATTGCAATTATTTGCTCCGCTATCTCTTTTAAATCATCCGGAACTTCAATGGTTGCCGGATCGAATGCTTTTACTTTTTGCAGATAAGTGGGTTCTTTATATTCTCTTTCATATTGCGGAGCACCGCCGCCCAAGACTAATTCATAAGCGGGGATTTCTGCTTCCAGGTTCCCATTCATGTAAAAATGCAATAAGCCGTCGTCCGTTACTTCACCAATTTCTGCACAAGGCAAATCCCATTTTGTGAAAATTTTTATCACTTCATCTTCTTTCCCTTTGTTGACGACCATCAACATACGCTCCTGGCTTTCGCTCAATAACAATTCCCAAGCTTTCATATGCTGCTGCCGTGTGGGCACTCTATCGAGGTCAATGCGCATGCCCACCTCGCCTTTTGCGCTCATCTCTGCAGTTGAACAAATGATGCCTGCTGCACCCATATCCTGCATACCTACAACAGCACCTGTCTGAATTACTTCGAGGCATGCCTCCAGTAGTTTCTTTTCCTGAAAAGGATCGCCAACCTGAACCGCGGGCAGTTCTTCGGTGCTCTCTTTTGTGATATTTGCGGAGGCAAAAGAAGCTCCTCCAATACCATCCTTTCCTGTTGCGCTGCCTACAAACATCACCGGATTACCTTTGCCTTTCGCAATGGCAGAGATCGTTTCGCCATTTTTCAAAATACCTACGCTCATAGCGTTCACCAATGGATTGGTGTGATAACATTCTTCGAAATAAATCTCTCCACCAACAGTGGGCACACCAAAGCAATTACCATAATGGCCTATGCCATGCACCACGCCCGCCAATAAATGTTGTGTTTTTGCTTCTTTCAAATTACCAAAACGCAATGAGTTTAATGAAGCAATAGGCCTTGCACCCATTGTGAAAATATCCCTATGGATTCCCCCGACTCCAGTCGCAGCTCCCTGAAATGGCTCTATAGCAGACGGGTGATTATGAGATTCTATTTTGAATACCACGCCGAAGCCATCGCCAATATCCATCAGCCCTGCGTTTTCTTCGCCTGCTTTCACAAGCATTTTTTTTCCTTCGCGTGGCAATGTTTTAAGCCACTTGATTGAATTTTTATAACTGCAATGTTCGCTCCACATGGCGCTGAATGCGCATAATTCAGTGAAATTTGGTGTGCGCCCAAGCTTTTGTCTGATAAGATCAAATTCTTCTGGCGTAAGACGCAATTGCCCGGCTGTTTGTGCTGTTATTTCCATATATTTTTTAGGGAATTTTTTCACACAAGGAACGCAAAACGTACAAAAAACCCAACGAAAAGCCCTTTGCTCGCTGCCTTCTTTGCGCCCGTGACGTGAAAAAAGCAAAAGTACAAACACAACATCAATCTTATGTATAATTTTATCACCAGCTAATCACCATTTATGACCATTGCATTCATACATCCGCACAAAGCTTTTTTGCCTGAGATTGAAGCGTACATTGACTTTTTCTCTGCTTACCGTATAAAAGCTCTTGTCTTTAAACCAGAGGATGCAAAAAAAATTAATGCTGATGCAGAATGGCATTTTATGGGAACAGATAGCACCAAAAGAAAGCCAGGCATTGTCAAAATCCATGAATATCCGTCAGCCTCCGTGCTTCCATTTGGGGCTATAAAAAATTTTTCGAAAAAGATATTTAATGTAAAACCTGATTACCGCCTGTTCCTGAATAATTATGTAAAAGAAAAATTCAGGTTCAACGATGAAACTCCATTTGGATTTAGGGATATGGGTATCACGGATTCATTTCTGCATTTTGATAGTCGCGGTGCAAAAAAGGAATTCGATTTTGTTTACGCAGGAAGCGTTCATGCGGACAGGAAAATAGACAAGTTGTTAGAATGCTTTACCAGAGAAGGTTTGAGAGATAAGTCCATCCTTATTCTCAGCAGGGATTATGATAGTTTAAAAAACAGATTCAGTGCAAGTTTAAATATTTATTTTAAAGGACCAGTATTGCATCAGGATGTGCCTGCATATATCTCAAAAGCTAAATTTGCAATCAATTTTATGATTGACAAAAAGCCTTTCAATCAGCAAACATCAACCAAGTTATTAGAATATGCAGCACTGGAAATCCCCATCATTACAACAGACTACTCATGGGTAAAAAATTTTCAAAAGGAAAATGGCGGCAACTTTTTCTATCTGGACAAAAATCTTTCCAACCTGAACTGGCTAACCGCAAGCAGTTTCAACTTTTCATTTCCTGATTTGAAAGGATGGTCCTGGGAAAATCAAATCAGAAAATCGGGTATACTGCAATTCCTTCAATCAAAATTCCCGGGAATATCTTTCTAAATATTTTTCAGCGTTCTTTCATATTCTTTAATAACGCTTTCTATGTTAAATTTCTTAATGACCAATGCTCTACCATTTTTTCCCATTCGGCTTCTTTCTTCTGATGAAAGGTTAATCATTTTTTCCATTTTATCAGCAACATCAAAAGGGTCGTTCAGGTTGCACACGTAACCGTTAGAATTATTTAAAACCACTTCCTTGCAGCCACGGTTAAGCGAAGTGATAATCGGCAGTTCCATGCTGGCAGCTTCCATCAAACATTTCGGCACGCCTTCATTATAAAAAGAAGGGAAGACAAAACAATCGGCATTTTTCAGATACGGGCGTACATCTTTTGCAAATCCGTGATATTGGATCAAACCCTCCTTTTCCCATTTTTTCAAATCCTCCTCCGGAATAGAATCAGGATGGTTTTTCTCGAAAAAACCAATCAGTTCAAAGCTCACTTCATAACCTTTATTCTTTACAATCCTGGCTGCATCGGCATATACAGCTATGCCCTTGCTAATCAACAAGCGGGTGCTCATTAAAAAAGTAAATTTCCGGGCAATTTGCAGTTTTTCATCTGTTGCCGGGCAAAAATAACTGGTGTTGACTCCCTCGCCAGGCAGCACTTTCATTCTTTTAATATCAACTATCTTTTCGCTGACGAAAGCTTTCGCATCTTCATTGTTCAGGAACCATACTTCATAGGCTTTGCGCAATGCTTTTTTGTATAAACTCTTAACGATCGTATAAAGCCAATCCTTTTTTGCGAAAGAATACCCAAGGCCAGTTATAACAGCAACAGATTTAATATTACAAGCAGCAGCAGCCAGAGAGCCAAAGATATTTGGTTTGATGACATAATGAAAAATAAGCGCAGGCTGTTTTTTTGAGTAAACTTTTTTCAACTGATTATACAAACTCAAATCCAGCAAAGGGTTTTCAGAACGGTTGTTGAAATATATTGAAATATATTCGCAGCCTTCCTGAACTAACAACATAGAGTATTCATCATCCGGTGCAATGACCAAAATATTGTACCCGTGCTGATGAAGGTGACGGATCACATCTAACCTGAAATTATATAACGACCACGAGCTATTTGACACAAAAGCAATCAATTTCTTCGGATCAGATAAATTGTTCATTAAGGTATATTAAATTCAAATTTATAGATTTGATGTATTAAATTCTCATTTCATATCTCTTTATGCTGTCTGCCATTCTGTTTATTCTTTATTTTGTTGCATTGTTAATGGTATTGACTGCGTGGGCAAAGAAAACACAAATCGGTATTTCTCCGGGCTTAATCGCTATTATTTATGCCTATAAAGGGTTGTTTGGATGCCTATATGGTTATATATTTTTGAAATTTTATCAAGGTGATGACACATGGATGTATTATCTGGAGTCTTTGCCCGAATATCAAAAACTGATTCATCATCCTGTAAATTTCCTGACGGACTTCCTTCCATATTCCGCCTTTAGTGCTTCACATAATTTTTGGGAAGGCATGCAATTCTATATCCAGGATCTCGAATATTGGATGATGATAAAGCTCCTGGCATTATTCAATATCTTCAGCAGGGGGAACTATTACATCAATGTTCTTTTTTTTGATTTCGTTACATTTACAGGCCTTTTGCTGCTATACAAACTGGTGGTGGGCATTTTCAATCAGAAAAAAATTATGCTAATCGCCATTTTATTTTTTCTGCCACTGACCACTTTCTGGCTTAGCGGCATCCGGGCGGAAGGATTGTTACTGTTGTTTATTGCAATCATCCTCTATTACACTCATAAATGGTTCAATGGCCCGAAAAAAGTTGTTTACCTCATGTTTATAATGCTTGGAATTACCGGTTGCATCATCTTTCGAAGCCAACTATTGATTGTTTTCGTTCCTGCATTCTTTTGCATGACAATCAGTTGGAGAAATACAGCCAGCAGCATTTACAATTTCTGCGCTGTCTATTTTACGTGTATTGCCATTTTTTTTATCAGCATATTTATCTCGCCCGGGAAAAACCTGTCCATGGCAGTTATAAAACGCCAGCAAGAGTTTTTCAAATTGCATGGTACATCTTTTAAATTAGATAGCCTCCAGCCTTCCGCCGCAAGCTTCATAAAGATTGCACCGCAAGCTTTCTCTAACACGTTTCTCAGGCCATTTGTCTGGGAAGCAAAAGGTTTTCTACAGTTGCTAACTGCACTTGATATCTTTTTCATTTGGGCCTTACTGCTGATTGCATTTTTTTTTCATGAAAGAAAATGGAAAAAAAGTCTTCAATCGCCATTATTATTATTATTCCTTTTTTTCAGTATCAGCCAGATTATTTTAATTGGCTACATTGTTCCTTTTCCCGGAGCTATTGTGAGATATAAATGTGTACCAGAATTGTTATTGTTTATTTTTATAGCTTCTATTATTGACTATCACCGCATTTTTATTTTTTTTAAGAAAAAGAAATAAAATATATGCAATAAAATATTTTATAATATTTATAAAATAAATCAAAATCTTGCCAAGTCTAGAATTTATAGACCGTTTCGACTTATTTTTGATATTATTACCTGCATTGTCTGCAAAAACCTACAGATTTTTTTATTTAAGATGAATCATTTAGTTTCGCCAAAAACTAATTAGCATGTCTTCATTAAGATTCAAATCAATCGATAACCTATCGACCAATGCTGAGGGAAAGGTAGCCGGCTCGTCTAAAATCACTGCTATTTTTAACGAGAACGTTTTCACATTAAAAACAGCGCGTGAATTTTTAAGTGATGAAGCTTATAAAAGTCTTTTACAGTCGGTGAAAGGAGGGAAAAAAATTGACAGGTCTGTAGCCAACCAAATTTCTGCCGGCCTCCGTCAGTGGGCTGAAGCAAAGGGGGTGACACATTTCACGCACTGGTTTCAGCCATTGACAGGGACTGCTGCTGAGAAGCATGATTCATTTTTCACCTTGAAAAGCGATGGAACTCCAATAGAAGAATTTGATGGTGCTGCCTTGATTCAGCAGGAGCCTGATGCATCTTCTTTTCCAAGCGGAGGTTTGAGAGCGACCTTCGAGGCTCGCGGTTACACAGGATGGGATCCATCGTCGCCTATTTTCATTATGGAAATTGGCAATGGCAAAACACTTTGCATTCCTACTATATTTGTTTCTTATACAGGTGAATCTCTTGACTACAAAGCACCATTGTTGAAAGCACTTGCAGCTTTGGATAAATCAGCAGTGGATGTTTGCCATTACTTTGATAAGAATGTAACTAAAGTAACTGCAACACTCGGATGGGAGCAAGAATATTTTGTGATTGATGAAGGATTTTTCAACGCACGCCCTGACTTAGTTATGAGTGGCAGAACTGTATTTGGCCACTCGCCAGCTAAAGGTCAGCAACTGGAGGACCATTATTTTGGCTCAATCCCGGAGAGGACTTATGCTTTTATGCGCGATTTTGAAGAAGAAGGCTATAAATTAGGTATTCCGTTGCGCACAAGGCACAATGAAGTAGCACCATCGCAATTTGAGTGTGCGCCAATTTTTGAAGAAGTAAGTGTTGGGGTTGACCACAACCTTTTGTTGATGGATATTATGGACAGGGTTGCCCGTCGCCATAAACTGCGAGTGCTTTTGCATGAGAAGCCGTTTGCGGGAATCAATGGCAATGGTAAGCACAACAACTGGAGCATGTCAACAGATACAGGCGTTAATCTGCTGGCTCCAGGCAAAACGCCAAAGACCAATTTAATGTTCCTCACATTCTTTGTGAACACCATCAAAGCAGTTCATGATTATGCCGATATTTTAAGAGCATCTATCGCATCCGCAGGGAATGATTTCCGCCTTGGCGCAAATGAAGCTCCTCCTGCAATTATCTCTGTTTTCATAGGTCAATATCTGACTAAAGTGCTGGGAGATGTAAAAGAAAGAGTGGGCTCAAAATTTGATGAACAGGATGAAGCTATATTGAAATTAGATCTTCACAAAAGCATCCCCGAACTTCTTTTAGATAACACAGACAGGAACAGAACTTCTCCGTTTGCTTTCACAGGGAACAAGTTTGAATTCCGTGCTGTTGGCTCCGCCGCGAATTGTGCAAGCGCCATGACCGCATTAAACACAATTCTTGCTGAAACTTTAAAGACTTTCAAATCTGATGTGGATGCCCTGATTGAGAAAGGAGAGAAAAAAGAAATTGCCATCATGCATGTGATCAGAGAATACATTGTAGCAAGTGAAAAAGTTTTGTTTGAAGGTGATGGCTACAGCGAAGAATGGCATCATGAAGCAGAAAGGCGCGGACTGCCAAACGTGCGCACAACGCCCCTTGCTTTGGATGCAATGATAACAGACAAAGCAAAAAAGTTGTTTGAAGAAAACGGCGTTTACTCTCATTCTGAATTAGAAGCCAGGCATGAGATAGAACTGGAAAAATATATCAAGAAAGTACAGATTGAAGCACGCATCATGGGTGAGCTTGCAACCAGTCATATATTGCCTCCTTCTATCAAATACCAGAATACTTTGATTCAAAACATCGTTGGGCTTAAGGAAGTTGGTTTGAAAGAGTCATCTTACGCTAACCAGCAAGTTATACTCGAAAAAATTTCTGAACATATCGGAAAAATAAGCGAGTTGGTGGAGAAAATGATCGAAGCACGAAAAATATCAAATGCAATTTCCGATACCAGAACAAAAGCAATTGCATATAATTCTCAAGTGAAGGAACCATTCTTTGATACAATCCGTTACCATGCAGACAAATTAGAATTGCTGGTGGATGACAGTGAATGGATACTACCAAAATACAGAGAGATGCTATTTTTAAGATAACCCCCTACACCCGAACCATTATTCGTATGAGCTCATCGAATGATGAGCTTATTTTTTTGGATTGATTTTTTCTTTTGCCCATTTCATCGCAAGATCAAACTGCTGTTTTTCAGTGAGATTGGAATTATCAAGCACAATAGCGTCGTCTGCTTTTCTCAATGGGCTTGCTTCGCGGTGAGAATCAATATAATCGCGCATCTCCAGATTATTCCTCACTTCCTCAAGGCTAATATTCGGGTTTTTATCAAACAATTCTTTGAACCTTCTTTCAACCCGAATTGCTTCATCTGCTGTCATAAAAATCTTAAGTTCCGCATGAGGAAATACAACTGTACCAATATCCCTTCCATCCATTACGATGCCTTTATTTTTTCCCATCTGCCTTTGCTGCTCTACTGCAAAAGCCCTTACGGATTTGATGGCAGCCACATCGCTTACTTTTTCTGCAACAACCAAATCGCGTATAACATATTCGACGTTCTCCTCATTCAAATGAATATCGCTCTGCTTGCTCTTGGTATTATATTCAAACTGCAAAATTATATCTTGAAGGGCTTCGTCAACCTGTTTGGATTTCGTCCAATCGACATGATTGCGCAAAAAAAACAATGTGATGGCCCGATACATTGCCCCGCTATCAATATAAACATAATCGAGTTCCTTTGCCAGTTGCTTTGCCAGCGTGCTTTTGCCACAGGAAGACCAGCCGTCAATGGTGATGATTATTTTTTTCCCTGCCTTCATGATACAAAAGTGCGGAAAAAAATATTCATAAAATAAAAATGCCCCGCAATTGCGGGGCATCTCTTTTAACTATTCTTTTCTAAAATTAAGCTTCAGACTTTTCAGGCTCCTTCTCTTTCAGCGTGAATTTTATTTTGGAGTTCTCTTTATCAAGATCGCCAATCAACACATCGCCGTTTTTAATGCTCATGTTCAAAATTTCTTCAGCTAAAGGATCTTCCAGATATTTCTGAATTGCCCTATGCAAAGGCCTTGCACCAAACTGCTGGTCATAGCCCTTATCAGCAATAAAATTTTTTGCATCTTCAGTAAGCTCCAGAGAAAAACCTAAATTGGTCAACCGCTTTGTCACTCCTTTCATCAGGATATCTATAATCTCGAATATATTCTCCCTGCTCAGCGAATTAAAAATGATCACATCATCAATCCGGTTCAGGAATTCCGGGCTAAACGTGCGTTTCAATGCTTTTTCAATAACCGCTTTATTATTTTCATCTGCATTCATAGTGCGGGCAGAAGTAGCAAAACCAACACCATCACCAAAATCCTTTAACTGTCGCGCACCAATATTAGATGTCATGATGATCAGCGTGTTCTTGAAATCTATTTTTCTTCCCAACCCGTCAGTCAACTGACCATCATCAAGCACCTGTAATAAAATATTATAAATATCGGGATGCGCTTTTTCAATTTCATCTAAAAGTATCACAGCATATGGTTTTCGGCGGACTTTCTCAGTCAACTGACCACCCTCTTCATATCCCACATATCCGGGAGGGGCGCCGATCAAACGGCTCACTGTAAATTTCTCCATGTATTCGCTCATATCAATACGGATAAGCGCATCTTCTGAGTCAAACATATATCTTGCCAGCGATCTTGCCAATTCTGTTTTCCCAACACCAGTCGGGCCAAGGAAAATGAAAGTGCCCACTGGCTTTTTAGGATCTTTCAATCCTACTCTATTACGCTGTATTGCCTTAACTACTTTTTGTATCGCTTCTTTCTGGCCAACAACCATTCCGCTCATATCGACAGACATGTTCTTCAACTTCTCGCTCTCGGCCTGCACCATACGTTTTACAGGAATGCCAGTCATCATGCTCACAACTTCGGCGATATTTTCTTCATCAATCGGGTATCGCTTGTGTTTGCTTTCTTCTTCCCATTCTGCTTTTGCCTTCTCCAGTTCTTCCTGCAATCTTTTTTCTGTATCCCGCAATGAGGCTGCTTCTTCAAACTTCTGGCTCTTCACCACTTTATTCTTTTCATTCTTCACATCTTCTATCTTTTTTTCAAGCTCGACGATATTCTGGGGAACATTGATATTCTTCAAATGCACCCTTGCTCCCACTTCATCCAACACATCAATTGCTTTATCGGGAAGCAAGCGGTCTGTCATATAGCGATCGCTCAGTTTTACGCATGCATCAATGGCATCATCGGAATAAATTACGTTGTGATAGTCCTCGTATTTTGATTTGATGTTGTTAAGAATCTGAATTGTTTCATCCACCGTTGGCGGCTCCACCATGACTTTTTGAAAACGGCGGTCAAGTGCACCATCTTTTTCAATGTACATTCTGTATTCATCTAATGTTGAAGCCCCAATGCACTGTAACTCGCCTCTGGCTAAAGCTGGTTTAAATATATTGGAAGCATCCAAAGATCCGCTTGCCCCGCCAGCACCAACTATCGTATGAATCTCATCAATAAAAAGAATCACATCGCGGTTTTTTTCCAGTTCATTCATAATTGCTTTCATCCTTTCCTCGAACTGTCCGCGGTATTTAGTACCGGCAACCAATGCAGCTAGATCCAATGAAATGACACGTTTATCAAAGAGCACGCGTGAAACTTTTCTTTGGACAATGCGCAAAGCAAGGCCTTCCACAATAGCTGTTTTACCAACACCAGGTTCGCCAATTAAAATCGGATTGTTCTTTTTGCGGCGGGAAAGTATTTGAGAAACTCTTTCGATTTCTGTTTCTCTGCCAACAATCGGATCTAAAGAATTACTCTCTGCCATACGGGTAATGTCTCTGCCAAAATTATCAAGCACAGGCGTTTTGCTTTTTGCAGTGCCTGCGGCTCTTGCTTTTTGCTGAGAGAATTTTTTCTCTTCATCAAAATCATCTTCATTCTCGTCAGCATAATCACTGCGAATATCATTGCTCTTGACAACACCTAATTCATTCCTGAACAGATCGTAGTCCACGTCAAACTGATTCAAAATTTGAGTGGCAATATTTTCTTTGTTTTTCAATATCGAGAGCATCAGGTGTTCTGTTTCTACTGTGGCACTTTTAAGCGCTTTTGCTTCAAGTACTGTCACACGAATCACTTTCTCCGCCTGCTTCGTCAATGGAAGGCTGTTAATATTCGCTATGTTTTTACCGGTCTTATCTTTCACAGCAAGTTCTACCTCTTTGCGCAATTCGTACAAATCAACATTAAAGCTTTTCAAAATGCGCACTGCCGTATTGTCCCCCTCGCGAATCAAACCCAGGAGCAAATGCTCTGTCCCGATAAAATCATTCCCTAATCGCAGCGCTTCCTCCCTGCTGAAGGATATAATTTCTTTAACCTGAGCTGAAAAATTATTGTCCATTTTTTTTATAATTGTGCGTTATACAATAATAACAAATATTTTTGATTTATGTTTCCGCTTCTTTATTAACGTATGTGGATACATATTAAGTGTGATGAATGTCAAAATTGATACCAGAGAAAAATTCCATGTCATTACCATCAATGAGCCGGCTTTTGCTGCTAATATGACAGCAGAACTGGATAAATGTTTGGATGAGGCCCAACAGAATGGCGTAAAAAATATAGTGCTGATACTAAAAGACATCAAAAGCATAGACAACGCTGCTGCTGAGCATATAGTAAAGACGCAGCACCATTTTTATGAGCGTAATGCGTCATTTGTTGTCTGCGAGCTAAGCCCGGAAGCGGAGAAAATCCTTGATGAAAGCGGTTTGCTTGAACTAATGAACACTACGCCTACTGAGAGCGAAGCTGCAGACATTGTGCAGATGGAAGAGATCGAGAGAGAATTGCTCGGGGAGTAATATTTCGAGTTTCCAGTTTCAGGTTTCCAGTTCTTTTGAAATATGATTCAAAGAGCGATTTAGCGTTTACAACTGGAAACCCGAAATCAGAAGCATGAAACTATCATGATACTATCAACCGGACTTTCTATGACTTCGAGTATCACAATATCTTTTATTCGATTCAGATTAGAAAAACTTCTTCATTCCCCGGTTTCTTCAATTCATGCAGAACCAATAGGCGGAGTTTCCATCAATCGAACTTATAGGATTGTAATCGATAAAAACAAGTATTTTTTCTGCAAGTTAAATTCTTCATCAAGATTCCCTTTGCTGTTCCAAAAAGAAAAAGCCGGCTTGCAATTATTGGCAGAAAAAAATATCATACGCACGCCTGCTATTATTGATTGCGCGGAAACAGGAGGGCAACAAATATTATTACTTGAATTGATCGGGCAGGGGTTGAAAACAAAGAAATTCTGGCAAATTTTTGGCGAGCAGATGGCAAAACTACATCAAGTAACTAATAATGATTTCGGTCTCCATGAGGACAACTACATGGGAGCATTGCTGCAACAGAATACCCTATCAATCAAGTGGGTTGATTTTTTTATTCATCAAAGATTAGAGCCGCAAATAAAAATGGCTTCAGACAACCATTTCCTGACACCAGGTCATATTTCCCAATTCAGGGAATTATATAAATACCTGCCCTCAATCTTTCCTGAAGAACCCCCATCTTTATTGCATGGTGATTTATGGAGCGGCAATTATTTATGCGATGAAAAAAACAACCCGGTTTTAATTGACCCCGCAGTTTATTTCGGCAACCGGAATATTGATCTTGCAATGACTACATTGTTCGGTGGCTTTGATGAGGTATTTTATGAAGCTTACCATCATCACTTCCCGTTCCCGCAAAAGCACCGTGAAATATGGGATATATGCAATCTCTACCCCCTGCTCGTTCATCTCAACCTGTTCGGTAAAGGCTATCTGCATGATATTTTGCAAACAATCCAGGGTTATTAGTGCTTCATGCAAAGATGCGAAGGCGGAAAGACGAAGACATCTGATGGCTATAGTTCCGATTAAAAAATCATTATCGATTCCAACTCACGGGATCCTAACACTTATAATGCCTGAATTCTTTGCGACATTTAGCTACCGGCCGCCGCAGGCAGGTTTGCGAGAAAATATTGAATTGTATTATTATATTACAGGATAAATGTTAGCGGCGTGCAGCGCATTTGTCCTGCTGTGCGTCTTAAAACAGATCGTTGCACTTTAAAAACGCATAATGTTCGCCGTTACTATACTTGGAAATAACTCTGCACTCCCGGCATTCGACCGCCATCCAACTGCGCAAATAGTCTCGATGGATGAGCATCTCTTTTTAGTTGATTGCGGTGAAGGCACACAATCGCAGATGGCGAAATACAAAATACGCCGCAGCAAAATCGGTCATATATTTATTTCCCATTTACACGGCGACCATTATTTCGGATTGATAGGATTGCTCACCAGTATGGGCTTGCTTGGAAGGCAGCAGGAAATACATTTGTTCGCACCATCTCCACTAAAATCAATGATTGATATGCAATTAAAAGTGGCAGATACTCAACTGCCATTTGATTTACATTTTCACAATTTAACAGAAGAAGGAATAATAGTCAGAGAAAATAAATTTGAAGTCGGTTGTTTTAAAGTGCAGCACCGCATTGAATGCTGGGGCTTTCAATTCAGTGAAGTGAAACCGCTGAGGAAGATCAATCCTGAGAAAGCGAGAGAATTCGAAGTGCCTTCATCTTTTTTTGAAAGATTGAAATGGGGAGAAGACTATACAACGAAAGAAAATTTGATTGTTAAAAATGAATGGGTCACAGAAGCAGGCATTCCGGCAAGATCTTATTCTTATTCGGCCGATACCATTTATGATGAAAGCCTCATCAATAAGGTAAAATATTCTTCTCTATTATACCACGAAGCGACCTACCTGAAAGACATGGAAGAGCGTGCTGCCAGCCGCTTTCATTGCACCACAGTTCAAGCTGCAACTATTGCAAAGAAAGCATCTGTCGGAAAATTACTGATTGGGCACTTTAGCTCCAAATATGAAAAACTGGATGATTTCGAAAAACAAGCAAGAGAAGTATTTCCCAATACTGAATTAGCGCTCGAAGGGGTTACTTATAAAGTTTGAGTTTGGTGACTTACTATTTTTTCAGATGCTTTCAATTTTGAAATATAAGACCTGAGTTTCGAATGAAGCCCTTCACTTATCGGAACAACAGGCAGGCGCAAATAATTTTCAATTAATCCCAATTCGAACATTGCTGCCTTAACGCCTGCCGGATTATTTTCTCCAAATAATATTTCATACCCATCTATAAGCTGATCGTTTAAAATTTTCGCGGTTTTATTATCTCCTTTTAAAGCCAGACGAACCATCTCTGAAAATTTCCGGGGGAAACTATTTGCAGCTACGCTTATCACACCTTCCATACCACATGCAATCTGAGGAAAAGCAAGCGCGTCATCTCCGCTCACTACCAAGAAATCAGTTGGCTTATCGCGAAGTATATGCATGCATTGTGCCATATCGCCACTTGCCTCCTTAACGCCGGCAATATTTTCTACTTCATGTGCAAGTTGCAGGGTGGTCGAAGCATTCAGATTCCTCCCCGTTCTGCCAGGTACATTGTAAAGAATAATTGGTTTGGGTGATGCTTCAGCCAATGCCTTATAATGAAGAAACAACCCTTGTTGAGAAGGCTTGCTGTAGTAAGGACTCGCACTTAGCACAGCAACTGAATCATTCAAAGGAAAACTTTCTAAATCTTTAATAAGTTCATTCGTATTGTTGCCGCCAATGCCAACCACAACAGGCACACGTTTTTCGACTTTATCATACGTGAAATGCACGAGCGATATCTTTTCTTCTTTAGACAAAGTGGGAGTCTCACCTGTAGTACCCAAGGTAACAACATATTCAACACCATCTTCTATAACAAAATCAATAACGCGGCCAAGGGCATCATAATCAATTTCGAAATTCGATTTAAATGGTGTCACTAACGCTACACCAGTTCCCCGGAGTTGTGTTCTTAAATCCATCTGAATTATTAATGAGCAATTAAAAATTATTTGTTACCGAGAAACTTCATCCCAAAAACCCATTTTGCTGAATTTTTCTATTCGCTTTTCAATGCGGTATTCCGGAGAATATTGCTTCAGTTCGTTGACTGTGCCGATCAATTTTGGTTTTAATAAAGCTGCTGCTTCATTATAATCCCAATGCGCACCTCCGACTGGCTCAGCTACAATATCGTCTATCAGTCCGAACTGATGCATATTGTCTGATGTCAGCCGCAATTCTTCCGCGGCTTTTTCCTTTTGCGCCCAACTTCGCCACAATATCGAACTGCAGTTTTCTGGAGATATGACTGTGTACCATGAATTCTCCAGCATATACACCCTGTCGCCCACACCAATGCCCAAAGCTCCTCCGGATGCGCCTTCACCGATGATGACACAAATAACGGGCACGCGTAAGCGAATCATCTCATAAATATTTCTTGCAATGGCTTCGCCCTGCCCGCGCTCCTCTGCTTCCAGCCCTGGATAAGCACCAGGTGTATCAATCAGCGTAATGACAGGCTTATCAAACTTTTCTGCAAGCTTCATCAAACGCAACGCTTTGCGATAACCTTCGGGATTGGCCATACCGAAATTACGCATCTGGCGCATCTTCGTATTGGTTCCTTTTTGCTGGCCAATTATCATTACTGTTTGCCCATCCAGCCGTGCAAAGCCGCCAACCATTGCTTTATCATCCTTCACATTGCGATCACCAAAAAGCTCAACAAAATTGTCGCACATTTTTTCAATGTACTTCATGGTGTAAGGTCTGTCGGGGTGACGACTCAACTGCACTTTTTGCCAGCTCGTTAAATTAGCTGTTATATCCCTTCTTCTTTCTAACACCTGAGCTTCTAATTTTCTGATTGAGTCGCTGAGATCCACTTTTGTCTTTTCCGCTGTTTGCTTAAGCTTTTCAATCTCATCGAATAACTCTTTGATCGGCTTTTCAAAATCAAGAAATTGTCGGTTTTTGTCCTGGGGCATTGTAATATATGATTGGTGTAAAATTAAGGGAGTTTTTGCACCGAAAGTTTTGTTGGAAAAAATCAAAATTCTCCTATCTTTGCCATCCTTTAAAAAAAGGGCATTTGGATCGGTAGTTCAGTTGGTTAGAATGCCGCCCTGTCACGGCGGAGGTCGCGGGTTCGAGTCCCGTCCGGTCCGCTGAAGAATAGTAACCCACAGATAATCAATATGATTTTTTGTGGGTTTTTTTATTCTACCCACTTTTGATGAATGGATTGCATGAAGAATTTGTGTGATTGCATTTAATTTTTGTGTGTTAAAATTGGAAGTATGGAATCGCAGTTAACACTTGAGCACGGAAATCTAGGTTCTTTAACAACCTTAGTTTGTAGTTCCCCAGGTTCAACTTGGTCAGTATAGCAGGCATTCCCTTGATTAAAAAAATCAGCTTTGACCCATGCCTGATATTCAATCCCATGACAAAAAATTAATAATTATAAATTATATTTTAAACAAATACAGAAGTTTTGCTCAAAACCTGTTCGGCTAGAAGAGTCCCTTCTATACGCGATCTGATTTTTGCGAAGGCAATATCTCTCGCAGTGGACACATCATCAGCAAATGGTGAGAAGCCGCAATCATCGGTTGTTCCTAACTGATGTGCAGGAATTACAGTCGCTGCTTCCAGAATTGTTTCACGTATTTCATCGGCTGTTTCTATTCTCGGATCAAGCACATTTGTAACGCCAAGGAATACAGTTTGCAAAGGCTTGAGATTTTCTTTAATAGATGACAATACGGATTGCTTGTCCTTTTCACCTGCATACTCCAGATAAAAATTACCGGCATTCAATTGAAACAATAATGGAAGAAGGCTGGCATAAGGAATATCAGCGCTGTGTGTTGAATCATGATCACCCCCAGGACATGAATGAACACCGATCTTTTTTCTCTCTTCTTCGTTGAAACGATTCAGCACCTGATTATTCAAATCAATAAATAATTTTAATAAACCGCCGCTTGGATCAAGTTTCAACGATAGCCTTGCTTCCGTGAAATCAATTTGCACGTTAAATGCACCGCTGTTCAGGCTTTTCCGGATATCTGCTTCTGCTTCATTCAATAAATCGCTGATGAATTGTTCATGTGAGTATCCGTCAATGCCCTCCTGCGGATACAATAAACTGATAGCGGACACTGCAATCACCGCTTGCTTTACCGGTAACGAAGTGAGCTGTTTTGCTTTTTCAAGATAACTGTTTGCATAGATCTGGTAGTGAAAAGGGCCACTTGTTATTTTAGGCAACTGGCGAGTGTGACCGTCTGCAAAGGGAATCACGACTCCATTCGGGTCAAGATTTTTTGAACCCGATATAGAATAAGTTGCGAAGCTCGGTTTTGTTTGCTCGCCATCTGAGATTACAGGAGAGCCTGTTTCTTCAAAGCGTTTAATGGTATCCGATAGTGCTGCATCAAACAATTGCTGCAGCCCTTTGTCATCAAGTTGCCCAGCGGCATTTGCCTGCATTCCTAAAATCAGTTCAACTGGGCGGGGAATGCTCCCGATTGGTTCTGTTTGAATTCTCATAAAAGATAAATTTTGTTGTTATTAAATATGGCTTAGAAATTTCAGTTAGTAAACAATAGCTTTATTTGTACAAATCAAAATCTATATAGCCTTCTTTAGCCCGCTGAGGCGCACGGTTCACATAAAACTGTCTATCCTGTGGTGTCCATGTGGCAAGCCCGTCCACATATCTATTATACATGCAAAATGCTGCTGCTATCAAAACGGTATCGTGTATTTCCTTATCTGTTGCTCCCTCGCTTTTCGCCTTTTCAATCTGGTATGCTGCGACATTTTTGCCTCCCTTATGAACGTCCCCGGCAATGCTCAGTAAAGCTTTCAACTTGTTTGAGATATTTGCAGACTGATAATCCTTTTTCACAGCATCGATCGCGTTGATATCAGATTCAAGATAATGACCAGCTAGTGCTCCATGCACATTTTGACAGAAGAAACAGTCGTTGAGCGATGAAACATAAGTGCCAATCAATTCTCTTTCCCCACGGGACAAGGTGTTGTTGTCATCACGCAATAAAATTTCAGCAAGCTCATTCAGAGGTTTTGCTGTTTGAGGGCTGAAAGCCATCAGGCCGCGGATGCCCGGCAGATCGGGTAAATTAATATGTGGCATTGTGCTGGTTTTAATGAATAAATAATTGTTATAAGTCGGAAAGCCAGGAAGACGGAATGTCCGAAAGAAAGAACTGCGTTACTTTCCGACTTGCTGACCTTCAGTCTTTCTGACTTCTGTCGGCATCAGATATCCTTTCGCCATTCTCTTACCCATTTCTTCGTATGGTTCCGGATCAGTTGGCGTCCAGCTTGCGAGACCATCAACATAGTGGTTAAACATGGAGAAAGTTGCTGCGATCAAAACAGTGTCGTGTATTTCACAGTCACCCGCACCGTCTTGTCTTGCCTTAGCTATATCTTCTTCTGTCACTTCTTTCCCCAGTACCTGCACCTTGCCGGCAATATGTAATAATGCTTTCAGCTTATTGCTGATGGTTGCATGATCAACATCATTCAATACATCATCCACAATATTTTTCTCATCTCCATATAGACAGCGTGATGCTGCTGCGTGACTGTTCATGCAAAACATGCATTCATTACGTGATGAGATATAAGCCGCAATCAATTCTCTTTCCGCTTCGCTCAATGGAGACTCTCCACGCAATAAAATATCTGCGCAAGCTCATATAAATGTTGCCCTGTTTCCGGCCTGAACATCACCAGGCTTCTTATTCCGGGAACTCCTTCTGGTACTTGTATGTGTGCCATGTTAGTTTGTAGTTTGTGGTTTATAGTTTGCAGTTCTTAATGAGGGCAAGACGCCATTGATTATATGATTTATTGAGTCCTTTATTCAACGGCGAGGCTTACATTAGCCTCACCCTTCTCTTTTAATAAGATGATATCCTTCGAGAAAAATGTGGCTATAAAGCCGATTATAAAAATGAAAGAAAAAATGAAAATGGCATTACCATAACCGCCGAGCCAAATTACCAATGCGCCGATAAAAAAGACAACTGTTCCTGTGAAAAGCCTTCCTATATTAAAACAAAAACCTGTCGCAGATGCACGTATTATTGTCGGAAATAACAACGGTATATATACAGACAGCGCTCCCTGACTAATGCCAAAGAAAAAGGCAAGCACAGCCAGTTCGATAAATGTAAGTGCAGAAACAACTGCAGTTAATTTAAAAATGATAAATGTAAGTGTAAAGCAAACGGCAAAACACATCATCATTGTTTTACGCAAGCCAATAGTATTTTCGATCCATCCTGAAAAAAAACTCCCGGTCAATCCCCCTGCGGCTAATATCATCACGGTGAAGCCTCGCTGCTGCTGTGCATCCACCGCGGAAAGGCTTTGTACCCACGTAGGCGCCCATGAAAAGATGGCCCATAAACCAATCAGCATCGCGCCGAATATAACCGAACCTCTGAACAAGTTGCTTCTGTACTCCGCATGAAATAATTTTTCGCTGAAACCTTCGTTGTCAAAACCTTTTTTCTCTTTCCATCCCAATGATTCCTTTAAAACAAAAACAGAGACAATCGATAACAGCACCGGGATGATGCCAACAGAAAAAGACTGACGCCAACCATTCAATATATTGTTGATAGCTCCCGCTGCAAAAAAACCTACTGGTATAGCAACCGATAAAATGCCCAATGCCACAGCACGTTTTTTGTAAGCCCATAATTCTGAAATCAAAATAGTAGTTGTTACAAGTACGCCGCCAATACCAAAACCTGAAAGAAAACGGCAAGCGCTTACTAACAGCCACGAGGGAGATATTGCTGTGAGCAAAGTAAACAGCCCGTAACATAAAGTGGAAAGAATTACAGATTTTGAACGGCCAATTTTATCGCAGATAAAACCCCAGACAAAGCCGCCAAACATCCATCCGAAAATAAACACCGAATTGATATAAGCGCTTACTCCATTGAACTTTTCGTCGGATACATTGCCCAGCAAATCTTTCACCGTGACGGGAAGATAGACCGACATCAGCATGGTCACAACGCCCCCAAACATGGTGCTGATAAAGCATACGATAAAAATTGAAAGTAATCTGGCTTTACTTGCCGGAAACCTTATTTCTGAAATGGTGGCGCTCATAGTTTTATTTTGGTTGTTGTTGATATATTATTGCACCGTGCTCTTTTTCAGATGGTCATAACCGTGAGGTAAACGGTTGTAACCATGATTGAATAATCGCTCGCCCAAGACCTGATAAAAGACTGGGTCTGTTGGCGTGACTGTTGCAAGTCCATCCACATAGCGGTTGTACAGGCAAAACAGAGCAGCGATTAAAACAGTGTCATGGATTTCGATATCAGTTGCGCCTTCGGCTTTTGCCTTGTCAATAGACTCTTTTGTGACATTCTTGCCACTTTGCTGCACCTGTGCGGCGATCGTCAACAATGCTTTCATTTTTTCACTGACAGGCGCAGTCGAAATATCTTGCTTCACTTTTTCTGAAGTGCTATGTTCCCCGAGCAGTACATCAGTTGCGGCAGTATGTGCAGCAGTGCAGAACCGGCACCCGTTGCGGCTTGATACGATGGTAGCAATCAACTCACGCTCTCCTTCTGTCAGTGAAGAGGGGCCGCGCAACAGAACCTGTGTCAATGCGCGAATGGGTTGCGCAGTATCTTTCCTGTATTCCAACAGTCCCGTGATGCCGGGCAAATGTTCTTCAAGCGGTATATAAGGCATATAATTATTATTAAGAAAGAAGGAACAAGAAAACATGAGAACAAGCAAGCCAGAAACTGCGTCCGGAAATAACAGAGTCATCCTGAACAACAGCAATGATTCAACTAATCAAGCGATTAAGCTGTTTGTGGAGGCTGACCCGGATATGAGATGGCGGGAGAAAGCAGATGAAAATGCTGGTTGATCATTTGTTTTGA
>Ga0182030_10003538_pt1 | contig 33360 bp, 33 predicted proteins | sample 812S3MmetaG_FD_121299 | JGI IMG/M metagenome (GOLD analysis project Ga0182030, IMG submission 121299) | Permafrost microbial communities from Stordalen Mire, Sweden - 812S3M metaG (Illumina Assembly) | ecosystem: Environmental > Terrestrial > Soil > Wetlands > Permafrost | place: Sweden...
CGTATCCCTAACTCGTTCTTCCACAAGCTGGAAAAAGGTGAAAACTGGGATTTGCTTGCAAGGACTGACCGCCGCGTAATGAAATCAATATCCTCAACTGAACTGTGGGATAAAATTGCCAAGGCCGCATGGCGTTGTGCTGACCCCGGTATTCAGTTTGATACTACCATTAACGAGTGGCATACCTGCCCTGAGGATGGCCCTATACGCGCCAGCAACCCTTGCAGCGAGTATATGTTTTTGGATAACACGGCCTGCAACCTGGCTTCGTTTAACCTGCGTAAATTCTTTAACGACCAAACGCTGGAGTTTAATGTAAAAGGATTTGAGCACATGAGCCGCATTTGGACTGTGGTGCTTGAAATATCTGTTTTAATGGCCCAGTTCCCTTCTAAAGAAGTGGCAAGGCTATCATACGAATTCAGAACGCTGGGATTGGGATATGCTAACCTGGGCTCGGTGCTGATGGTTTCGGGTATACCTTACGATAGCGATAAAGCCCGTGCATGGGGCGGGGCATTATCTGCAATCATGACCGGTACTGCTTATAAAACCTCGGCTGAAATGGCTTCGGTTTTAGGGCCGTTTGTTGGGTACGAAAGAAATAAGAAAAATATGCTGCGCGTAATGCGCAACCACCGTTTGGCGGCTTATAATGCCGATGCAAGCAGCTACGAAGGCCTTGAAATTAAACCTTGCGGTATTAACCCTAAAGATTGCCCAAGCTATTTACTGGCTGCCGCTACCAGCGCATGGGACCAGGCTTTGCAGCTAGGTGAGCAATACGGCTACCGCAATGCACAGGCTACTGTAATTGCCCCAACCGGCACTATTGGTTTATTAATGGATTGCGATACCACCGGTGTTGAACCTGATTTTGCGTTGGTTAAATTCAAGAAACTTTCGGGTGGCGGATATTTTAAGATTGTAAACGAATGTGTGCCGGCTGCGCTGGAAAACCTGGGATACACACCGGGCCAGATTGATGCGATGGTTAAATATGCCAAGGGCCGCGCGTCATTAACCGGTTGTCCGCATATCAATGCCGATACTTTACGTGCAAAGGGCTTCAACAATGTTGATTTGGATAAAATAGAGGCGCAATTACCTGCGGCTTTCGATATCAGCTTTGCATTTAACTACTGGAGCCTGGGCGAAGAGACCCTGCAAAAATTAGGATTTACCCCTGACCAATATAAAGCGCCAAACTTTAACCTGCTGCGTGAGTTAGGATTCAGCAGGGAAGAAATGGATACTGCCAACGAGTACGTTTGTGGTACCATGACCATTGAAGGCGCACCTTACTTAAAAGACGAGCACTTACCGGTGTTTGACTGTGCTAATAAATGCGGCACCAAGGGCGTTCGTTTTATTCACCCGCATGGCCATATACGCATGATGGCGGCAGTTCAGCCTTTCATCAGCGGGGCAATTTCTAAAACCATTAACCTGCCTAACGAAGCAACGGTTGAAGACATTCAGAAATGCTACGAGCTTTCGTGGAAACTGGGCTTAAAAGCCAACGCGCTTTACCGCGATGGATGCAAATTATCTCAGCCGCTCAGCAACAAAAAAGACGAGGAGAAGGAAGACAAAAAAGAAACCAAAGTTGTTGCAGCACCGGTTCAGCCTGCAGGAGAAAGATTCAGCAGGCTTACGCCAGAAGAAGTATTGGAAGCTGCCCGCGTTTTAATGCAGGAAAGTACCGATACCCACTTTATGCGCGAACTGAGCCGCATTGTAGAGCGAAAGAAATTGCCGCACAAACGCAGAGGATTCACCCAAAAAGCAAAAATTGGCGGGCAGACCGTATTCGTTCGCACCGGCGAGTATGACGACAATACCTTAGGCGAAATATTTGTGGATATGCACAAAGAAGGCGCTTCGTTCCGCTCATTGATGAACTGTTTTGCTATATCGGTTTCCATAGGCCTGCAGTACGGTGTGCCGCTGGAAGAGTTCGTTAACAAGTTCACCTTTACCCGCTTTGAACCAAGCGGTATGGTTGACCACCCGAATATTAAAAACGCAAGCTCAATTGTAGATTACATCTTCCGCTTACTGGCGTTTGAATATTTAGGCCGCACAGACCTGGTGCATGTAACACCATCAGAACTGGCTATGCGCTCTCAATCTACCGCCGACCTGACTACCGAAATTTCGGAAGAGCCGTTTATTGAAAAGCGCCCGGCAAGCAACCACCCTGAAATGCAGGAGACACCAAAAACCAGCAAAGACACGGTAAAGAAAACTGAAATGAAAAAACTAACCCTCGCCGAATCATCTATGCAAGGCTTCAACAAAATGGCCCAGGATATGATGGGCGATGCCCCACCCTGCAGCGTATGCGGCAACATCACCATCCGCAGCGGCACCTGTTACAAGTGCATTAACTGCGGTAACAGCATGGGATGTTCGTAGATTTCTGAATTGAGATTTTTGAATGATGAATAAATGCGGAAGCCACCTTTGGGTGGCTTTTGTGTTTGATTATCCTGCAAAAACATATATTTGCACTATGATGGTTTCGGACGATTGAATCGTCTAATTATAAACGGACGAGTTTAGATGTAGTGGGTAACAATGCAACTTTATGAAGCAGACAATTACAATTATAGCACTACTCCTTTTTACAGGAATTGCCGCGCAAGATCTTGGCGGCATAGTGGTTAACTTTTCAATTATAAAAGATACTGCTACAATAACAGAGGTATTCAAAGGCGGCCCAGCCGATATGGTGGGTATTAAAGTGGGAGACAAAATTTTAAGCGTTGACAACGTAACGGCTATTGGTTTAACAATGGTTACTTTAAGTAATTTCATACGAGGTGAAGTAAATACTCCTGTTACGATAGAACTATTGAGAGGCGACAAACTGTTGACGTTTCAAATAATGCGAAAAAACATCAACAGTTTTTCCCAATCAAACAATACACCAGATTCAACAAACATTTTAAGCATTCTTAAAACACTTCACCCAAAAGACGTGCTTAAAACAGACGTTAATAGAATACAGGACGATTATAGTAAAGATCGCAAGCATAAAGGGCTTACGAAAACCTTTGAACTACTAAAGTCTATAAATATTCAAGGATGGGAAATTAAAGTTAATTCACGATTTACTTTTTTAAATGAAAAATTAGAAAGTGCTTTTTTAAGGTTCCCAGAAGATAGGTATAAAGTAATTGCAAAATTGGCGGCAAAGAGGTTTCCTAATAATACGTACCCGAAAAATTATGAGGATTACGCAGATTACATGGCTTTTTCAGATAGTTTTAGCACCCTTACAGTTTTTCAGCGAGATGGCGCGCGTGATGGTTCCTGTGGAATAGAATACAGTTTAAAAAACGATATTAAACTATTCCTTGATAGTGTAGAAAAAGCAGAGGCTTATACACGTCTGCATAGCAATTACCGAACTACCTTTTCAGACATGCTTACCTTATATTACGGTGGTTTATGGGGCAAAGAAACTAAGGTCAGAGAACTTTATATCTCCGATAAATGCAAAACAGTACCTAACGGGTTTTTTTGGAGGGTTATTAAGCTAACGACTGAATCTGCTTATACCACAAAAGCTGCGATATACCTTAAATCAGATAATCTGATACCAGTCAATTATTTTGATATTAAACGAGACATCGGCCAAAACGATTCTACTGATTGCTATATTCTAAGCACTTTGGATAATCTTTCAATAGTTGGGGCGATTTACAATATTAATATAGGAAGCTACCCTATATCAACAATGCCATTAGATTTTGTAAGCGGGTTTAATATTCAGACTGACAGCCCTAAAATAAAAATGCTGGTGTACGAGTATAAATTATCTCCCGAACAAATAAAATACTTAGAAAATAACCCTTAAATAACTATGGCACTATTATCCTTATCATATGATGCTCCAAAAGAAAACTACGAAGAAATAAGCAATTTTAGAAAAGCCCTTATAGAGGTCTTATTGACTAACGGCGCATTAAAACTAAAATCTTTTGTAGCATCAACAATTTACTTTGAAACAAGTAAACAAAGACCATTAGAAACCTGGGAAAATATCTTGCATGATAATGTTGGAAGTGGTCTAAGGTTTACTATATCTAAAGTAGCTACTGATGAAGACGGTAAATATGCCTTCATATTTAAAGGACATCGAAAACACAGAATGAATTTCGTAGAGGAGGTAGAATCCGTTGTGCGAAAATTAGGTTTTTCAAGGGGCAGCAAATAATTCCCCCAATCAGTCATTAGCATTTGTAATCCCTGTATTTTATTTTAATACACACGCATTAAAAATGCGTAAGCCACATTTGCAAAATAGCTTCCACCATTATACATTGCCGTGTATTAAGCCCTGAAAGGGCGGTAAGACAATAGCACCGGGTGTAAGCCCGGTGTAAATAGAAAAACCAAACATAAAGCCCTGAAAGGGCGCAAGAATATGGGACAATCGCTCGTTCAAAATTACCTGCATATCGTGTTCAGCACTAAAAACCGCATGCCGCTAATAACGGATAATGTGGAAGATGATTTACACGCATATTTGGGCGGTATTTGTAATAACCTGGACTGCTATCCAATTAAAACCGGAGGCTACACCGACCACGTTCACCTCCTTTGCCTGTTATCAAAAAAGATTGCGCTTGTAAAGCTTTTAGAAGAATTGAAATCGCACTCATCTAAATGGATGAAACTTAAAGGTGAGGAGTTCAGTAATTTTTATTGGCAGGATGGTTACGGTGCCTTTTCGGTAAACCCTACCGAAGTTGAGACAGTTGTAAAATATATCTCCAATCAAAAAGAGCATCACGCCAAAAAAACATTTCAGGATGAATACCGTGCATTCCTGAAAAAGTACCGCGTTGAATATGATGAGCGGTATGTGTGGGATTAATCTTGCGCCCTTGCAGGGCTGTTAATCCGGCCATTTGTCTACACCGGGCTGCACCCGGTGCTATTGTCTTGTCGCCCTTTCAGGGCTTAATACAAACAACTTCTTTGTGCCCGTTGCATATTCCCCCTCTTGCGCATAGCGTAAGCCTTGAGCGAAGCATCTTGCTTCGCTCTGCTATGTTTCTAGCGTCACGCTAGTGTATTTTTGTATTTCAACATTCATTCCATCCAACTGGTTCTCGTTTGCAACGAGGATTCTCAGGCATTGGCATTTGTAACGCCTGTATTTCATTTTAATACACACGCATTAAAAATGCATAAGCCACAACATCCTCGTTATAAACGATGACGAGTTAGAGGGCCTTCAAAATGAAAGGGGGTGGTTTCCGGGAAACGGGTCTTGAGAGATTAATATATTGATAATCAATTAGGTAATTTAAAAAGTGGAAACCACCCCCTCCCCCTTTCCATCTCCTTACCCCTCAAACGCCGGGTTCTTATCATTCTCTACCGGTGGCATTACCGGTGAGAACAATGATTCACCGGCATCTACAGCCAGGGTAACGCCGGTAATAAATGAAGCTGCAGGTGAAAGCAGAAACACCACGGCAGAGGATACCTCAGCCTCAGTGCCCAGGCGCGTAGTCTGGTTGTTTTTGGCGAAAGAATAAATAAAATCGCGGTAAGCGGGGTCGTATTTATCAAGTCCGCTGCTGCCAATAATGCCGGGGGCTACGCTGTTAACCCTTACACCGTACTTGCCCCATTCGGTGGCCAGGGTTTTGGTTATATTTTCAACGCCTGCCCTTGCGGCACCGGTGTGCACCATAATAGGAAAGCCATTGCGCATGTTGGCTATAATATTAACTATTACGCCACCTGTATTTATAAACTGCCGGTTAAACACCTCCTGCGACATAAAGAATGTGCCCGTTAAGTTGGTTTCAATAACCGCATGCCATCCTTTAGAACTTATCGTTTCAGCCGGTGAGGGAAATTGTCCGCCGCCGTTGTTTACCAGGTAATCAATACGGCCGGTTAGTTCGATGGTTTTGGCTACGCAGGCTTTTATGCTTTCTTCCTGGCGGATGTTGCACTCCACGGCGTGTGCTTTGCCGCCTTCGGCGGTTATCATTTCAACACCTTTAAGCAGGTTTTCCATTTTGCGGCTTGCCAGGATAACGGTTGCGCCCAGGTAAGCCATTTCTCGGGCTATGCGTAAACCAATGCCTGTTCCGCCACCGGTTATGATGGCCGTTTTTCCTTCAAAGAGTCCGGTTTTGAATACTGTATTCACGTTGGGTGTGGTTTTATTTTGAGAGTGTGAATTAAGGAAATTTTTGACTGGCAGATAATAACTTAAATGCATTTTACCACAAAGGGCACTAAGGCTTACACAAAGGCCACAAAGTTTTGATATTCTTTGTGGCCTTTGTGCTGTATTTTCTTTGTGTTCTTTGTGGTTAGTGGTATTAGTTAGTTTTTATACCTTCAAAATATGAAAGCACTTAGCCTTACCATTAATATCCTGTTTACGCTCTTTCTTTTAATCTGCATTGGGGTGCATGTTGCAGGTTTGGCAACGCATTATAGCGATGAACCGGTGTATTCGCACGTTATTCACCTGATGAGCTATTGCGTTTGCCTGTATGCCCTTTTACGGCCAATACCATATAGAACGCTGATTTATGTATTGGCGGCGGTTTACCCTTTCCTTTATCATGCTAATTGCGCTTACCGGCATTATACCTTGCAGGGTAAACTAAGCCCGGTTTGCATACTGGTAGTGGTGCTGATGCCGCTGATTGGGGTTTGGATATGGAAACAGGGCAGTTTAAGTATAAAAAAGCCCTGAGAACATCCACGAACTCAGGGCTAAGAAACCAAGGCAACAAAAACAAAATCAGATCTTATTCCACAAACCGGGTTATTTCAAAATTTCACTGCGCTTACGCAAAGCGCGGGGCGATATTAAGCGCCTTTTTCCATCCTGCCAACCGGTGATTTTCCACAATCGTCAAAAAAGAATGGCCTGGGTGTCTATTTTTCTTTTACGCAGTTCATCGCGCATTTTTCTTACCAGGTCAGGCATCCTGATGCCATAAACCAATAAAGAGTTAAAATTGTTCTGTAAATCGTCGTTATTGAGCGATTGCAGGTAATCGGTAACGGTTTGTTTGGGGCCGTTAATAAGGTTATACTTTAGTACTTGCATGGTTTTGGTTTTTATAACATGATTTAAATAGTGGTAGAGATTCTTGATGGGCGTGCGCCTATGGCTTCACCAATGCGGTTCAGCGGGGTCACTTTTTCAATAAAAAACAATTCTTTACTCCGGCTGGGCTTCAGGTTGCCTTGCTCATCCTGGTAAAAGGGCACCTCCAGTTTTATTTCACAAGTATCAAAAACCTGCGTGGTACCAAACAGGTCTATAAGGTTAAGCGAGGCCGGTGCTGCATGGGGGCCGGCAAAAAGATGCTCAATCTGCCACAGTATTTCAATTCCCGCTTTGTTCTGGCTTAACAATATCTGTAAGTCTTTACGCGAGATAACATACTGGGTTTCGAAGAATTTTCCACAATCCTGCAGAAACCCGAAAAGCGATACTTCATCCTTGTGCGTAAATTCAATTTCATTTACATAAAGCTCGTGCTTTGCAAAGGGTATGGTTGGCGTTGTTAGCATATCGTTTGTTTTAATTAATAACACAAAGGTGGGCCGGCACTGCGCAATGTATTTGCGCAGTAAAATTTATTTTTCGGATATTGCAGGATTAAACAGCCGCCCCTTCCGTCCCTTAAAGGGGAAACCAGGGCCGGTTCTGGTATTTCGCTTAGGGCTCGTTGCGCAACGCAATACAGGCCTCTCCCGGTCGGCACTTCGTGCGACCACCCTCCATTGCAAGCGATAGAGAGGGAAAATGCGCCGATTTAGGTGTCTTTTCCCTCTCTATTCGAAGAATGGAGAGGGCGCCCCAGCGAAGCGAAGGGCGGGAGAGGCCTGTATTGGGCGACCATTGAGTTGAAAAAATGCCTGGTTGTTAAGAGGAGCAGTATTGATTAATTGAGCTTTAAAAAGAACCCATGCCCCAGAACAGAGATGCTTACACCCGCTACAAACTGATAGATATGCGGCTGCGCAAGCGCCCTTATCCGCGTTTAGAGGAGTTAATGAAGTTTGTAAGCGCAAACCTGGACAGGCAGGTCTCAAAACGCACCATGCAGCTTGATTTGCAGGAAATGCGCTATAATCAATCGCTTAATTTTAATGCGCCTATTGCATTTAGTAAAAAGGAGCACACCTACCGGTATACCGACGAGAACTATTCCATCCATAACCTGCCGGTAAGCGCCGACGAATTACACGGCCTTGATTTTGCCATTAGCATTTTAGACCAGTTTAAGCACCTGCCTGCCATTAAAGAATTTGAAGAAGCCATACACAAAATCGCCTCTACCGTAAAACTGAATAAAGAAGCGCGTGGCGAGAGCGACCACATACAACTGGATAAGCCCTTTATTATTAAAGGCATTGAGTTTGTTGAGCCGATTTTAAAGGCCATTTCAGAAAGGAAGGTTTTAAAATTCAGTTACCAGCGCCATGGCAGCGACACCGTATCGCAGAACCTGCTGGAGCCTTATTTAATCCGCGAGTCGAAAAACTTTTGGTATGTAATCGGCAACGGCATCAGTAAAAAGGATCATAAGATACTGACCTTTGCGCTGGACCGGATACTTGACCTTCAGCTAACCAATCAAACCTTCAGCGATGATAAAATTGACAGGAAGAATTTTTACAAAAATGTGCTGGGCGTAACCGTGGGTGGCGGCGCGCCGGAAAAGGTTCTGCTCTCTTTCTCTCCACAACAGGGCAACTATATAAAAACAATTCCACTACACCTTTCTCAAACGATAATTAAGGACACCAAAACCGAACTGCGCATTTCGCTGGAGCTGGTTATCAATACCGAGCTTAAAATGCAATTACTTAGTTACGGCGATAAAGTAAAAGTGCTGAAGCCCCAAAAACTGGCTGAGGAATTGAAAGAGTCGGCAACGCGCATTGTCAGGCTTTACGAGGAATAAACCTGGTTGCATTAATCTAAACACTTGCGCACTATAACACCTGTTTAAAGCAAATCAAGCAAATTAGCCTGCACAAAAAACTGCGCATAAACATTGACGTTTATATTGGTAGTTGTAAGCTGGTCGGTAGTACCTGATACCCGTAGTGTTATCTGGCTGGCCTTAATGTAATTTTCCAAATCGGCATTGGTTACATTTAACGATAAGGTATCGCCTACGTTAGCGGGTATATTTTGCCTGCTGGCAATTTCAATTTCGGGCAGGCTATCGGTAGAAATATAAACGCTTACATTCTGAAGAAAAGAAAATGTTTGACCTTGCGGCGAGGTTATGGTAAGCGTTAACTGGTTAAGCGTAACGCTTTGTATAAGGTTGGCTGCCGTGTTATTGTTTTGAAATACCTGCGAAGAGTTGGTAGCAATTTCAGGCGAGTAAATGGTAAGCGGAACGTTGACAGGAATATTGGCTGGAAATACAGCCTGAGTATTATAATCTACGTAAAATTGCCCGAGTTTCTTAATAGCCTTGCATGAAAACAATGAAAGGAATATAATCAGTAAAGAAAACCCGGCTAATCGTTTCATAAAGAACTTTAAACTACAACGGCAATAACCGGTTTATAGTTTTGTCCGAAACGCTAACCAGCTTACAGTCACTGTGTTATTTTGTTCCCAGGTCAACCTGGCTAAGGCGGTCTTTATCAAACCAGCACGAAATTACCTGGCCCTGCACTTCAAACTCGCAATAGCCGGTATTGTAGCTTACTGAAGGTTTACCTAATAGCTTTTTTACCTCGGCGCTGGTAAGGTTAAAATTGAGCCCGCGGGGTAAATGGCCTTTAAAACTGCCATATACGGGGCTATCTTTGTAAATACGGATTTCGCTAAGCATGGAGTTTTGCAGCAATAACTCAATGCCATCTTTTGATAAATAGTGGTTCTCGTTAGCCATCTGAAAACTGTAGCCAGCTTTAAGGTCGCTAACCTCCGAAGCCTGGGCGCCTTTGCCTAAAGCGTTAAGAAACTTATCGCCATCAGTTCTGGATTGGCCAAATGTTATTGCACATAACAGGCATAAAACGCCCAGCGTTATAGCCCTGCGGAAATAATTGATTTGCATTGAGTCGAGAGTTTAATGTGTCAAAAAGGGTAATACAAATATAATATTTTAAACAAACTGCCCATTAAAGTGTCAAAAAGACAGTTAATTAAAGTAAACGAGGCCTTATTTGGCAACTTATGGGCCTCATTTTCGTTATCAGAGTATAAGGGTAAACTATTTGTCCCAACATAAAGAAATGGCCACGCAAGTGGTTTAGCAGTAGGTTAAGAATAGGTTATCGCAAATTTCAGGTTCCCACCCCATCTGCTTGCAGCCCCATAAACGGGGCTGTTTTGTTTTATCATGTTGCCAGAATGAATAGGCCACTACGAAGAAACCAATCGCCAGCCCGAGCAAAAACTGAAAGGCATCTCCTACCCTGAAAGCAGCCAGTGCCTCATATCTTTTTTCGAGCCTAAGTTCTCCTAAGAAACGACATTGGCTCGTTTCATCACCATTTTGCGGAAAGCTACAGCCGGGGCATTCAACGACCTCATCCGGTACAAAACCATCGCACATAAAACATTTATGCGGGTCAGCAATGTCGAAAAGCGCGGCGCGGGATGTTCCATCTTTCCGGTAATCGTCGTCCCTGGGAAAATTATTTACGAATGCAAGAACTTAATTATCAAATCAAAAACAAACCATTCTCATAAATCTTCACCCCATCGGCCCAGATTTCTCCTCCGTTCTTCATATCCGTTATCATATCCCAGTGCACGCTGCTTTCATTTTTACCGCCGCATTGTTTATACGATTGCCCTACCGCCATATGTATGCTGCCCCCTATTTTTTCATCAAACAAAATATTGCGGGTAGTGCGCTGAATATTATAGTTGGTGCCAATAGCTACCTCGCCCCAATGGCGCGCTCCCGGTATTGCAAAAACTTTATCTAAAACATCTTTCCCTTTTTCAGCATTCCAGTTAATTACTTCGCCGTCTTTTACCTCCAGCGATACGCCTTCAACATCTTTGCCCATATACAGCCCCCGGTAACTGAAATATACTTTGCCATTAACACTGTCTTCTACCGGGGCACTGAACACTTCTCCGCTGGGCATATTGGCACGGCCATCGCTGTTTATCCAGGTGCGGCCTTTTACCGAAAACGAAATATCAATATTAGGCCCCTTATATTGCACAAACTCAACCTTGTTCAGGTAGTCTACGTACACCTGCTGCTTTTTGCGCACTTCAAGCCACTTTGCAACGGGGTCCTCATCATACAGGTAGCAGCTCTGGTATACAAAATGCTCGTACTCTTCCAGGCTTAATTCGGCATCAGCAGCGGCGGCTTTGGTAGGATATTGGCAAAGGCCGCGGCGCATAGAACCATTACCAATGCGGTTCCAGTATATCTGGTTGGTTTCCTTCTGCGCCTGCTGCAGAATTTTGAATTTTTCAGCATCTTCCGGCTCCTTTTCATCATCGCCTTTTTCGTAAGGCGCCCTGATAACCAGGTAGCAATCAAAGTTCTCCATAATGTATTTTTTCATGGGGTTTTCCCACCCTAGCTGGTCTGCTTCAGCATACTTCAGTGCCAAATCGCCGAGTCCATTCAACTCAACATTCAGCACCGGTATACCGCCGGCTATATAAACCGCTTTCACAACTTCCCTGATAAGCGGCTCAGCCAGGGCTGAGGCTGTTATATAAACCTTATCGCCCCTTTTTACGCCAAGGCAGTAATTGACTAACAGATTGGCATACTTTACCTGGATGGCCTGGTTATCCCGAACAATGGTTGACATAAAAGACTTTGTTTTGTGCTGTGAAAATATAAAATACCCTTATAGTACATCTGCTTACTGGCATTGAAATAAAACTAAACCGTGGAACATGAAATTATACGAAACCACAAAAACCGAATCGCGGCAATCTATGCTGATGCGCTGGGGATTTAATTTCTGGCCCTGCATTTGGTGTACCGGTAGTAAGGTTCAGTTTATTGCAGCCGACCATAGCGAAATGCACGTAGGCCTTAAACTCAACATCCGCACCCGCAACAAGGTGGGCACAGTTTTCGGCGGAAGTATCTATAGCTCTGTAGACCCATATTACATGCTGATGTTTATGCAAATACTGGGTAAAGATTATGTGGTGTGGGATAAAGCCGCCTCGGTAAAATTCGTAAGGCCAATTGTAGATGCGGTAAAGTGCAGGTTCCTGATTCCCGACGAACTGGTGAGCGAGGTGAAACGAAAAATAAGCGAACAGGGAGAATATACTTTCGACCTGCCTTTAAAATACGAGGACGACAAAGGGAATGTTTATGCCGTATTCAACAAAACTATTTACGCCGCAAGTAAGGAGTTTTACAAAAAGAAATTAGCGGCGAGGAATGCCGGCAACTAATAAAACACCTAAACGGCCGCCCGCTCTACAAAATACATGTCTATTTTCTCTTTCTTTTTAGTTTCCATCTCCCCTCTGAAAACGCAGATAAACCGGTTTTTGACCAGCTTATAGGTTCCTCCTGAAATATTGATTTTGCCCTCTTCGCCGTGCTGCTCCATTCGCGCAGCAATGTTTACAGTATCGCCCCAAACATCGTACGAAAATTTGCGGATACCAATAATGCCCGCAATAACCGGTCCGGTGTGAATCCCTATGCTTATCTCAAAAAATGACTCGCCGTTATCGGCTTTAGGCTGTTGGGCCTGTTTTACAAACCTGATTATTTCAAGTGCGGCATTTGTTACGTTATAGGCATTATCTTCCTCCGATACAGCGGCGCTGCTAATGCACAGGTAAGCGTCGCCCACTGTTTTTATTCTTTCAATTTTATGCCGCGCAGCTATTTCGTCAAACGCCCTGTAATAATAATCAAGCTCAGACACTATAGGTTTAACAAAAGGATTGCCCGGGGTTTTGCCGGCCTGTGTTTTAATGTCGGCAAACAACACCGTTGCCTGGCCGTTTACCTTGTATTCGGCCTTTTTTAAATCGTTTACAATCTCTTCGGGCAAAATATTTAACAACAGGGCATCAGTGCGCTTCTTTTCACGGGCTATCAAACTGCTGTCTTTTCGTTTTTGATTAAAAGCAAAAATTGCAAGGCCCGCAATAATGGCAAACAGAAAGATGCCGATAATAGCAAATTTTTTAACCAGTCTTTGCTTGTCAATCTGTGCGCCCAGTTCAGCATCTCTTTTGGCCTCTTCTACTTTTGCAATTTGCCGCTCTTTTTCAAAGTTGGCCTCAAGCTCCATACTGACCAGTTTTTTTGTAAGGGTCTCATTATTGTTAGCCTCAGAAAGCTCGTGGAAGAGAATATGGTAATCCAATGCTTTGCCTTTATCGCCCATACCCAGGTAGGCATAATACAACACCTGGGCGGCATCCTTTTGCAGCTGAATCTCACCCGTAGATTTGCCTTCCTCAAGCGACATTTCGGCTAAATCAATGGCTACTTTGTAGGCACGGTCGCTAAGCAATATATAGCTCATCAGCAGGCGGCTATAGCTAAACGATGACATCGAACCTGTTTGCTGAAAAAGCGCCATGGCCTGCTGGATATATTCCATCGCTCTTTTCGACTGCTTTTTCCCGTAATATATTTCTGCCAGCTTTTGGTAACAATTGGCTTTGTTATTCAGGTTACCTACTTCGTCTGATGCTATAATAGCCTCATTATATATTTTGATTGCTGAGTCAACCTTTCCCTTTTTGTAGGCCAGGTTACCCATGCTTTGCATAACACCCGGATACCAAACATTAAAATTGCCCTGCTTTGCCGCTTCAAGCGCTGCCTGGTAAAGGGTCAGCGCTTTATCATCTTCGCCCAGCGCTTCGTAAATAGAGGCTTTACCGTCCAGGCTACGGGCAATATTTTTTTTGTCGTTTATTTTTTCGGCTAATTCATACGTCGCTTGAAAAAGGTCCAGTGCATTATTGTATTTGCTTTGGTTCAGCTCAATATTGCCAAGCCAGTATTTGCAAAAGGCCAGGTTGCTGGTATCGCTTATTTGCTGATTGATAGTGACGGCATCGCTTATCAGTATTTTCGCCTTGGCATAGTCGTCTATTTTGTAATTGGCTACGCCCATAATGGCAATTGCTTTAGCCATCCCTTTTTTGTAACCTATTGCTTCGGCCACGGCTTTTATTTTCTCAGCCTGGATAAGTACGTCTTTAGGGTTTTGATTCAATGCAGACTCTGCGGTGTCATTCTGCTTATCAATTTCAGCCGGGGTTTGAGCACGTACGCTAAACGCAACTAACAGGCTGCAAAAAAAGGCAAGGTAAAATTTCTTCATCCACAGAACTTTATGTTAAGATAAACTTAAAACATAAAAAGCACAAGTGGAAATAATGGGGTGTTCAGGTGCGCAGGTGTTCATGTGTTCAGGTAATACAAAAGTTGTCGTAAAAATACTGTCATCTTCATGCTGTATTTAACCTAAATACTTGAACACTTAAACACCTGAACACCCTAAACTGGTTTAAACTGCTCAAACCCCTGCTTACAGTTAAAGCAAAACCTGATAGCCCTGCATAGCGTAGAGCCAAACGCAGACCGGAGCGTGGTATCAGTACTATGGCAATGCGGGCAGCGCACGTTGTTAAGTTGAGCTTCAGTTAACTCCCCTTCTATTACTACTGGAGGTGCCAGGCCGAATTTTTCCAATTTAATTTTGGCCTCCTCACTCATCCTGTCGCTGGTCCAGGTGTTTTCAAAGTCAACCTTTACTTCTACGGAATCAAAACCAAGTTTCATCACTTCTTCAAGAACTGACTTTTTAATCAGGTCAATAGCAGGGCAGCCTACAAAAGTAGGGGTCATGGTAACGGTGCAGGCAGGCTTGTCGGTTTCAATTCCGGAAATTTCAACGTTATAAATAATACCCATGTCAATAACATTCAGCACGGGTATTTCAGGGTCTTTTACATTTTCCAGCGCAGCCCAAACAGCCTTAACATCTAAAGATGTTTTAGATATTTCGAGTGTGCTGTTTGTTAAAGCGGTGTCCATCTTATTTCTTTGAAGCATATTACCGTCTGCTTTAGCTGACGGTTGGATTTTAATAGAATAACGGCTTTAGCCACAGGGCCTTTTGGTTAAAGCCGGATTCTTTATAGTTAGGCAACCGTCAGCTAAAGCAGACGGCAATAATGCAATGCTACCACTCCGCCCCCGGATCGGTGCTAACCACCTCACCCATTTCTTCCAGCAATGGCTTCAGATATTCCGAATGAAAACCTTTGCGGCCACCATACACTATTTTGTCATCAGCCACTTTAGGCATTTGCAGCCCGGCCGATTCAATAACCGCTGAAATCTTTTCAAGCCACTTGGCTTTTAACGCGTCCTCGCCGGCAAAAACCTGCTGGCCGATGAGCTCATTTTCAAATTCGCCTTTTTCAAAAATACCCAGCGCATAAGGCATAGCATAGTTTAAAGCCGACTGCATACGGGCGTGGCTTTCATCGTTTCCGGTAGCCAGTTGTTTTAAGAAAGTATCGGCGTGCATGGTATGGTACTTTATTTCGCCCTTTATCTTTTTTGCCAATTGTGCTAATGGCTGAAAAGATGAGCCGGCCAGCATTTCATAACGGATGGCTTCAGCATGGTCAAACAGAAAATGGCGCACCAGGCTAAAATCATATTCGCCAATGGGCAGCTCGACAAGCTGGCAGCATTTAAAAAGTTTCTCTTCTCTTAAAAATGCCACTTTATCGGGCTCCGGTTCCCCTAAAACCTCATGCAGTATCTGGTACAAAGCCTGGGCATGGCCAATTTTATCCTGCGCCATAGATGAAAAGGCGAGGTCTTCTTCCAGCATGGGACCAATACCGGTCCATTCAGAGTTGCGGTGGCCGATGATAAGCGCATCGTCAGCCATTTTATAAAGCAGGTCTTTTAAAGCGTTGTTGTTCATGGTTCTGCTATTTTCTTTTGCTTGCGTGTAAATAGGTTAACCCTATAATTTCATTATTCTCATAACGGATTATAATATCATCATCCGTCATCTCCGAATGGTCGGCGTGATTGGGTTTTTTAAAATGGAGGTAAAGAGTATCCGCACCTTCATCATAGTTAGCCCAGATGTTTTTATGCTTTAAAAAATATGGCAATAATGATTGTATCTCATTAAGTTCTATAGCTTCCATATTATTTTCTTTTTATCGAATTCCTGCCTGCGTTTTGAAATAAATGCTGTTATAATAAATCCATCCGTTTTATCTACCTCTTTATATATCACAACTACAAACTTCGGAGATGTTTTCTGGAACTCTTTTATCGCTATTAACTCTCTATTTTTACCTTCATATACAATCTCAGCTTGTTCAATTGTTTCAAGAATTTCGAAATAATAATCAGCAACTTCCGGATGGCCGATAGTAATATGCTGCCACCTTTCATCGGTAAGCCGGATGCTTACATTGTTTTTAGAGTTTGCAGTAGCCATCAAAGAACTTTAATCCGATCCTGGTATCTTTCAATCCTATCGCGCACCTTGTAATAAGCGGGGTCGCGGAAGGTTTTTTCCGGCGTTGTTTCAAACATATCTTCATCTTCCGACTGAAATGTGTAAACATCGCTTGTTTTGGTTACCCATAAATTAGCGGTCTTTCCCCTGCGGCCAAATGCTTCTTTGGCCATTATCAGCGCCATCTCCGGCGATGAAGCATGCACAACGCCCGCATGTACATGTTGTTTTCCCCGCTTATCCTGATGAAATACTTCCCAGGTTACCAAATGCGAGTTGGTATGCACCGGTTCGGTTTCATTTGCTTTTAAGTGAAGTCTTGCTACTCTTGGATCTAACGAATTCATCCGTTTTGTTTTTTAACCTGTATTAAATCATAATCATCATAACTAATCAGCGTCCCCGGTATTATGTATTTAAGCCAGTGGGGTTACATATTTTTCGCTCCTGCTGGTAAGCGCATTGCGCACCCAGCGGCCTGCCTCCTCGGCATATTTTCTCACGGCCAGTCTTTCAGCATTACATGGGCCGCCACCATTAATTACGCGTTTAAACTCTTCCCAATCGGGGTCCGAAAACTCCCAGATACCTTCATCATTCTTTTTCAAATTAGGATCAGGGAAGGTAATACCCAACTCCCATATTTTGGGAACATACTGATCTAAAAATTGATTCCGCATATCGTCATTGCTCGCCAGCTTTACTTTCCACTTCATCAATTTTTCGGAGTGCTGCGAGTTCCTGTCAGGCGGGCCGAAAAAATGCAGTAACGGACGGTACCAACGATTAATGGCATCCTGTAACATGGCGCGTTGCTTTTTAGTGCCTGTGGCCAGGTACACCACGTTATCATGCCCTTGTTTCAGGTGGAAACTTTCTTCATAACAAATCCTTTCCAAAGCCCGGCAATAAGGCCCGTACGAACCTTTAGAGTTGATTACCTGGTTTACAATAGCAGCACCATCCACCAAAAAACCAATGACGGCTACATCGGCCCAGGTTTCAGCAGGATAATTAAAAATGTTTGAGTATTTCGATTTGCCGTTAAGCAGGTCTTCCAACATTTGCTCGCGTGTTTTGCCCAGTGTTTCGGCAGCGCTGTACAACAATTGGCCATGGCCGATTTCATCCTGCACCTTGGCAATCAGTGCCAGCTTACGCCTGAAGTTGGGGGCGCGGGTTATCCAGGTACCTTCGGGCAGGGCGCCAACAATTTCCGAGTGTGCATGTTGCTCTATCATCCGTAACAACTGTTTGCGGTATTCTTTGGGCATCCAATCGTTAGGCTCAATTTTTTCGCCCCTGGCAATGCGGTCTTCAAAAGCAGCAAGCTTTTCGGTATCCTCATCCAATACGTTTAATCGTTTGGCTTCCTCTTCGGTTATATGTGTGTTGCCGTACATAGTGAATAGTATTAAGTATGGAGTATAAAGTATTTAGATAATACAGGTACGCCCTTTTAGTTTTTTAGTCCCTTCAGTAATAAATTGGCAATTTCATCGGCAATTTCATCCTGGCTCAATTTTTCGCCGGTGCGATATAAATCATAGGTAGCATTTAAAGCCGAGAAAATGGTGAAGGTTACCAGTTTAACATTCATGGGCTTAAAGTCGCCCTTCTTCATTCCTTTTTCAATAATGTCCCTGAATTTAAGTTCGTATTCCTGGCGCAGCTTTTTGAATTTGGCCAGGTCGGGCTCCTCTAAAAACATCCATTCCTGAAAGAATACGCCGGATGCTTCAATGTTCTTTGCTATTACTGATATGTGGCCCTTAATTGCAGCCCTCATCTTTTTTGTAGCCGATTTTTCATTTACATCAACCTCCTCAGAAGCCTTGAAAAACTGGTCTGCAATGTCGAAGCAGATCTCCCTCAACAGGTCGTCCTTGCTTTTATAGTGGTTATAAATACTTGGGGCTTCAATGCCCACCTCTTTGGCTAATTCGCGCATGCCTACTGCTGCATATCCACGTTCGCGAAAAAGTTTCTGCGCCGTTTGGCGAATGTTTTGCCGGGTTGTTAATGTTGCTGTTGCCATATTTACTAACGAGTGATAGCAAAGTTAACGATTGCTTTTGAAACAAACAAGTGTTAGTTTATAATATGGCTTATGTTATGTTAATATGGGGCCGTAATACTATGCCTTATTATTTGAACTTCTTTTTCAAATAAGCCAGTGCCTTTTCATGTGCGTCTTCGGCATATTCTTTGTTGAATTTAGGATTGCTTGGGTTAGCAAAAGCATGCACCGCATCGTAATTATGAACCGTTAAATTTTTACCAGCCTTCCACATGTCTTCCTGAAACGCCTTTACAACATCCGGATTAATGAATTTATCCTGGCTACCGAAAAAACCAATTACATCACAGTTAAGGCCTTTCAGCCTTTCAATGTTCTTTTCAGGCATGCCATAATACATTACGCAGCCTACCGTCTTCTTGCCGCCAATAAGCGCCGCCTGTAAAGACCATCCTCCGCCCAGGCACCAGCCAATGGTAGCAATTTTTGCACCTGACCCCACATATTCTATAGCACCTTGTATAATAGCGTTGGCACGGTCATCTTTAAGCTCACTCATGTATTTTTGAGCTTCTTCGGGGGTGGTAGCCACCTTTCCGTCGTACAAGTCAATGGCGTATATATTTACATTGCCCAGCTCTTCTTTATATTTATCTGCAACCTGCTTAATATAATCGTTCAATCCCCACCACTCCTGAAATACAAACAGCACATTATCTGTAGGCTGGTCGCTTTTTACGTAATACGCTCTGCCGGTTTTCCCATCGGGTGTTTTAAAGCTTACCATATTACCCTGGCTGTTTTGCAGAAAAAACGGCGTTGGGGCGAGGTGTGATTTGGCAAACTCCTCATTCATAGCCAGCATCCGGTTTTGATCGCTCATTGGAGCAGAACAGCAGGAAGGTGTTTGGGCCGATATGCTTCCGTTAACACATAACAACAGGAGTACAATGTTTTTCATAATTATGGGGTTTAATCTTTAAAGTTACACAAAAAAAGGCCAATGTCTGAATCAGGATTGAATACAGATTTGAGGATTTAAATGAAGATAAAACAGCCTGTTGGTTAAAATTCACCGGCTGTTTATCCTATACTCTGTATTCAATCCTGATTCAGACAATTTATTAATTCAAAGTTTTAAGGTCAATTACAAACCGGTAATGTACATCGCCCTTTATCATGCGCCCGTAAGCATTGTTTATTTCGCTGATAGGAATTACTTCCACATCGCTCATAATATTATGTTCGGCGCAGTAGTCCAGCATCTCCTGGGTTTCTTTAATTCCCCCTATCAATGAGCCCGCCAATCTTCTGCGTTTGCCTATTAAATTAAAGGCGGCCACCTGAGGGGCAGTGGGTGGAACACCCAGCAAAATCATGGTTCCATCTAAACGCAACAGCGATAAATACAGGTTCAGGTCATGCTCAGCCGAGACAGTATCAATAATAAAATCGAAATAGTTTTTTACAGTGGCTAAAGAGGCTTCATCCTTAGTTACCACAAATTTGTGTGCACCCAACTCTTTTGCATCAGCCTCTTTCCGGGCAGAGGTGCTTAATACAGTCACTTCAGCACCCATGCTAACACCCAGCTTTACAGCCATGTGTCCAAGTCCGCCCAGGCCAACAACTGCCAGTCTATGGCCTTTGCCTACCTTCCATTGGCGCAATGGAGAGTAAGTTGTAATACCAGCGCACAACAAAGGTGCAACCCGCTCTAACGAAAGCTTTTCAGAAATCTTTAGTACAAACTCTTCGTTAGTTACAATTTTATCAGAGTATCCCCCATAGGTTGGGCTACCATCTTTTTCCCGGCCGTTATAAGTGCCCACCATACCTTTTTCGCAGTATTGCTCCAAACCTTGCTCACAGCTGGGGCAAGAACCACATGAGCCGACCAAACAACCTACCCCTGCCAAATCTCCGGCTTTAAAATTCTTTACATGCGCCCCAACCCGTGTAACCTTACCCACAATTTCGTGGCCGGGCACCATCGGGAAAATAGAGCCGCCCCATTCATTACGGGCCTGGTGTATATCAGAGTGGCATACACCACAATAAAGTATTTCAATTTCTACATCATGTGCACCAGGCTCCCTTCTATCAAACTTAAATGGCCCTAGTGGCGTTGTTGCACTTTGTGCAGCGTATCCTTTTGTATTACTCATATTTTGCGGTTATTGGTTTTTGATTTGAAACAACAAATATTTGGATTTAAAGTTTTAAAGCAATGTAAATTTTCCGGTTTATTAAATTAATTTACAATAATAAAACCTGGTTTGATAAGGAGAATTTTGCTAAATTCGTGAGAATAAACGGAGCATATGAGCTATTTGATATTGAAACCGAAGTCAAAAAAGGAGGAAGCCTTTTTAAAGGAATTGGCAAACAAGTTGAACATTGATTATCAGCAGGTTTCCCTTAAAGAGTATATGGCAGATATTGAAGAAAGCCGTAAACAACTAAAGCGCGGTAAAAAAGTTTCACTTTCATCTTTAGCAAATGGCCTTTGAAGTTACCTTTTCAGATAGAGCTGCAAGGGAATTAAAGAAACTGGATAAGCAAATTCAAAGGCGGATTATAGAAAAGCTTACGCACTACGCAGCTACCGAAAATCTCAGCGAAGCTAAAAAGCTCACAAACCCTTTATTAGGAGAATGGCGCTATCGAGTTGGCGACTACCGTATTATTTTCGATCTTTCCGGAAATGAAATCCAGGTTTTAAAGGTGACGCATCGTAGTGAAGCGTATGACTAAATTCCGGTTTTCTCTTCTTTTTTGCTAAATCCCCTTAAACTTCACCTTTCCCACAAATATCATTTTTGTTTTCGCTTCTACTCCAGTAAGTTTGCGCACCAAAATCTTAATACTTAATACTAAAATCTAAATACCAGAAAATGAGCATTTCTCAATTTAATTTCCCTACTACTATCCGTTTCGGCGCCAATGTGGTGAAGGAGCTACCTGATTATTTAAAGAAAAACGGACTTAGCCGCCCCCTGGTGGTTACTGACCCCAATGTGGCGCAACTGGGTTTCTTTAAAAACATAATTGAAGATTTAAAAGCTAAAGGATTATCGCCTGAAGTATTTAGCGACATACATAAAAACCCTGTTAAGAGCGACGTTTACAAAGGCGGCGATATGTGGGATGCCACTAAAAGCGACTGTATAGTAGGTATTGGCGGTGGAGCAGCTTTGGACGTAGCCCGTGCTATTGTATTACGCGTTAACCACCGCGAAGACCTGTTTAAATACGACGACCTGATTGGCGGCGATATATATGTTACAAACGATGTTCCTCATTTTGTTACTATACCAACCACCAGCGGTACAGGAAGCGAAGTAGGGCGTAGCGCCATTATTGCAGATGATGTAACCCATCAGAAGAAAATACTTTTCTCGCCCAAGCTATTGGCTAAAATCGTTTTTGCCGACCCGGTTTTAACTATGGAACTGCCAGGTTTTATTACCGCAGCTACGGGCATGGACGCGCTTACCCATAACATGGAAGCATTCTTAGCCAAAAACTATCATCCTATGTGCGATGGTATTGCTTTAGAAGGCATCCGTTTAATTTCATTATCGTTGGAGAAAGCAACCAACAAGCCTGATTTAGAAAGCCGTTCGAATATGTTAATGGCAAGTATGATGGGCGCAGTGGCATTTCAAAAGGGTTTGGGCGTGGTGCATTCTTTGGCACACCCGCTGTCAAGTTTGTTGGATACACACCACGGATTAGCTAATGCGGTAAACATTCCGCACGGTATGCGGTTTAACATTGCGGGTTTTGAAGATAAATTCCGCCGCATTGCCCGCACACTTGAATTGAAAGATGAAAATGGCGAAGGCGTGGTAAATTATCTTTTTGATTTAAATACCAAAGTAAATATACCGCACAGGTTGCGCGAAATAGGCGTTAAAGAAGAGCACCTTGAAATATTGGCCGACCTGGCGTTTGCTGATTTTGCACACCCGAATAACCCTAAACCGGTGAGCCGCGCTGATTTCAGAAAACTGTATGGAGAAGCACTTTAATAAAACCCAAGCCCGTGTCACAAAAAATTAAAATAGGCGTTACTTTTTCTGAAGCCCGGTACGAGAACTATCCTAAATGGATTGTAGGAGATGATACCGACATTGAGCTGGTGGAATTAAGCTGGGAAAAACAGAATTGGGACGATATTGAAGACTGCGACGGCATTGTGCTAAGCGGTGGCATAGATACCTGCCCGAGGTTTTATGAGAATGAAAGAACCGACTACCCCAACAAACCCGATAACTGGAATGAAGCCCGGGACGAATTTGAAATGCATGTGTTTGAAACTGCTTTGAATTTCGACCACCCTGTGCTGGCTATTTGCCGTGGCTTGCAATTAGTAAATGTGGCGTTGGGAGGAGATTTAATTCAGGATTTGGAAGAGGCTGGCAAGAATGACCACCGCAGGCATGGTGAGGTTGACGGACAGCATTCTGTTTCAATTGTACCAACCTCTTTACTTAGCGAAGTTACAGGAGCCACCTCAGGTAATATCAATAGCGCACACCACCAGGCTGCAGGGCGTATAAGCGACGAGCTAATGGTTAGTGCAGTTTCACCGGATGGTGTTGTTGAAGCTTTGGAATGGAAAGTAAAGGAAGGCGAGCCTTGGCTATTAGCCGTTCAATGGCATCCTGAAAGAATGTTGGATAAAGAGACAAATCCCCTCTCGAAAAATATAAGAGAGAAATTTATAGAAGCCGTAAAAAACAAAGTTTAACGAAATGAAAGTAATAAACCCCGCTACCGAGGAAGTAATTGCCGACCTGCAGGAAGACAGCGCAAGCACCGTGCATCACAAATTAACTACGCTGCAATATGGGCAGAAGAAATGGCACGCTGTGCCTTTGAAAGAACGCGTTGCCGTTATTCAGAAATTTGCAGAAATATTGAAAAAAGACATTGATGCACTATCTAAAGTTTTGACTTCAGAAGTAGGCAAGCCGCTTCAGCAATCAAGCAATGAAGTTAATGGTGCATGTAGCCGCATAGCGTGGTTAACCGGTAATGCTGAAAAGTATTTGAGCGATGAATGGATGACCCGCGAAGATGGCCTGGGCGAAAAAATTGTGTATGAACCACTTGGCGTAGTCTGCAATATTTCTGCCTGGAATTATCCATACCTGGTGGGCGTTAACGTTTTTGTTCCCGCCTTGCTGGCAGGCAATGCGGTGTTGTATAAACCTTCCGAACACTCTTCACTTACCGGATTGGAAATTGAAAAGGCTTTGAAAAAAGCCGGCGTGCCTGATGATGTTTTCCAGGTAGCCATTGGCGGTGGTGAAGTAGGCCGCGCTTTACTGGAACTTCCTTTTGATGGATATTTCTTTACGGGCTCTTATAAAACCGGCCAGTATATTTACGAAAAGGTGGCCCCTAAAATGGTTCCCTGCCAGTTGGAATTAGGCGGTAAAGATCCATTGTATGTTGCCGATGATGTGGTAGATATAAAGGGAATTGCCGCAGGCACTGCCGATGGCGCTTTTTATAACAACGGCCAAAGCTGTTGCTCGGTAGAGCGTATTTATGTACATGAAAAAGTGTATAATGAATACGTGAAGGAATTTGTGAAAGAGGTGAAAGGATACAAAATGGCGCGCCCCGATGAAGAAGGTGTTTACATTGGCCCGCTTACCCGCAAGCCACAGCTTGAATTTGTGGCAGCACAGGTTAAGGACGCGGTTGCCAAAGGCGCTAAGGTTTTAACCGGTGGCAAAGCCCCTGAGCACAGAGGCTACTATTATGAGCCTACTGTATTGGTAGATGTAAACCATGAAATGAGCGTAATGAAAGAAGAATCTTTCGGGCCGGTAATTGGTATTATGAAAGTGAAAGATGATGCAGAGGCTATAATGCTGATGCAGGATTGCGATTACGGACTTACAGCAGCAGTTTATACCGCCAGCCAGGAAAGAGCGGAAAAAATACTTTCTAAAATAAACTCCGGTACCGGCTACTGGAATTGCTGCGACCGCGTTAGCGCACCACTGCCATGGAGCGGACGTAAACATTCAGGTTTTGGGGCTACTTTATCGCATGTAGGGTTGAGGGCATTTACGCACCCGAAAGCCTATCATTTGAGAGGATTTAAAGCATAAAAGGATCAGCATAAATAAAAATGCTACCTCTAATCAGGGTGGCATTTTTATTTTTAAAACTATCAGCCAACAAAAAGGATAATATTACTTTGGAGCCGCAATTCAATTTAATACTATGGCAAACGAAGGCGTATACTACAGCGATTATCTGCAACTTGATAAAATACTGAGTGCACAACAATTAGAAAGCGATAAAGAAGGCCACCAGCATGCGCATGACGAAATGCTCTTTATAGTAATCCACCAATCGTACGAGCTTTGGTTTAAGCAGGTGTTGTATGAGGTGGGTTCGGTAATTGATATTTTATCGCAACCTAATATTCAGGATAATTCGCCAGACCTTTTTATTGCAAACCATCGGTTAAAAAGAGTGGTAACAATCATGCAGGTATTGATTGACAAAATAAATATTCTTGAAACGATGACACCGCTTGATTTCCTGGATTTCAGGAATATGCTGCGGCCTGCTTCAGGTTTTCAAAGCATTCAATTTAAATTGCTTGAGGCCTACCTGGGTTTAAAAATGGACCACCGGTTTGGCAAGGAATATTACGTGAGCCAGTTAAAACCCGCTGATGTAGAAATTATCAAAAAGGCAGAAGACAAAAAGCCGCTAATAGCATTAGTGAACGATTGGCTGGAGCGCATGCCGTTCTTCGACAAAAAAGAATTCTGGCCCGGGGTAGATATGAATGAACCCGTACACCCGTTTTGGAAAACCTATGATTCTATTTACTCTGAAAGCCTGGTACAGGGCGAAAAATTCAACCTCTCACGTTTTGAAGAGATTATGCTGGCCGCAGAGAAGAAACCTGAATGGAGTTTAAGCCCCAAGGCGCGCAGGTCGGCCCTGTTTATTATGATGTACCGCGATTATCCGCTGCTGCAATTACCTTTTCAGTTGATAACTGTATTGCTTGAAATTGATGAGCACCTTGCTACCTGGCGCTACCGGCATATGAACATGGTGCACCGCATGATTGGCAGCCGCACCGGTACCGGAGGCAGCACCGGAAAGCAATATTTAAAGGGCGCATTGGACAGCCACTATATTTTCGGGGAATTTGCCGAGTTGACTTCGTTTATGATTGAACGCCACAGGCTGCCGGTATTATCTTCTGCTTTGCGTATGCGTTTGGGATTTGAAAGTTAGATACAAATGTCGAACGGAGGCACGGAGAAAAATGCGGAGGAGTACAGGGATTGAAATACATTGAAGAACAAATTAAGTTCGGCTATGGATAGAAAGGAATTTACACGCATTAGTGCACTTGCAACAACAGCTTTGATGCTGCCTGATTTTGTACTGAAGGCAGCATCTGCCAAATCCTTTATATCGCAAAGGCCACCTGCCGCAAAAAGAAATTTTACCAGTGATTCTGTTGAAGCTTTGATAGCTGAAATTAAGAAAAATGTGAAGGATGAAGAACTGGCCTGGATGTTTGAGAACTGCTTTCCGAACACGCTGGATACCACGGTATTTTTTGAAATGAAAGATGGCAAACCGGATACTTACGTAATTACCGGCGATATTGATGCTATGTGGCTGCGCGATTCATCGGCGCAGGTAAACCCTTATTTACCTTTGTGTAAGGACGACAAACATCTTGCGCAAATGGTGGAAGGTGTTTTACGCAGGCAAACAAAATGCATATTACTCGACCCTTACGCCAATGCCTTTTACAAAGACAGCAACAAAATAAGCCCCTGGAAAACCGACGAAACCGAAATGAAACCGGGGGTACATGAGCGTAAGTGGGAACTGGATTCGCTTTGCTATTGCATACGCGTTGCTTACCAATATTGGAAAATTACCGGTAACACCGCGCAAATGGATGATGAATGGCATAACGCCATGGCCCTGGTAGTAGATACCATGAAAGATCAGCAACGAAAAACAGATAAAGGCAAATATCATTTTCAACGGAAGACCATAACATTAAGCGATACTTTAGCCGGCGATGGATTTGGCCGGCCGGTAAAGGCAAATGGCATGATATGTTCGGCATTCAGAAACTCAGATGATGCTACCACCTATCTGTACAACATCCCTGAAAATCTTTTTGCAGTAACGGCCCTGCGCCAGTTGACGGAGATGATAAAAGCCACCAGCCACAGGGATGAGTTGGTAACTACCTGCCGTAACCTGGCAGATGAAGTTGAACAGGCTATACTGCAAAACGGAATAGTTGAGCAAAAAGAATTTGGAAAAATATATGCTTACGAATGTGATGGACTGGGCGACAGCAAGTTAATGGAAGATGCAGGCGTACCGGGACTTATAACCATCCCGTACCTGGGATATGGAAAAACAGAGGATGATATTTATGTACGAAGCCGAAAGTTTGCGCTTAGCCCTGCAAATCCATATTTCTATCAAGGTAAAAATATTGAAGGCATTGGCAGCCAGCATTTGGCTTACAAGGGCGAAATGATTTGGCCTATGGGTATTATTTCGCGCGCTATTACGTCTGATAACGATGCAGAGATTAAGCAATGCATTAAAATGCTGAAAGCAACACAAGCCGGTACTGGTTTTATGCATGAAGGGTTTAAGCCGGATAACCCTAAAAACTTTACCCGCCACTGGTTTGCCTGGGCCAACAGCTTTTTTGGCGAAATGATTTGGAAGGTTTACAGGGAGAGAAGAAAGTTGTTGTAAGGTTAGGTGTCTGACACTTAGGCATTGCTATTTTGCTAAGCTGAAGTGCCTGGCACCTTGTACATCAAGGGAACTTCTTGTAAATATTTTTCCGAAGTGCTATAGCTGCAAATATAACCTCTCCTTTTTCGATAAAAATACCCACCCTGTAATTTCCGAACCTGATGCGGTAGGCAGTTTTGTGACCTATCAATTTCTTCACAGAATGTATTTCCCAGGGTGATTTTGCCTTTTCGGTATTATCTATGGCATCTTTAACTGCCGCTGCAAGCTTCTTATCGCCAATTTCAGCAAGCTGTTCAATAAATTTCTTCGTGAATGAAACCTTCATTATCCAAGAATAGATTTGAGCGTTTTATTCAACTCTTGTTTACTTGCTTTACCAGACTTTAAAGAACGCTTCATCTTTTCAAGTAACTCATTATCCTCAACTGTTTCAATAAAATGAATGCCTGAACTGGTTTTGGAAAGATCTTTTAGCAGATGCAGTATACTTTTACCTGTTTTGCTTTTATCGTCTATTTCTACAGTGAAAACCATTTGGTTTATTTTTCCTCAAATATAACCCATCAAATTTGCTAAAACAAACCGGACCATCCTATGCTGCATCAACACACATCCTTCACCATCATCTGCAACCTCACATTACCCTGCCATTCGTTTTCATCTATCTGGTAAGCAATATCAAAAGGGCTGCTTTTTACAAGACTGAATTTAGGGGCGAGGCCAAAACCTATACCGTCAATAACAGCACTTCTGCTTTTCTTTACTGAAAATTTGATGTGGTCTTCTTTAACTATTTTGCTCCATCCGTTATCAGTTACACCGCGGGTTACAAAAACGGGCTTCATATTCTCAGGCCCAAATGGGGCCATTTGCGTAATGATGCTGTAAAACTTAGGGGTAATGTCTTCCAGTTCTATTTCCGCATCAATTTCCAGTTCGGGCACCAGTTGATCTTCGGTAATTCTACCCGTTACTACTTCCTCAAACTTTAAAGAGAAGGCTTCAACGTTTTCAGGTTGCAGTGTCATGCCCGCAGCAAATTTGTGCCCGCCGAATTGTATCAGCAGGTCTTTACATTCGTAAATGGCTTCGTACAGATCGAAGTTTTTTACAGAGCGCGCTGAGCCAGTTACTTTGCCGTCGCTTTCAGTAAGCACAATAGTTGGGCGGTAATAAGTATCCGTCAAACGCGATGCCACAATGCCAATAACCCCCTTATGCCAACCGGGGTTAAACAACACCGTAGATTTCCGGTTCATCAGCTTTTCATCAGCGCCTATTATTTCCAGCGCATGGGCAGTAATGCTCCGGTCAAGGCCTTTTCGTTCGGTATTGTATTTATTTAATTGAAGTGCATTCGCTTCTGCGCCATAATCTATGTCTTCGGCAATCAGCAATTTTACAGCGTGTTTGGCATCATCAATTCTGCCGGCGGCATTAATACGGGGGCCCAGTATAAATACTACGTCGGTAATATCCATTACTTTCTGAACGCCTGCAATTTCTTTTAAATGGCGCAAACCTGTTACCGGGTTTGTATTTAACTTCTGCAGGCCATGGAAAGCAAGTATCCGGTTCTCGCCGGTTATAGGAACAATATCGGCGCCGATACTTAAACACAACAGGTCGAGATATTGAAATGCTTTTTCAGGCGGTATGCCATTTTGCATAGAGAAAGCCTGTATCAGTTTAAAGCCAATACCACAACCGCTTAACTCTTTATAGGGATAATTGCAATCGCTTCTTTTAGGGTCTAACACTGCCACTGCGGCTGGTATTTCGGGTCCGGGGTTATGATGGTCGCAGATAATAAAGTCAATGCCTTTTTGCGTGGCATAATCAACCTTATCGTTGCTTTTAATTCCACAATCAAGCGCAATTATAAGCGCAAAATTATGTTCAGCAGCATAGTCTATTCCTTTGGTCGAAATACCATAGCCCTCTGTATACCGGTTAGGCACGTAGTAATCTATATTGGGATAAAACTCCTTGAAAAAAGAGTAGACGGTTGCCACTGCCGTAGTTCCATCAACATCATAATCACCATAAATCAATAACCTTTCGTTGTTGGCAATTGCAGTAGCTATGCGGTTAATCGCCTTATCCATGTCCTTCATCAAAAAAGGGTCGTGCAATGCATCTAAACCTGGCCTGAAGAATGCCCTGGCTTCTTCATACGTTTCAATACCACGCTGCACCAGTAACTTACAAAGTATGGGATGTACTTTCAGGGCCTCCTGCAGGGCTTGTACCTTTTCATTATCAGCTTGCTTAACTACCCATCTTTTTTGCATGGCGCAAATTAGCTTTAATGTGTTCAAGTGTTCAAGTGTTAAGGTGTTAAAGTTTTGAGTTGCGGCTTAACGGGTTATTACAAATTTATTTGTTGATGTTGAATTACCGGCAAACAGAGTTATGAAGTAGGTACCTGCTGCAAGTGAGGAAACGTCGGTGGAGATAGTGCTGATGCCCGCAGTAATTGTTTGTTCGCCGGATAATAATTTTTGCCCCAGGATATTGGTAATACTAAAAGACATATTGGTTGTGCCCGACAGGTTGAAGGAAATGTTCAACAGTCCGTTAACAGGATTAGGAAACAAATTCCAGTTATTTACTGCCGATAAGCTCTCAACGCCTGACACAGAAACGCTCTCCTCTACTATGCAGCCAATATTATTTTTCACAAACACATTGTAGTTGCCGTTGTTGCTTACAATTAAAGTAGATGCATTCTGATAATTGATACCGTTTAAAGAATATTCCAGCGGGTAATTGCCTGCATGGGCGGTTACAATGATATTTCCCGAATCGCCGCCTACCACCGGAATAATATGGATGGAAGAAATATCAATACTATCGGGCTTATACAAATAGGCATTTTTTATTTGCTGGCAACCGGTTGTTGTATCAGTAACAGTAACCGAATAAATGCCTGGGCAAAGATTATTAATTACCGAAACACCGGTTTGATTGTTACTCCATGTATAATTGTAAATACCCGGTCCCTGAACGCTAACCTGGGCGGAGCCATTGCAGCTATTACTGCACTGCGGCTGCGTTTCGGTAAGCGAAACCGAATAATTGCAGGCACTACAGTTATATTCATCCAGATTTTTAATGGCGTTGTAAAGGTTTAAAGTGCCTCCGGTAATGGTTTCATTATAAAGGTCCGAAAGGCGGGTTACCCCGGTTTCAAGCATTTGCTTTACAACCAGTGCAATCGAGTCCGGATATAATTTATAATCGGCAAGCAATTGCGGGCAGGCCGCTGCAAACATAGCGCCTACCGTGCCAGCAATATGAGGGGAAGCCATAGAACAACCATTCATATATCCATAAGAATTACTCTGCTCCGTTGAATAAATACCCTCGCCCGGTGCACCTAAAGCAATGGTGGTATCTCCGTAGCCCGCAACGGCATATAATTGATCTTGGTTAGTTGTATTGGTAACGGTAATAAGAAATTTGCTGGGGCAGCCGGTGGGTATATCACCTGTCACATCTATATTCCAAGATCCATTTGCAGTAGCGGCGGCGCTTAAAATACCCACATAACCCATACTATCATACATGGCGCACCAAATGGGGTAATCTACCGGCCGGCCCTGGTCAACACCAAAAGAAGAATTGCTTGAAACCACAAAAGCCCCCCTTGTTCCTCCACTGCTGTTATAATATCTCCGCATTTCCCTTACATAATCGTAAGCTTCCACCACCTGCGACTCTTCGCCTGATGCGCCTACCACGCGTAAAATCCTTGCGCCCCAACAGGTACCGGCTATACCGGTTGCATTATTGCCAATAGCCCCTGCAATCCCCGAAACATGCATAGCGTGCGGGTCGGTATTGCCCATGTTAATATCGCCGGTAGAGGTAAAAGCATTCCAGCCATTATAGTCATCTACATAACCATCGCTGTCATCATCAATTCCGTTATTTGGTATCTCGTGGGTGTTTACAAAAAAACTAAGGTCCTGGTGCTCATAATCAAATCCAACGTTTGGCCCTCCGTCTATAATAGCAATAACCACGCTATCTCCATTGGCAGTAGTATTGTTGTGGTTAATGGCCCAGGCATCAGTCGCATCAATGTCCGCACCAACCGTTCCCCCGCCTTGTCCAGTGTTTAACATGTTCCATTGGTTATTAAAATATGGGTCGTCAGGAACCAACGACCGGCTTTGCACCCGGTGGTTAAACTGGGCCAGCTTTACTGTTTTACCGGCTTTTAGTGTAAGCAGAAATTTTTCGGCATCAGCAGTTGTATCCCTTTGCATCAGCCATATATTCATTTGTTTTGAAAGGCACTTTTGCACCTGCAGGGCAGGAAACTCTTTTACCAGTTCATCAACCTGCTGGCCGGGTTTAAGCATCACTATAAACTGATTTAATATCCGGTTGTCATCTTCTGTTTGAGAAAATGCCGGGATAGTAATAAGCATGAACAGTAAAAGGGCAAATCGGTTTAGCATACTTCGCAGTATCGGTAACATTAAGACTGCGAAGATACTGAAAAGGTTAGTTCCGGTTATTGTTAATCCATTCCTCTGCAATTGCCATCACCATGTCACTTTCCCAGTTGTTTTCAATATCGGGCAAGGCCATAATTTTATCCAGCAGCAGGCTTTGTTGTTCGCCGCGTTTTTTGGCTTCGCTGTAACTGAGGTCACTGAAGGTTACCATGGCGTAGTGCGTCATAAACTTATCGGCAAATTTCTGCGCTATCCTTTTTTCTATTTTAAGGCGTAACTGAAAATCTTCGCGACCGCTCAGGTCGCGCATTTCAATAAAGTTATAAAGCGCCAGGTCGGCAATGGCGTCCGAATTGGGTTTGCGCTGGTATTGCAGTTTGTTTAACGCCTCCTCCCAGTTTTCGCCGGTACTGTTCAGTATACCTTCCAGTTCATAAACGTCCTCAAAACCGCAGTTCATACCCTGTCCGTAAAATGGCACCACCGCATGGGCAGCATCGCCAATTAAACACGCATCTTTATATTTCCACGGAAAGCATTTGATGGTACACAAAGAAGATGTTGGGTTATTAAAGAAATCCTTCTTCCTGTCCGGCATTAAAGCTACGGCATCCGGAAAGTTCCTTTTAAAATAAGCATCTACCTGAGCTTCTGTCTTCACAGTTTCAAAAGAGTTTTCGCCTTTAAACGGGGCAAAAAGGGTAACTGTAAAACTGCCGTCCAGGTTAGGCAGGGCTATCATCATAAAACTTTTGCGTGGCCATATATGCAATGCGTGTTTATCAATCAGGTGTTCGCCATAATTACCTGCCGGTATTTCCAATTCTTTATACCCGTATTCCTCGTGGTTTTGCCACAGGTTGAAGTTGGGGGTTTTCTGCATTTCGTACCGTACTTCACTAAAAGCCCCATCTGCGCCGAAAATCACATCGGCCTGCTCCTGGTGTTGTGCTTTTGTATGCTCATTTTGAAAAGTTACGCTGTTCTTATTAAAATCAATAGCGGCACACCGTTGGTCAAAATGAAAATCAACATCTGCATTTTTATCTGCGGCCTCAACCATTATCTGGTTCAAATGCCCCCGGCTGACTGAGTATATAGCCTGGTCATCTTTTCCATATGGGATAAAAGAAGTGGTGCCGGTCAGGTCGTGTATTATCCTGCCTCTCATAGGTATAGCAATTTTGCTCACTTCATCCTGAAGGCCTATAGCCTTTAACGCCTTCCAACCCCTGTGGCTTAATGCCAGGTTAATGGAACGGCCACCTACAAATCCCGCCGTGCGCATATCGGGCCGCCGCTCATAAACGGCAATTTTATGGCCCCTGCGCGATAAATAACAAGCCAATATTGAACCTACCAGGCCCGCACCTACTATTACTACTTTCTTTTTCATAATTTCTTTTTTTGCCACTAAGAAGCTGTTTGAAATTAAATCCAAATGCAATTTATCACAAAGAACACAAAGGAAATACTGATACAAAGGCCACAAAGAATATGTTTTTTGGTGTTCTTTGGTATTGAACTTTGTGTTCTTTGTGTTAATCTGTA
>Ga0182030_10003539_pt1 | contig 33360 bp, 24 predicted proteins | sample 812S3MmetaG_FD_121299 | JGI IMG/M metagenome (GOLD analysis project Ga0182030, IMG submission 121299) | Permafrost microbial communities from Stordalen Mire, Sweden - 812S3M metaG (Illumina Assembly) | ecosystem: Environmental > Terrestrial > Soil > Wetlands > Permafrost | place: Sweden...
ACGATCAGCTCTGTCGCGGCGTTGTCCTCGCCCGCAACCACCACGCTCGGGGTGCCTCGCGCGGCGGCCTCGACGACGACCATCCCATAGCCCTCGCGCCGGGACGGGAGCAGGACGCACAGGGCGCGCCGCATCTCGGCATCGACGATTGTCCCGTCGGCGAAACCCGGGGCGCTCACGCTCTCGCTCACGCCGTGCTCGCTGATCGCCGTCCGCAGCGCGGCCCGCTCGGGCCCGTCGCCGAGGAACTCGCCCCGCAGGCCCGCGATGTGCCGCTGTGCGCGCGCGATCGCCGCCACGCCCAGGGGCGCCTGCTTCTCGGGGATCAGGCGCCCGGCGAACAGCACCAGGGGGTCCGCCGGGATCGGGTCGGGCTCGCCCGCGGGCTCGTCGTACATGCCGCGCAGCACCGTCACCTCGCCGCGCATCCCCTCCTCTCGCAGGCGCGCGCCGTGAAGCTCTGAGAAACAGAACGCCTTCTGGGGGACGCGCACACACAGGCGCTGCACCATCTCCCCGGCACGTCCGCCGGCGCCGCCGAGATAGTCCATCCAGTAGGAGCGGCTCCAGACCTCGAACCAGTCGACGATCAGCTCGAACCCCGCGAGCGGTCGCACGAGCGCCGCTGCGAGCAGCGAGAAATAAGGGAAGGCGCAAGTGTGGACGACGTCGTAGCTGCGGCGGTTGCGCAGGAGGTGAAGGAGCACGCCCGCCCCGAACACCAGCGGCGGAAGGATCCGTCTGCGCCCGCCGCTGGTGTAGAGGGCCATCCTCGGGCCGGCGATCACGACGCTGATCCGCTCGTCCAGGTCGGCCCTCTCGCCCCGCCCCCATTGGCGCAGCGTGAGGTATGTGACGTCGTGTCCCTCGGCGGACAGGCGTTCGGCGACGTTGCGGTACCAGCGCTCGCCACCCCCGACGGTGTGGGGGAACAGGCAGTCGTAGACGAGGCAGACGCGCATCCCGGTAGCATCCCAGGTGCTTCGCACGCCCACGCGGCGCGCCACTTTCCGCCCTGACAAGGGTTATAACCCGATGACGTTCGGCGGCTCGCCGCTCGACCTCCGGTCAAATCGCACAAGCCGATGAGCACACTCGCGCCGACAAGCGCCACTCCGACAGCACCCTCGTCCCAGCCGACCGAGGGTCCGCTGGTGTCTGTCGTCATCCCGTGCCTGAACGAGGCTGAGAACATCGAGGAGTGTGTCTCGGCTGCGCTGAGCGCGATCGCGGCAATGGGCGTACCCGGTGAGGTCGTCGTCGCCGACAACGACTCTGACGACGACTCCGCGTACCTAGCGGAGAAGGCCGGCGCCCGTGTCGTCGTCGAACGTAGGCGCGGATACGGGAGCGCATACCTGGCGGGGTTCGCGGCATCCCATGGCCGCTACATCGTGATGGCGGACGCCGACCTGACCTACGACTTCAACGAGATCCCCAGATTCGTCGCCGCGCTAGACGACGGAGCTGAGATGGTGATCGGCGACAGAATGGACAACATCCAGCCAGGGGCGATGCCGTGGCTGCACCGGTATATCGGCAACCCACTGCTCACAGGGTTCCTTAACCTGCTGTTTCGCACCGGCATCAGCGACGCTCATTGCGGCATGCGCGCGCTGCGCCGCGATGTCCTTCCACGTCTTGACCTGCGCACAACTGGCATGGAGTTCGCTTCGGAGATGGTGATCAGGGCGTCGAAGGAGAATCTGAAGATCGCTGAGTTTCCGATCGAATATCATCCACGCGGCGGCGAGAGCAAGCTCTCAAGCTTTCGGGACGGGTGGCGGCACCTGCGCTTCCTGCTCGTGCACAGCCCCAATCACCTGTTCATTTTTCCCGGCGCAGTTCTGGCGGGTCTGGGAACCTTCATCGTCCTGCTGGTCGAGTCGGGCGTTGGCCTCTTCGGCAGGTCGTGGGGAGTGCATGCGCTGATCGGTGGAACGCTGCTGATGATCGTCGGCACCCAGGTCCTCGCGCTAGGCCTCTGCGCCCACGCATATGGCACCTACTTCATGGGCGAGCGCGATCCCTGGTTCGACAGGATGCGCGCTCGCTTCCGGCTCGAGCACGGCCTACTGCTGGGAGGCCTCTTCATGGTGGTCGGCCTGGCTCTCGGGGGCGTGATCGTCGGGACCTGGATATCGCGCGGCTTTGGGTCACTGTCCGATGAACGTCTGGCTGTCGTCGGCGCGTCTCTGATTGTCGTGGGCATCCAGATCTTCTTCTCGTCCTTCCTGGTCTCAATTCTCGGCCTTCGCCGCCGCTAGCGTGCGGTACCTGCGTCGGTTTTCGGCGATCGTGTTCGCCGGAGACGCTCGAGTGTGGAAATTCGCGGCCCTCACGGCCGTTCCGCTCCTCGCGCTGCTCGCGTACTCCTGTCTGAAGCCGCGCGAGTACTACACGGGCACAGACAGCGTCGAGGCCTACACCTATATCGTCGAAACCCCTGTGAATCAACGGGTCTGCGTGCCGGGTCTGCAGGTCCCCGCGGGCACCGCGCGGATTCGCCTGATGCTGATCTCGCGCACCCGGACCCGACCTGCGCTGCGGATGGTCATCCATCTCGCTACGCCCGCCGCGCCGCGCCGGCAGACGATCGAAAGTGCGCTCGCGCCGACCAAAGTGCCGCCCAACCGAATAAGCGCGGCGATCTTCACGATCCCGCGCCTGCCGGCCCATCCCTCCGAAGAGGCTGCCTCGTTATGTCTCACGGCGGCCGATGTCGTGAACTGGGGAGGCACACCGCTGCCGCGGCCGCCGGACACTGCGCCGCCGACGATTCAGGGTGTGCCGATCGCAGGCCGAATCGCGGTCTGGTATCTGCCGCCCGCGGGCGATGAGAGCAGCTTCATAGCACGCGCCCCCGCGATCCTCAAACGCGCCTCGCTGTTCCGGCCGGACCCGATCGGCGCGTGGACCTACGCCGTCATCCTGCTGCTCGCGCTGCCGGCCCTCGCGCTTGCCTCGGTGCGCGCCCTGGCGATGGCGGCTCGTCCGCGCGGCGAGGGAGGCTCGCCATCCTGGAGCGTCCGACGGGCGGCGGCGTGGGTGTTCGCGATCGCCGCGATCAACTTCGCCTGCTGGGCCCTGATTACCCCTCCGTTTCAGGCCCCCGACGAGGTCGATCACTTCGCCTACACCCAGTCACTGGTTGAGCGCGGGCAAGCTCCGTCCAACAATCCTTCCTCGCCGCTGCCGCGCTGGTCCAGTTCGGAGTCGCTCGCTCTGGAAGGCATGAGCTTCTCCAGCGATCACCAGGTTGGCGACACCCGCCCGCCGTGGACGAGTGCGGGGCAGGCGCGATACCGGGCCGAGGTCGCCGCGCTGCACCCGAGCTCCTCCGATGGCGGTGGCAACGAGACGGCGGCCACCCATGCAGCCGTCTACTACGCGGCCCTCGTGCCGGCCTACGCGCTGGCGTCCAGTTCCCCGTTTTCCCAGCTCACCCTGATGCGGCTGACCTCCGCGCTCATCGGCGCCCTGACTGTTGTCTTTGCGTTCCTCATGATGCGAGAGCTCGCGCCGGGACGCCCCTGGATGGCCGTGCTCGCGGCACTGCTCGTCGCCTATCAGCCGATGTACGGGTTCATCTCCGGTGCCGTGAACAACGACGTCGGTGTCAACGCGGCCGCCGCCGCCGTTGAGCTGCTGCTGATAATGATCCTGCGCCGCGGGATGACGGTCCGCCTGGGGTTGCTCACGGGCGCCCTGCTGGTGCTGCTGCCGCTCGTGAAGGGAACAGGGATGTCCCTGTACCCGGTCGCGGGGCTCGTCTTCATCGCGGTGCTCTGGCGAAACCACAGCCGTTCGGACCTGCGCGGATGGTTAGCGCTCGCGGTCGGCGCGGCCGTGATGGTCGTGCTCTCGGGTCACATCCTCGGATTGCAGCCCTCCACGTCGGCGTCAGCTGCTACCCCCGGGGCCGGTTCGGTCACCGCGAACGCGAGCGCCGTCAGCGAAGCCGCACACCACCTCCCCGAGTTCGCGTCATACCTGTGGCAGGCGCTCCTGCCGAGGCTGCCCTTCATGGCGCACCATTTCCCGCCCCCTGCCGCTGCCGGTTTCGTGATGCTGAACGACCCCGGTTTCGTGATCTTCGTCGAACGCGGGTGGGCGGCCTTCGGCTGGTACGACGTGTTCTTCCCGCAGTGGGTGTATGTCGTGATCCTGCTCGCGATGCTGTGCACCGCCGCGCTGGGCGCGTGGGCGGCCCGCCGCGAATGGCGCTGGGTACGCCGCCACTGGCCCGAACTCACCGCTCTGCTCCTGATGCCGGCCGCAGTTATCGTTGGCTTCGAGGCCGCCTATTACACCCCCATCCCCCGAGCCGCTATTGCCGAATTCGGGCGCTACACCTTCCCCGCGATCGCGCCGCTCGCCGTGCTCGTCGTAGGAGCACTCCACGCGTTCGGACGCCGGCGCATGCTGACGATTGGCGTCGGGCTTCTGGTCGCGATGGTCGCGCTCGGCTACGCCTCCCAGCTGCTAACGCTGACCTCCTTCTATGCCTGATGTGAGCGTGGCCATCCCGGTGCTCAACGGCGGTCGGCCGTTCGCGGGCGTGCTGGAGGCCCTCAGGGCGCAGACAGTCGAGCACGAGCTGCTGGTGTGTGACTCGGGCTCCAGCGACGGCTCGCGCGAGCTCGCGCAGGCGTACGGCGCGCGAATCTTGGAGGTAGCCCCCGAGCGTTTCGTCCACGGAGAGGTGCGCAACAGGCTGCTAGGAGCCGCCACGGGCGCGCATGTGGCACTTCTGACGCAGGACTCCGAGCCGGCCGACGAGCGGTGGCTCTCCCGCCTGCTTGAGGGATTTGAGCTGGCGCCGGACATGGGCATCGTCTATGGGCCCTACCGGCCGCGCCCGGATGCGGCCGAGCCCGTGCGCATCGAACTCGAGCGCTGGTTCCGCTCGCTCTCGCCGGACGGCGGCCCCCAGGTGGAGCGCATGGCGGAGGGTGAACGGTCGCGACCGGTGCGCGAGCTTGTCGGGCGGCGGGGCTTCTTCACTGACGCCAACGCCTGCCTGGCGAGAAACGCATGGGAGCGGGTTCCGTTTCGCGATGTCCGCTACGCGGAGGACAGGGTCCTCGCGATCGACATGCTGCGTGCGGGATACGCCAAGGCGTTCCTGCCCTCCGCCGCGGTGATCCACTCCCACGACTACGGAACCTCAGAGCGGCTGCGCCGCAGCTTCGACGAGGCGCGGGGACTGCTCGAGATCTACGGCTGGCGCGAGCCCGCCTCGCCGGCCAGGCTGCTCTCCCACCTGCGCGGCGAGCTGGCCGCCGCCCACCTTGACCTGGTCCGCCAGGGGATCCAGCCGCCCCGTCGATGGGCGGAGCTCGTGGCCGTCGCCCGCCACCATGCCGTCGCGCGCACCGGGGCGCTTCTGGGCTCCCGAGCCGACCGTCTGCCGGAATCCGTCAGGGGCTGGTTGTCGCTGGAGGGCCGCTCGGGCTTCACGCCACTGGAACTGGACGTCGCCGCGTCACCCGCGACCCACGATAATCCCCCACGATGAACGATTTACCCACCGACGGACGCCCACAGGGACCGTTTTCGAATCTCAGGCGGCGCATATACCTGACCTACCGCTACCACGGAATACGCGCGATCCTGTTTCGCGCTGTCACGTTCCCGCTGCGCTTCACGCCCCTGCGACGTCGCCTGCAGCTGCGCTCGAATGCGAGCGACCAGGAACTCCGGCGCGCGGTCCTCTGGTACAAGGAGAACGGGCGGCCGGTGGATGTGGTCATACCCAGCTACCGCGACGCGGGCCATGTTCGCACGCTCGTGCGGAGCATCTCCAAGACCGTCCCCCGCGGGATGGTGCGTGTGATCGTCGCCGATGACTGCAGCGGACCTGAGCACCTCGCCGCGCTGCGCCGTATCCGGGGGATCGACCTCGTCCTCGCCGGCGAGGAGAACAGCGGCTTCGCTGCCAACGCGAACAGGGGCCTCAGGGCCACGAGGGCGGACCGCGACGTCGTGATACTCAACTCGGATATCGAGGCATTGCCGCGCTGGCTGCAATGCTTGCAGTACGCGGCGTTTCGGGAGGAGGATGTCGGCATCGTCGGAGCGCAGCTCCTGTACCCCGACGGCCGGATCCAGTTCGGCGGGACTGTCCGCAACCCCGGTGCTCCCGAGTGGTTCGACCATCGCTACCGCTTCAAACCTTCCGACTGGGGTCCCGCCGCGCAGATCAGCCCTGCCCTGGCGATCACGGGAGCATGCATGTACGTGCGCCGTGAGGTCATCGAGAGGGTGGGCCTCTTCGACGAGGCATACGAGATGGCCTACGAGGACGTCGACTGGTGTCTGCGGACCTGGCAAGCCGGCTTCAACGTGCTCTACTTCCCCGCCGCGCGGATGATCCACCACGAGTCGGTGACGCGCGGCACCGCGCTGGGTGAGCGCGAGCGCTCCTCCCAGCAGCTCTTCTGGGAGCGCTGGGAGGGGTTCTTCCACGAACGGTCGGTCACCGCAGGGAGCGCGGGAGACGGCAGGCTGCGGATCGCGTATGTCACCGAGGACACGGGCGTGGGGGGTGGCCACCGCGACATCTTCGAGCACCTCAACAGACTCGCGGCGCGCGGCCACGAGGTGTCCCTCTACACCCTCGGCGAGCGGCCCGAATGGTTCGACCTGAAGGTTCCCGTGCGCAGTTTCGCCGACTACCACGAGCTCTCCCGCGCGCTCGCCGACCTCGACGCGATCAAGGTGGCTACTTGGTGGATGACCGCGGTGCCAGTCTGGCGCGCGAGCGTGGTTCGCGGGATCCCCGTGTACTTCGTCCAGGACATCGAGACCTCCTACTACCCCGACCACGAGCGGGCCCGCCACGCGGTCCTGGACTCCTACCGCCCGGAGTTCCGTTACATGACCATCTCCTCGTGGAACCTGGCGCGTCTGAGAGAGCTGGGGGTCGACGCCGAGCTGATTCCGCCCGGGATAGACCTCGATACCTTCCGGCCGCGTCCCGATATCACGCGGCGTGATGACATGGTGCTCGCTCTCGGCCGCTCCAACCCGCTGAAGAACCTGCCCCTTACCATCGACGCGTGGAGGGCGCTCGATCCCCCCCGGCCGGAGCTGTGCATGTTCGGGATCGAGCCGGAGCTCGCGGACGAGGACGGCATGCGTTACGTGCAGGCACCCGACGATGAGCAGGTGAACGAGCTGTTCTGCAGGGCGACCGTGTTCGTCCAGACCTCCAGGCACGAGGGGTTTGCACTGCCGCCGCTCGAGGCGATGGCGGGCGGCGGTGCGGTGCTCTGCACAGACGCGCACGGCAACCGGGACTTCTGCGTCGACGGCACGAACTGTCTCATGCCGGAGGCGACCCCGAAGGCGGTCGCCTCCGCGCTCGCACGTCTGCTCGCCGACCCCGAGCTTCGCGCCCGCCTCGGGCAGGCGGGGCAGGCGACCGCGCAGGAGTATTCGTGGGAGCGCAGGATCGACGCGCTGGAGGAGTTCTTCTCGAACGTCGCCGGCGAGGCCCGGATGGCGCTCGCGGGCGAGACTCCGGGGAACGTCCCGGCCTAGAGTTCCTCGGCGATGTGCGGGGCTGCGTTGCTGAACACCCGGAAGCCGAGGATGAACAGGCCCACCACGATCGCGGCGGGAGCGAGCAGAGCCGCGTTGCTGCCCATCACTTCGCCCGCGGACATGGTCGCCGGGTTGATCATGGCATGGCGGAACGCCTGGAAGATCGTGACGAGCGGGTTCAACGTGTACAGGTGGTAGAGAAGATGGTCGACCCTGCCGTGGGCGAGCTTTTCGTGCACGGTTTCGGCGGGGATGATCACGGGGGAGGAGTAGAAGAGGATCTGGCTGAGCACTTCCCAGATCGGGGAGATGTCACGGAACCTGACGAACAGCGCCGACAGGAGCATCGCAAGGCCTGCGGTGAGGGTCGTGAGCACCGCGACGATCAGCGGGAGCTCAAGCCAGCTGAGCATCGGCCGAACACCCGCGATCAACGCGAAGAGCATCACAACGACGAGGTTCAGGACGAGGTTGAACAGCGCGAGCAGCACCACGGAGGTAGGAATCGCCAGCCGCGGGAACTGGATCTTGCGGACGAGGTTCTCTCGGTCGACGACGCTGCGGACCGAACCGGAGGTCGCTTCGCTGAACATGGTGAACAGCACGATCGAACCGAGCAGCTGGGCGCCGTAGAACTCTCCCGCCGCTCCTTTCCCCTTGTTCACGTGGAACACGACGACGAAGAACACGTACAGGACCCCGAAGAGCAGCAGGGGCCGCATGACCTGCCAGAGGTACCCGAGCGCAGAACCGAAGTACTTCAGCTTGAATTCGCTGCGGGCGATGTTGTACGAGAGGTGCCAGAACCGGGGCCAGCTGTCGCTGAGCGCGCGCGGCCCCCTGATCGGCTGCCCGAGCGGCTCGGTGATCGCGGGGGCGCTCACGTGAGGGTCCCGGTCGACGGGACATCGGCGCCCGGCCAGATACCCCAGCGCGTGACCTCGGTCTGCACCGGGATCTCGACCATCCCGCCGCTCGAGCTCATCCCGGAGACGACGAACGACAAGCCGCCCGCGAACCGGTCGATGACGTCGAGCCCCTCCCCGCGCCGGGTGATCGTCACAACCGTGTGGTAGCGCCCCGGGGCGAGCATGTTATGTAGCGAGAACGCGAAGACGGCCCACTCGTCGACGGTGAAGCCACCGGAGTGGTCGCGGTCCTCGGTGGTTGTCGCGACCACCACCGGCTGGCGTTGCTCGTTCAGGATCGTCAGGCTGACCGCGGGGTCGAGCACCTCTGATGTGAACCTCACGAGGACCTTGATCGTGAGCGGCTCCGCCTGCGGCGCGACGGCCCTGACTTCCTCACGGTTATCGCCGAGCCAGACCTCGCTGACGCGTGCTGCGCCGTCGCCCATGCGGGCACTGCCGACATCCGGGTCCTCATACCCGACCGCCCGGCCGAACGCGATCTCGAGGTAACGGTCTGCGACGTCGCGCGGGTCGCCGATCGCGACCATCTCGCCGCGGTCGAGAAGCATCGCGCGGTGGCAGAACCGTGTCACGGCACCCATGTCGTGTGTGACAAAGACGATCGTCCGGCCTTCTTCGCGCATCCGGTTGAAGACGTCGAAGCACTTCTGCTGGAACGCGGCGTCACCGACTGCGAGCACCTCGTCGATCAGGAGGATGTCGGCGTCGACCTGGATCGCGACCGAGAAGGCAAGCCGCACATGCATACCCGACGAGTAATTCTTCAGCTTGAGGTCCTGGAACTCCTCGAGCTCCGCGAACTCGATCACGCGCTGGTAGCGGGCGCGGGCCTCCCGCGGGGACAGGCCCATCATGATCCCGTTGAGTGCGACGTTGTCGAACGCGACGAGATCAGGGTTGAAGCCGACCCCGAGCTCAATGAACGTCGACAGCCTGCCGTTGCACCAGATCCTGCCCTCGTCGATGCGGTAAATACCGGCAAGGCACTTCAGCAGCGTGCTCTTGCCGCTGCCGTTACGTCCCACGATGCCGAAGAATTCTCCCGGCTCGATCGCGAAGGAGATGTCCTTCAGCACATGCAGAGCCTCATGGCGGGACCGTCTGAGCGGGTGAAGCGCCCGCTCCTTAAGGGTGTGGCTGCGCTCCTCCGGAATCTTGAAGCGCTTGTGCACACCGTCGGCGGCCATGGCCGGACGTCCGCGAACGGCTGTGATCTCTTGAGCCACCGCGACCCAGGATATAGCGGCGCACCGCCGGAGGAGCCGTCTGTGCCCTCACCGGGCCCGGCGCACCGCACGGCTGAAGGTACGCATCACCTGGAAGACCCGTGTCATCGCCGCGAACAGCGGCCCGCTCAACGCGGGTCTCGCGCTGAGCGCCAGCAGCGCCCGCTGGAGGTCCTGCGGGAGCGAGCCGGTCTCTCCGATGAGCCCCCGCCCGTCACCGAGCTCGGCGATCAGCGCGTAGTAGTCGCCCACCACCTGGTTTCGTTCGCCCTCGAGCCTCGCAACGAGCTGGTCGCTCGCCCGTGTCAGCTTCCGCTCGCGGTCTACCGCGTCCCTGCTCACCGTCGCGGCGGCGCGCACCGGGGCGGCCGCGGCCTCCCGGTAGATCTCGACGATGCTCGCGGCCGCGTTCGACCAGGTGAGCGCGCCGGCGGCGTCCGCGAGCGCCTGCACGTGGCCGGCGCGGACGTCCCGGTCGGTGAGCACGGCATATGCCGCCGCCGCGCTCGCCGCCAGATCCCACGGGCTGATCGTCGCCGTCCCGTGCGGCGCCGCCTCTGCCAGCGACGCCTGCGGTGCGAACAGGCACGGGACCCCGCTGAGAGCCGACTCGAACGGCACCAGCCCGAAGCCCTCATAGACCGACGGGTACACCACCGCGTCCGCGTGCGCGATGAGCCACGCCTTCTCGTCCTCGTCCACCGAGCCGAGGTCCACCACCGCCCGGACCAGGCCGGGGTTCTCGGCGAGGAACGACCGCTCGAGCTCGATCGACGATCCGTTCGCGATATGTGTGCCGGCCAGCACCAGGCTCCCCTGCCAGCCGTGAACGTCACGGAGTGACGCGAGCAGGCGCAGGGCGAAGACCCTGTTCTTGTGGCGGAAGTCCGTGCCGAGGCACAGCATGAAGCGATCCGGAGGGTTCTCGCCGAGGGTGCCCGGTCGCCGTCCGGTCACGGGCGCATGCCGGTCAAGGCCCGGCGGCACGATCCTTATCCGCGAGTCCTCGACGAGCGCATCGGACAGCAGCTCACGGCGGGTGTGGTCGGAGAAGACCACCACACGGTCCGCTGCGGACAAACCCAGGCGGCTCGCGCGCCGGTAGTCCTCCCACCGGGACGCGTCCGGGAAGTAGCCCGGGTTGCGGTACGCGATGAGGTCCAGCTGGCTGAGCACGACCCGCTCGCCGAGGGTGAGCGCGAATGCGACATCGTCCTGGGAGAACGACTGCTGCACACGGTGGAACACAGTGCTCCTCGGTGTCTCAGGGTTCACCTGCTCCGCGTCGAGGAGCTCGGTGTCCGGGAGGCCGCGCAGGAGCTCGAGGGTCCCCCCGTCCACCTCGCCGGTCTGGAGCAGCAGGCGCATGCGCAGGGCCCCCGTGTGCGCCAGCGCGAGGATCAGCTCGAGGATGTGCACGTGGGTACCGGTGACAGAGCCGGCCAGGGCACGCGCGTCCAGCGTCACCGACAGCGGGCCGTCCGGTCCCCGGGCCGCTTGCAGTGCATGAGCGAGCACCGCCTCCTCCGCGGCTGCCGGCGGCTGCTCGAGGTACGGGTAGCGTTCGAGCAGCCCACGCGCCGGACGCGCGCCGTGAACGGGCCGGTCACCCGCACGTCCCGCGCCGGCGACGACCACGTCGTCGGCTGCGACGTGCCCGAGCCCACACAGAACACAACGCTGCGACAGGTCGACCTCCACAGCCGGGCCGAGATCCAGTTCCTCGTCGAGCCCGCCCACCAGCTCCAGGGCCTCACGCCGGATGTACACGCATGGACCCACCGCACCCGCGAGACGCGGACGTAACCTCAGCGAATGCTCGGCGACGTCACGCGCGAGCGCCTCGGGGTCCCGTGCGACCCCGGCATCCGCCACGGCCAGAGGGGTGCCGGCGTCAACGAGGGCGCTCGCGGTCGCAGTGTTCGTGTCGTTTCGCGCAGCCTCACGCAGCCCCTGGAGCCATCCCGTCGCGACCACGCACGGCTCCACGAGAAGCACACAGTCGGCGGGTGCCAGCTCGTCGAATGCACGGTTCACCGCCTCAGCAGAAGCCGCGACGCACAGCACCGTCGTGTCCGGGTCGGTGTGCTCGCGGACTGACTCCACGCAGCGACCCAGATCGTCGCCGTCGCCGCCCGCGACGATGACGCCGACGTCTCCCCGTGCGTGTGGGCGTGTCGTCTGGGTCACTTTGGTCGAGCGCATGCGAATCCGGACTTCGGCAGAGCCACCCTAGAGCAGACCCCTCGCATCAGCCAGAATTCGGTGATAATGCCGTCCTGCCCGCGCCGATGACCGCCGACGATCAGACACGACGGGCTCAAGACGCCCAACCACCATCCGGCGGGGGGCACGGTCTCCGCGTGCGGACGCGCAGACTCCTCACGCGGTTCGCGAGCCCATATCTCCGGCTCCGGGAGCGCGAGGCCGCGACAGCCGCGCACCTCGCACGGCTCGAGGCGGATTTCGAGCACGACCGCAGGCGTAACGCCGAGCGCCTCGAGCGCCTCGAGGATCTCGTCAGGGAGCTCATCCTCGCCGCGGAGTCCCTGCGTCGCTCCGGGGTCCGCCGTGAGGACGACGGCGGACAGTGATGCGTGTCCTGACGATCGCCGGCTGGGGCAGCATGCCGCGGGCGCGAGCGCTCGGCCGGTCACTGCGACGCCATCAGCCGGGCTGGTCGTACGAGGTGCTCCTGCTCGGACGCGAGGAGGCGTGCGCGGCATGGGGTGCACCGGAGGACGGGATCACCGTCCGCTCGGTCTGTGAGGAGCTGGACCTCGACATCGAGGCGCTGCTCGCGCTCCACGACGAGCACGACCTGACCGTTCTCCTGCTGCCCGCTCTACTGGCGCGGTACTCATCCCGCAGTCCGGAGCCGGTGCTGCACCTGCCGTGCAGCGCATGGGTGCTCGGCGACCTCGCCCCGGTCGAGGATTGCCTGTCACACCCCGTCATGCTTGTCCCGCGTGCAGTGCACGACGTGCCGAGCGACGGTCTGGAGCCGTCGCTGGCCCGGCTGGAGGATGCAGGCCGCGTCGACCCCACGATCATGGCGGTGCGCGGCGGCGCGCACGCCGAACGTTTCCTGTCCTGGTGGGGGGCCCGTGTCGAACAGATGCTTGGCTCCATCGACGCGCGCCACAGCGGAGCCAGACCCGAGGACCGCCCGTGGCTCGGTCGTTACCTGGAGCTCGCGCCGGCGCGTTTCCTGACGGCGATGCTCGAAGACCCCGGCTGTGACCGCAGCGAGTGGAACATGCACGAGCAGACACTGAAGAGCGAAGGGGGCTATCCCGTCCTCGACGGCCGCTGGCCGTTGCGTTTCGTCAACCTCCCCGGCTTCGACCCCGATCGGCCACACCGGCTCAGTCCGACCGCGAGCCGTGTGCGCGTCAGCCGCTCCGAGGTACTCCATGAGCTGTGTGAGACGTACGCAGCCGAGCTGCGCGAATGCGGCTGGCGCGACCCCGACCGCCGCGGGCAGGTCGGCCGACGCATCGATCACGAGCTCATCTACGACGACTCCCTCAGGTCGATCTACCTGTCCGCGCTCGCCCTGGGGGAGGAATTCGGGGACATCTTCAAGGCGGACGGCGCGAACGCCTTCATCGCATGGCTTCAGGGGCCAGCCGCGAGGGGCGGCGCCCACGGTGTCAACCGGTACCTGTACCACCGGGTGGCACACGAGCGTCCCGATGTTGTCCGCGCGTACCCCGACCTCGACGGAGCCGACGGCGCGGGGTACGTCGAATGGTGCTGGGCGTTCGGCAGGTCCGAGCTGGGTATCCCCGAACGTTTCATGCCGCCCGCGACACCGGCACCCCACGTGCACGCGGCCGCCGCGGACACCGCAGACGCGGGTCGCTCACCGCAGGCGTCCTCTCACCGGCACCGTGAGGCCACGGGGCCGCCCGCCGCCGCCGGGGATCAGCTCGCGGTCCGTCTCACCGGCTACCTGGGTCACACGCTCGGGCTTGGTGCGGCAGCCCGTGGCTACGCACGCGCCCTCGATGCCGCGGCGGTGCCCGTGAGCACCGTCAGCGTTCCGCTGCACCACCTCGCGCTGCCGGGTGAGCTGGCGGCGGAGTACGGGCTACACGGTTTCGAGGATCTCGTGCACGACGGCGCGCACGGCTTTGAGATCGTCGCTGTGAACGCCGACGAGCTCCCGGACCTCGTGGAACGCCTCGGCGACGGCTACTTCGCAGGACCCAGGATCGGAATATGGGGATGGGAGACGAACACGATCCCGCTGCGCTGGGCGCGGGCGTTCGCGCTCGTGGACGAGATCTGGGTGTACTCGCGTTTCATGGCCGAGAACATCGGCGCCGTCGCCCCGGTGCCGGTCATCGCGCTGCCACCCCCGGTCGAACGGCCAGCAGAGCCCGCCGGGCCGCTGCGTCTCGGGGTCCCCGGCGGCTTCCTGTTCCTGTTCGTGTTCGACTACCTGAGCACGGTGCAGCGCAAGAACCCCGTCGGGCTGATCGAGGCGTTCAAGCGCGCGTTCGCGCCCGGCGAGGGACCGCAACTGCTGATCAAGACGATCAATGCCCCGCTGCGCCCCCTCGCCGAGGAGGAGGTCCTGTGGGCGACGCACGGCCGCCCCGACATCCATGTCGTCGACCGGTCCCTGACAGGGCCCGAGATGGACGGTCTGATGGCCGCATGCGACTGTTACGTGTCGCTGCACCGTTCGGAGGGGTTCGGTCTCACGATGGCGGAGGCCATGGCGCTCGGTAAGCCCGTCATAGGGACCGGCTACTCCGGCAACGTCGACTTCATGAACAGCGAGAACAGTTACCTCGTGGACTATTCGATCGGGCGTGTCGGCGCTGAATGCGAGATCTACCCGCCCGAGGGGGAATGGGCGGAGCCGAGCGTCGAGCATGCCGCGGAGCTGATGCGCCGCGTGTACATCGACCCGCACGAGGCCGGCCGGCTCGGTGAGCGCGCCGCGCAGGACATCGCACGGACCCTCTCCCCGCACGCCACAGGGGACGCGATGCGCCGCCGGCTTCAGGAGCTAGCTGCCCAGCACGCCGCCGGCGGCCCGGTCCGGGGTCAGGTGGAGGCGGGCAGTGCGTCCGCGGGCGCACCGCCGGGTGCGAGCACCTCAAGCCACTCGTAGCCGACCGGGGCTGCACAGATCTGTGCCATCTTGCTCGCCGGGGCGACATGCACCCTGTCGGCGGACGGGTCTTCGGGGGAGAACACGATCGCCCCGATCGTCCTGCCGCCCGTTTCCTGTTCCGCGTCCCCGCTGCCGGGGTGCAGGCTGCCGCCGCCGCGCACAACACGCAACGTGTGTGTCCCCGCCGGGAACGTGCCACCGCCGACGAGCAGGAACTGGTTGGGGTAGCGCTCTTCGTAGCTGACACCCGCGATGCGGCGTCCGTCGAGGTAGAACGACAACGGACGCCCGACAGAGCCCTGCAGCCACACGTCATAGTGCCCGCTGTGGGGCAGCGTGACGGTCGTCTGCGCCGTCCCGGCACCGTAAGCCGCGAGGGTGCCTGGACCCAGCACTTTCCAGTAGTCGGGGTGCGACCCCTGGACGACGTTCGCGACCGAGGCAGCCGGCCGGTTCGCGTACGCGACCTGCGCACCCGGGCCCGCGCGCCGCGCCGCCGCCGTCACGACACGGCACAGCGCCGGGGTACGCTCGTGCGGCAGGTCGGACAGGGGGAAATGCGCGAGCACAGTGTCCGCAGGGCGCACGCGCCGCCAGACTTCGAAGTACTTCGTTCGTTCCGCAAGGTCATAGTTGCTCGGGGGGCGGCTCGCGATCGGGCTGCGGGGCGTCACGATCAGCGGGAACGTCTCGAGGAACGAAAGTTCGATCTGGTTCAGATCCCAGGAGAAACTGACCCCGCCGGGGGGCGTGGTGACCCCCTTCGCGAGCGCGAACCGCCCGTATGCGGGGTTCACCAGGTCGCTCGCCCGCTCGTCACGCAGGAAATACTCGGCGTACTCGTCGAACGCGGGGTACAGCGCCGGGCCCTGGCCCGCGTAACGCTGGCCGATTTCGGCGAGATCCTGGTAGCGGGCAGCGGGGGCGACGGTGGTGTCGTGGTAGATCAACGCGTTGCCGTACAGCACGACAGCGGTCACGGCGAGCGCGAGACCCCAGCCCATCCAGCCGATCCACGCAGCCCACCGCCTGTCCAGGTCGCTGAGCGCGGCGACCGCCGCGAACGCGAGCGTCAACGCCAGGACGCCCGTCACCGTGAACGCCTTGAACTCGATCCACGGCCCGGTGTGTTCGATCCAGTAGTACAGGGCGACGGGAGCGCTCAGGCCGAGAACGCCGAGCGACCACCGCCGGCGGGCCAGGGCGAACACGATCCCCACCACAGCCAGCACGATCACGAGCACACCCGCCGCGTGGCTCGCAGACACGTGCACCAGCGGGTAACGGTAGTCGCCGGACAGCCACACGCCCGTGCTCGACCAGTCCGGTACGGGCGCGGCGAGATTGCCCAGCCCGAGGTTGACGACGCCACCCACGGCGGCGCCCGCGATCGTGGCGAGCTTGAGCGCGCTGATCAGGCTGGGCAGCGACAGCACTATGGCCGCCGCTGCAAGAGCGCCCCAGCTGGCGAGCGTGTACACGCGCCGCCCGCCGCGGAACATCGTGACGATGAACAGCCCTGCGAGCAGGAGCCCGAGCCAGGGTGCGACGCCCACGCTGAAGGCCGCGAAAGCAGCGGATATGCCTACGGCGGCCGGCACGACGCTGCGCACCGGACCGTCCCCGGGCAGGTCCTCAGCGAACACGGCTGCCACGATCATCAGCAGCACGGCGGTCGTGATCTCCTTGATGCCACCCTCCAGCGTGTACCCGTAGAGCAGGTTGGGCTGGATCGCGACAGCGGCGCCGAGCGCGCGGATGGGCCGCCGCCTGCAGACGCCGCCCAGCAGCGAGAAGATCGCCATTGCCCCCATCGCGGCTGCGAAGGCGAGGTAGGCCTGATAGCACCACACGACGTCTGCTCCCACGAGGTCGGCGGTGGAACCCAGGAGAGCCTGGCCGCCCCCGGGGTACCCGATGGTCGTGAGCTTTTGCACGGCGACGTCATAGGAGGAGTCCACCGGCGGGCTGTGCCGGCCGGCGACCGCCAGATGATGGGCGAGGTCCATCTGGAAGCCGATGTCGACGATCCGTGTGTAGCCGGTCCATGAGGCGACGCCGCCCAGAAAGACGGGGCCGCCGACCGCGGCGAATACGACGAGTGCCGCGAGCGCCGGCCACACCAGCGAGCGCAGCCTGCGTCCCGCGGCGGAGGAGTCGAACGTCCCGTCGCGTGCCCCGGCCACGACACCGGCCACGGCGAGCAGCACCATCGCCAGACCCGCATACGGGGCCAAACCCTGGAAGGAGGTGATGAACGCGCTGACGGCCACCAGCAGCGAAAACCCGACCGGGAGCACGAGTACCGCGGGCAGCCTGCCGCCCGCCACACGGCGTACGAGGAGCCCGGCCCCGGCGCTCAGAACGAGCAGCACGGCGGGGAAGAGGACCCATGCGCTGAGGAACGATCGGGTCATGTCAATCGGTACACAAGGGTCGCCAGAGATCGGCGACTATATCGGCCCGCGAGAACGACAAGTGCCGCCGGCACGGCGGAACTCCGGGGTGAGCTCCCGTCGCTGAGGTGCACCATGTCACGTAACCTCCCGGCCCAATGGGAACTCCAGCTGCCACCGTGCTGATCTGTTCACGCGACCGACAGGCAGAACTCGCGGAGGCCATGAAGGCGCTCGCTGCACAGCGCAGCGACGCCGGTCCCCACGAGATCGTGCTCGTGGACGACGGGAGCCGACCCCCCGTCGACGCAGGTCTCGCAGAGGGGGCTCACCTCGTGAGAACCGCCGGGCTCGGTCTTGCGAGCGCGAGGAACATCGGCCTGAACGCCGCAAAAGGGGAGATCGTCTGTTTCACAGACGACGACTGTCTGCCCGACCCCGGTTGGGTTGATGCGGCAGTCGAGCATCTTCGCGCCCACCCGGACCACAGCGGCGTCCAGGGGCCCGTGGCATCCGAGCCATGGGATCCCCTCTACGGGCATTCGCTCGCATACGACGAGCCGGGCGAAGGGCGCTACTACGGTGCGAACATCGCCTACCGCCGGGACCTGCTGACACGGGAGGGCGGGTTCGCACAGGAGCTCGACCCGTACCACGGCGAGGACCTCGACATGGCGTTCCGCATGCTCGCCCACGGACCGATCGGCTGGGCGCCGGGGATGAGCGTCCGCCACAAGCCGAAGCAGCTCACGTTCCGTGAGATCGTTGGTCGCGGCCGCTTCGCCCCCCACGACGTTCTCGTGCACCGCCGCCACGCAAAGCATTTCGCGGGCGCGAGGAACCTCCCGCATGTCGTATTCCCGTTCGCGAACATCGCCGTCGTCTGGTCCCGGCAGCTCAGGGCCGAATGGCCGGGCATCCTCCTCAGGCCCGCCCGGCTCGCCCGCCTGCTGGGTCTCGCAGCAGGGCAGGTATGGGTCTCGGCCACGGCCCTGCTGGGGCGATGAGCGGCGAGCCGGAGGACGTGCTGGTCTCCGGCGACGCCGGGGGAAAGGTGATCCGTGGGAGTGTGATGCGCGTCGCCGGCAACGGCGCAGGCATCCTGGTGGGGATCGTCACCGCCACGCTGCTGCTGCGCCACCTCGGCGTCGCGGAATCCGGCCGGTATGTGACCGTCATGTCGCTCGTCGCGATCGCCGGGAGCATCGCGGATGCCGGCCTGAACGCGATCGGCAGCCGGGAACTGGCGTTGCGCAGCCCACAGGACCGCACGGTGCTGGTCGCGAACTTCCTGGGGTTACGGATGATCGTGACGCCCGTCGCGGTGATGATCGTCGTCGCGTTCACTCTCGCCGTGGGTTACCCGGAGCGGATGGTGGCCGGCGCCGCACTCGCGGGGGTAGGGCTGTTCCTCGTCGCGGTAACCGACGCGGTGCTCCTGCGCCTGACCGTCGAACTGCGAAACGTCGGGCTCGCGTTCGTGGACATGCTCAAGCAGGTCGTGACCCTCGCGGGGGTGGCGGCGCTCGTTGCGCTCGACGCCCAACTGACCCCGTTCTTCGCGGTGCAGGTGCTGGTGGGGGTGGCGGTCATCGCGGTGACACCGCTGCTCGTTGGATGGGACGCCATACCGCGCCCCCGCTTCGATCGCGCGCAGCAACGCGTGCTGATCGGCCGTTCGCTCCCGCTGGCGGTGGCCTTCGTGCTGGGACAGGCTTACTTTCGTCTCGTGGTGGTGCTCATGTCGCTCATCTCGGGCTCACAGCAGACCGGCTACTTCGGCGGTTCGCTGCGCGCGATGGAAGCACTCGTGACAGTCCCGATCCTGGTCGCCGGTGTCGCGCTGCCAGTGCTCACGGCAGCCGCGCGCGACGACCACACACGACTGCGCTACGCCGTGCGGGGGCTCAGTGAGGGAGCCGTCGTCGCAGGCGTCCTGGTTGTGATCGTCACATTCCGGGCAGCCGAGCCGCTGATGGCGCTCATCGGCGGGCCGGCGTTCCGTCCCTCGGGTGCGGTGTTGCGGATCCAGGTCGGAGCGCTGCTGTTCATCGCGCTCTACCAGATCTGGACGGCGTCGCTGATAGCGCTCGGGCGCCAACGCGAGCTGATCCTGATCAACCTCGCGGGGCTCATCGGGGTCGCGGTGTTCGCGGGAGCACTCGTGCCGCTGCTCGGGGCGCGCGGAGGAGCGGGCGCGAGCGTCATGGGCGACGCCCTCCTGGCGAGCCTGGTGTTCGTGGCACTGCGCCGCGCTGACCTGAAAGTGGACGTCCGGTTCGGGTTCCTCGCGAGGATCGCCGCGGCCGCAGCCGCCGCCACCGTGCCGCTCCTCATATCCGCCCTCCCGGATTTTCTCGCGGCAGCGCTCGCGGGACTGGTGTACCTCGTCGTGGGCGGCGCGCTCGGTGTGATCCCGCCGGAGCTGCGTGCCGCGATCCTCGGCTGGATAAGGCCCGCTGTCTCATAGGCTCATGCGGATGACCACCAGCACGAGAGCACCGACGTCACCGCCGGCGGGGACACGCTGACGTTGCGCGTCTGCATCGTCACCCAGGAGTGCCCCGGTGTAACCGAATACTACGGCGGGATCGGCACCCAGTACGCGGCGTTCGCCCCGGAGTGGGCCGCCGCCGGCGTCGACACGCATTTCGTGACGATGAAGCTCCGCGGCCGGCAGGCGCCGGACATGCTCGACGGGGTTCACATCCACGCGCTCGGATCGGGGTATTTCTTCCCGTGGCACGCCGCGGAATGGGCGAGAAAGGTGAACCGCGCGATCGCCGAAACCGGCCCGTACGACGCGATCATCTCGCCTGAGTTCCGCGGCGAGTGCTCCGTGTACGCACGCCGCCAGGACCACGGCCCGCTCGTGACACACCTCCTCACGTCCTCCCAGCAGCTCCTGTCCCTGCGCCCCGGTCTGACGTTCCTCGAGCGGCGCGGGCTCCGCACACGGGTGTTCCTGCACGCCGAGCGCACCCAGGCCGAGAACTCCCGCGAGCTGTATGCGCCTAGCACAGCCGTCCTCGACTGGGCGCGTGAACTGTGGCCCGCGACCGCGGGCCTGACGAGCCGCGTCCTGCCGCTCGCGATCCGCGTCGAGCAGGTACGCAGGCAGGCAGCCGCCGGTGAGCTTCCCCGGGGTTTCCCAGCACCGTCTGACACGCCGATCGTCGGTCTCGCGAGCCGGCTGGACGGACACAAGGGTGCCGCCGACCTGGTCGCCGCGATGCGCGACGTCTGGCGCACACACAGCGACGCCCACCTCGTCATGATCGGCCGCGACGCGCGCTACGGCCACGGGATGATGAGCGACCATCTGCGTGCAGCCGCCGGTGGCCACGCAGACCGGCTGCACATCACGGGAGCGCTGCCGTCGTCGCAGTACTTCGCGGCCGTCGCGGCGTGCGACGTGATCGCAGTCCCGTCGCTATGGGAGTCCTTCTGCCTCGCCGCCGTGGAGGCGATGGCGCTCGGACGCCCCGTCGTGGCGACCAGCGGCCACGGCTTCGACGAGTATCTCCGCGACGGCGAGAACGGGCTGCTCGTGCCGCGCAGCGACATTCCGGCGCTCGCGGACGCCCTGGTGCGACTGCTCACCGACACGGAGTTGCGCGCCAGCCTGGGTGCCGCGGCAGCCGCGACAGCGGAGGACCTCGACGTCTCGCGTGTCGCCGGGCGTTACCTCGCCGGGTTCGCCGAGCTGTGAGCGGCGACCATACGATCGCGGTGGGCCTGGACGTCACGCACGCCCTCATCAACCGCACGGGACTGGGACGTTACGCCGCGGAGCTGCAGCAGTCGCTGCAGCAGCGCCCCGGCGTCCGGGTCATACCGATCCGGGCGGTCCGGCGTGTGTCGCCCTCGCCCGTCGGGCGGGTCATGCAGGGCCTGCGCCGCGAGGCCCTGTACTACCCGGAGCGCTTCGCGAGGGCCGGAGCCCGCGCCGGCGCCCAGGTCCTGCACCTCCCGACGCCCGCGCCCGGACGCGGGCGGGGCCTGCCGCTGGTGGTCACCGTGCACGATCTGCTCCCGCTCCGCCACCCAGACCTGTTCACCCGCCAGACACGCGCACACACCCACCTTTACGCCCCGTTCGTGCGCCGTGCCGCGAGGCTGATCACACCGTCGGAGTACACGCGCGGCGAGGTGATCGAGCTGCTCGGTGTCCCCGCCGGACGTGTCGTCACCGTCCCGAACGGCCTGGACCCCCGGTTCTCACCCCGCGAGGTTGACCGCGACAAGCTCGCGAGGGAGTTCGGCATCACCGGCCGTTACGTGCTGGCGGCCGGCACACTGGAGCCGCGCAAGAACCTCACCGCGGTGCTGCGTGCGTTCCCGCAGGTAGCGGAGGCCTTCGACGATGTGACGCTCGTAGTCGCAGGTGGAAGGGGCTGGCGGAACGACACGTTCGAGTCCGAGCTCGCCCGTTCGACGCTCGCCGGCAGGGTCCGCCTCACGGGCTTCGTATCCGACGAACGCCTGACCGAGCTCTACTCGGGTGCCGCATGCTTCGTGTACCCGTCACTGGCGGAGGGTTTCGGGCTTCCGCCGCTGGAGGCGATGGCGTGCGGGGCACCGGTGATCGCCGGCAACCGGACGGCGCTCCCGGAGGTCCTCGGAAGCGCGGGCCTGCTCGTGGACCCGGAAGACCACACGGCCCTCGCGGCGCAGCTGCTGCGGGTGCTGCAGGACCAAGAGCTCGCCCGGAGCATGCGCGCCGCAGGGCTCGACCGGGCCGGGCGGTTCAGCTGGGCCGCGACCGCGGCGGCGACCGAACAGGTGTACAGGCAAGCACTCGCAAGCCGCGGGCTATGATCGTCCGCCATGCGCCTCATCCACGGACCCGAGGAGTACCGTCTGCGTCCCTCCGGGCCCGGACCGGTACTCGACGTCGGCTGCGGGTCGGCTAAGCATCCGGGGGCTGTCGGGATCGATATCTCCGCCGACACCGACGCGGACGTCGTCCACGACCTCGGTGTTTACCCGTGGCCGCTTCAGGACGGCATGTTCGACCAGGTCCTGTGTCAGGACATCATCGAGCACATCCGTGAGCCGTACCGTTTCATGGCCGAGATCCACCGGGTGTCCCGTCCCGGCGCGAGGGTGCAGCTCCGCACCCCGCACTACAGCTCCGTCCTCGCGTACGGCGACCCGACCCATGAGCACTACTTCTCGGTGATGGCGATCCGCACGTTCGAAAGGCCGCTGTTCGCTCACTACTCCAATGTGGACTTCCGGGTGGTCGACATCGTCCTGGACTTCTGGGATCCGTGGCGCTGGCTGGGCATCGCCCGTCTCGCAAACCGGTTCGTGAGCGTCTACGAGATGCTGTTCGCGTTCTGGTTCTCGGCGATGAACATCCGCGCCGAGCTCGAAGTCATCAAGCCGTGAGCACCTGGTCGTAGGCGGCCGCGAGCCGCCGCGCCGCGGAGTCGACGGAGAAGCGCGCCACACGCTCGCTGTTGTATTCGACGCGTTGCGCCGCCGGTCGCGCGAGCGGTCCGGCGGCCAGCGTACGCGCGACCGCCATCCAATCCCCGGGGGGGATGTGTGTGGCCTGCTCGCCCGCTATCTCCGGTATCGCCCCGGACGCCGACACGATCATCGGCAGGCCCGCCGCCATCGCCTCGGCAAGCACCAGCCCGAACTGCTCCTCCCAGAAGCAGCGGGGGATGTCCGCGGGGTGCAATGTGCACCCCGAACGGGGGAGGGACGCCAGCACCAGAGCGGACGCGCGGGCGTAGAGACCCGGCATCTCGTCGTACGGGACGCCCCGGATCTCGACGGCGTCCGCGACCCCGAGCTCGGCGGCGTGGGCACGCAGCCGATGCTCCTCCGGTCCGCTGCCGACGAGCAGCACGCGCATGGAACGCACTGCCTCCTCGGATGCCGGTACGAGCCCGCGTTTGAGCGCAGCGACCGCGCGCAGGACATCGTGATGCCCCTTCTCCCACTCCAGGCGCCCGACCGAGAGGATCAGGTGCCCGCGGGCGTCCGCGGCCGCGGGCACCGCGAAACGCCCGACGTCCACACCGGGGTACGCGAGCAGCACCTTCTCCGGCGGCACACCCTCGAGCAGGAGGCTGTCGCGGGCGCGTTCGGTCGCGGCGAGGAACAGGTCGGCGCCGGCGAGGGTCGCCGCCCTGAAACGTCTCGCGTGAGGGTTCCGGAACGCGTCCAGCAACGGCAGGGTCTCCCACACCGTCACTACCAGTCGGTACCGGCCTTCGCTCTTCAGCGCAGCGGCCTGGGCGGTGAACCAGAGCGAGAGCTCCTCCGCATGAATGATGTCCTGTTCGCCGTACAGCTGTGCGGCGCCGAGGACACGGTCGGGCAGCGCGAGCGTGGCGAGCGTCCCGAGCGTGGCGAGCGGAATCCTGTCGCGGAGCGTCTGCACCGGCACCTGCTCAAGGCCGAGACCCTGCAACGGCCAGCGGTTTCCGCGGGTCACCGCGACGCGCACCGCGAACCGGTCGGGTAGATGCTCGAACGGCCGGAGGCCCCACACAGACGGATGGTGGCCGCGGACCAGAAGGACGCTTGAGGGCATCCGGCTACGCTACCTGTCGTCGTCGCGGCCGGGCGCTCGGGGTCACTACGGGCGCCACCGGTGAGGGCCGTTCACGCGGTTGCGAGCGCGGCACGGTAGCTCGCGACGGTCCCCGCCGCGGCGCGAGCCCAGCTGAAGGACGCCGCCCGCTCCACCCCCAGCCGGCGAAGGCGCCCCGCGAGGGCCTCATCGCCCGTCACCGCCTCGATCGCGCCGGCGATCTCCTGGGCTCGCCGCGGGTCGAAATAGACGGCGCAGTCGCCCGCGACCTCGCGCAGCACCGGGATGTCCGAGCACGCGACCGGCAGCGACCGCGCCATCGCCTCGAGGACGGGCAGGCCGAACCCCTCGTGCAACGTCGGCAGCACCAGGCATGAGGCGAGCGTGTACAGCCCGTCGATCTCCTGTGCGTTGAGTGCCCCCAGCAGCCGGACATCCTGAATCACACCGGCGGCTTCGGCTTGTCCCCGGAGCGCCCGGTCGGTCGTGCCGTGCCCGGCGAGCACCAGCACCGGACGGCGCTCCGGGTTGATCCGCCGGAGCGCGTCGAACAGGACAGGCAGGTTCTTATGGGGCAGGTTCGTCGCCACCGCAAGCGCGAACGGGCGCTCCTCGAGCCCGTAGCGTGCCCGGACGCCTCGCGTCGCCGGCTCCGGCGGCGGGGGGCGCACGCCGTTGCGCACGACATCTATCCGTGCCCGCTCGACGCCGAGGCCGGCCGCGACCTCCTGCCTGCCGGTCTCCGAGACCGCGATGATGCGATCCGCGCGGTGCGCCCCGAGCGACACCAGCGCCGACGTCGCGGTGCGCACGGGCCAGGACAGCAGCTCCGGCAGGACCATGTACTGCAGGTCGTGGATCGTCACCACACGCCGAAATCCACCCCATGCCGGGGCGAAGTTCGCCATCGAGTGGACCAGGTCAACCCCCGCGCGGCGCGCCGCGACCGACACGAGCGCTAGCTCCCCGAGCGCCCATCCCGCGCGGCCCCTCCCGGAGACGGGCACGACCACCGAACGGGTGGCGCCCAGTTCTCCCGCAAGGAGCCGGCCGGCGTCGCGGTTGACGAACGCGACGAGATCCAGCTCCGGGGAGCACTCGAGCATCGCGGGGACCAGCTCGCGGGCGTACGTCTCGCGTCCCCCGCTCTCGCCGGGCACCAGGTAAAGGAGGTCAAGGCCGACGCGCATCAGCGCGCCGGCAGCTCAAGGATCCAGCTCACTAGCCGCCAGTAGAACGCCTGGGGTGCGTTCAGCGGCCCGGAGGCTGCACCCGCGAGGTACGGGCTCTCGAGCGACGACGTCAGGTGCGCCGCGAACTCCCGTGAACCGACCCGCCTCGTTGCCTGCACCGACCGGCGTCTGGCGAGCGTGCGGGGCAGCCCGGCGAGCACCGCGAGCTGGGCGCGCAGCTTCGGTCCCAGCCAGCCGTCGCGGGCTGCGATCAGTACCAGGCCGGCCTCGCTCGCGAGCAGGGCGGGAGCGACGAGGGCGAGAAGACCGGCGGGGTACACCGAAAGGACGGTGCGCCAACGGTTGCGCTCGAGCCAGAACCACTTGGATGGACCCTTCTCGAACTCATAGCCGTGGATGACGCGCGCCGCGGGCACCATGCCGACACGGTGCCCGGCGAGCCAGATGCGCAGGCCGAGGTCAAGATCCTCCCCGTACATGAAGTAGTCAACGTCCAGGCCTCGAAGCTCGCTCCACAGCTCGCGCCGCACGACCATCGCGGCACCTGACGGGAACGCGACATTCCGGTCGTCCGCCGGCAGCAGCGACAGGGGACGCTCGCAGTCACCTGCCCAGCCGATGCCGAGATAGTGCACCACCCCGCCGCTCGAGTTGACCGTGCCGTCCTCGAGCAGCACCGCCGCCTGCCACGCACCCCAGTCGCGGTGCAGGTCAGCTGCGTGGCGCAGACGCTCCAGGCACCCAGGTTCCGGCCGGCAGTCCGGGTTCAGGAACAGGAGCAGCGGCGCCACGGTCGCGTGTGCCCCGGCGTGGCAGCCGCCCGCGAACCCGAGGTTACGGCCCGTCTCGAGTACCCGTACCGGGCCGTCGAGGGAGCGCGCGACGTCGGCGGTCGAGTCTTTTGATGCGTTGTCGACCACCACGACCTCATCCCCGTCCTGCAGCTGCGGCACCAGGGCCGCTGTGAGAGCCGGTAGGTCCCCGGAGGATTCGTGGGTCACGACGACCACAGCGATCGCCTTGGCGTGAGTCCCGCTCAAGGTGTTCAGTGTCGGCCCGACAGCTCTTCGGTGGCCGTCTGCGTGATCTCGCGCGGCGCCTGGAGCTCCGGCGCGGCCGGGTCGCGCGCGAGCTCCCGGTCGGTGCTCGCCCCGCCGTGTTCATCGAGGCGCTGTTGCATCAAAGCCATGCGCTGAGCCAGGATCTTGTTCTGGTCGGACAGGCGCGAAACGGCGAGCGAGAAATGCAGCAGGATCATCGCTATCAGCCCGATCGCGACAGCGAACAGCGCCGACGGCGGGTACGCGATCCCGACATCATGCGAGAGCGATGTGAGCAGACCCTTCCAGGCGGCGAGCACGAACAATGTCGTCGCGGCGAGCAGCCAAAGGATCGCGTAACGCTCGGAGAGACGCTTGCGGCGCACGAGCTCGAAGACGAGCAGGAGAAGACCGAGCGTCACCGCGACCGCCAGGCCACGCTGGAGCGTCACCTTCATCATCGCGCGGGACCTGTCGCGGTCACGCCGTCACGGTCCTGTCCCGCGGGGCGAGCACGGAACAGGCCGACGAACACGGCGAGGAGCACCTTGATCATGTAGTACACCGACTGGCTGGAGGAGATCGCCGACTCTCCCGTCAACCGTGGCCTCATCCGTACGGGTATCTCACAGCTACGCAGCCTGTGGGCGTGCATCAGCAGGATCGCCTCGACCTCGGGATAGTCATGCGGGTAGTCGCGCGCGAACAGCTCGATGCCCCGCCTGTTGGTCATACGGAAACCCGACGTCGGGTCGGTAACCCGCTGACCGGTGATCAGCGAGACGACCCGTGAGAAGACACGGATCCCGATCCGCCGTGTGGCCGACGAGCGGTACCCGCTCTCCGCGTCGTCAAGGAAACGCGAACCCGTGACCATGTTCAGCTCCGGGTCCGACCGCAGCCGCTCCAGCAGCTCGCCGATGTCGCGAGGGTCATGCTGCCCGTCGCCATCGACCTGGACCGCGATGTCATAACCGTTCTCCAGCGCATACATGTGCCCGCCCTGCATCGCGCCTCCGATCCCGAGGTTGAACGGCATACGCAACACGGCCGCTCTCGCTGCCGCCGCCCGCGCCGCCGTCTCATCACTCGAACCGTCGTCGACGACGAGCACGTCGAAGTCGGGTGCGGCCTCGTGGATCGCCGCGATCGTTGGACCGATCGCCTCAACCTCGTTGAATGCGGGAACGATGGCGAGATTGCGTCTCATGGGAGCTGTGCTTCGAAATAGGACGGCATCTGTTGCAACGCTCCGGCGACAAGCGAGTTGCGGACCCGCGGCACCGGCCCACCCAAACAAGTGTATGTGCAGGCTGCGCGGCGTGGCAACAGACCCACGGGTCACCGGGGGTCGGCTTCGCCATGGAACACGGCCCGCGCCACGCTCGGCATGCGCAGCAGAGGACCGCTTGACTATATTGCGCGGTCGTGGGGATGGACGTAAACGAGTGGAGGAACGACCAGCGCAGGCTGCGCGAGGCTCTGCGGAACCGCCGCACTCCAGACGGACGCAGGCCTGCCGCGCCGGGGTTGGGCGGACCTCCGCACGAAGCGAACCCGCCGGACCTGCTGGGGGTGCCGATCAGCTCCCACCGCGGAGTTCTCGGACAGCCGGTCGTTGCCACCAAGAAGCTGCTGCGCCGGCTGCTCGGCCCCCCGGTCCTGGAGCCCCAGGCCCGGTTCAACCAGCAGGTCGCCGGAGTACTGGCTGAGCTGCGGGAGGAGCTCGACAAGCTCAGGCAGAGCATCGCTGAGGACAACGACGTGCAGTTCGACTACCTCGCGTTCGAGAACCGGTTTCGCGGCAGCGAGGAGGCGATCGGGTCCCGACAGGACGAGTACGTCGACTACTTCGCCGGCTGCGGCGAGGTCCTCGACATAGGTTGCGGACGCGGAGAGTTCCTCGAGCTGCTGCGCGAGAAGGGTGTCACGGCGCGCGGGGTGGACATGGACGAGCCGATGGTCGCCCACTGCCATGAGCAGGGACTCGACGCGGAGTGCTCCGAGGCTGTCGAGTTCCTCAGCCGTCAACCCGATGGCGCCTTCGGCGGAGTCTTCATGAGCCAGGTCGTCGAGCACCTCTCCAGCGGTCACCTCATCGAGTTGATCAACGCGGTCGGCCGCAAGACAGCCCCCGACGGGGTGTTCGTGGTCGAGACGCTCAACCCGGAGTCGCTCCCTGTGCTGATGCGCTGGCACTGGATTGACCCGACCCATGTGCGCCTCGTTCACCCCGAGACGCTGCAGTTCTTCATGGAGCAAGCCGGCTTCTCGATACGGACAGTCCAGTTCCGCCGGCCAGTCTCCGACGGGGACAGCTTCCCCCAGCTCAAGCTGACGGGTGTGCCGGCCGACGAGCTCGCCGGTTACAACGAGGCGGTCGCCCGTGTGAACGAGCGAGTCTTCGGTTCGCTCGACTACTTCGTCGTCGGCCAGAGAAGCGTGTGAGCAACGCCGCTCCCCTCGCGTCAGTCATCGTCGTCGCTTGGAACTCGGAAGACGTCCTCGGACGGTGTCTGGACCAGCTCGCGGCACAGGACTACCCCAACTTCGAGATCGTGGTCGTCGACGACGGCTCGCGGGACGCCACGATCGACGTCGCCCGGGACGCGCTCGGCTCCGCCAGGCTGACGATCGTACGAAGCCCCCTGAACCGGGGTTGCCCTCACGCCCGTAACCTCGGCCTCCGCTACGCCGAGGGTGAGATTGTCGCGTTCATCGACGGTGACGGGTACGCGACACCGAGCTGGCTGCGTAACGTCGTTGCTGAGTTCGAGGATCCGACCGTTGGCGGCGTAGCGTCGACAGTGTTCATGGAGTCAAACCCCCTGGTCCTCAACGGGGCCGGCGGAATCCTGAACAGGCAAGGGTGGGCAGCCGACCTGTCGATGAACCTCTCGTATGAGCGCTCGACGATCCCGGAGGAGGCGTTGTACCCGATGGGATGCGGGATGGCGATCAGGCGCACGGCCGTCGACACGGTAGGCCTCTTCGATGATCGCATGCTCAACTATTACGACGACGTCGACTACGGCCTGCGGCTGTGGCGCGCAGGCTACCGCGTCGTGGTGGCCCCCGACGCGTGGATCGACCATGGATTCGGCCACAGCACAGGCGGTGACTCAGCCCAGAAGCAACTGTTGTGTGAGCAGCACCGCATGCGCGTAGTCCTCAAGCATGCCTCCAAGCGCACGATTGCACGCTGGGCCGTACATGAGGCGCTCGCGACGAGGCGGGCCTGCTGGCCACGACGCGACCTAAAGGTGAAAGCGATGCGGTGGAATATGCGCCACGCGCCGAGCACACTCGCAACCCGCTGGCGCCTGCGTGGGGCCTCGCGAGTTCCCGATCGCCTGCTGGACCCATCATGGGGAGAGAACTTCCCGGTGGGCGTTCCGCCCCTGACGAGGCCGCGGCCGGAAGACGCCACGAACAGCATTGACATGCACGACCCAGCGGTCGGACAGGTGCTGCCGTACGGCTGGTATCCCCCGGAAGAGATCAATGGGCGCACGCACCGCTGGGCGGGCGTCGAGGCTGCCGCGCTTGTTCGGCTCGAGGAGCCCGCCAGGAGGCTGCGGCTCGAGTACACGCACGTCCCGGATGACAGGGGCGGGCTCGATGTCGTCGTCAGGCGTGAGGGCAGGAACCAGCCGCTGGACCCTGTCTGGTCCGTGCACCTGCCATGGCAGTACATCGAGCGGTGTGGCGAGAACCATCCGGTGGATCTGCCCGCCGGCGACTACGAGATCCTGTTCCGCGCACGCGAAGGCTGGTCGGACCCTCCCCGCGAGACACGCTCCCTCGCGTTCGCGCTCGCCAAGGCCTCATTCGAGAGCTCGTACGAGACACCCCCGGCGAGCGTCGACATGGCATCCCACGCCGTCGAGGGGCAGCTCGTTCGCGGCTGGTTCGAGCCGGAACAGGCTGGAGAGCGCATCTACCGCTGGGGGAGCCGGCACGCCTCCGCGCTGGTGCGGCTCGACCGTCCCGTCAGCGGCGCGTGTCTGGCGTACTGCCTGCCCCCGACTTTCACCGGCGGGTTGCGACTGTCCTTCCGGTCGCTGAAGAGCCGGCGGATCGCGGCGTCGGTCAGCATCGACTGGGCCGATGGCGCCTGGCATGAAGATCGCTTCGATCTGGCGCTCGACCCCGGCGAATACCTCGTCGCGTTCGACGCAGATGAGACCTGGTCTAACCGGGGTGGCCAGGACCCCGCGTTCTCGGCGGAGGCTCGCGCGCTCGGCTTCGCCGTCTCTTCACTGGCACTGGTGGAGCCCCCGAAGGCTTCGGCTCGCCGGTGAGGGTCCTGGAGGTGCTGCCAACGTACCCCGGCGAGCGGTACGATGGCTCAGCGGTCTACGAGCGCAACCTCAACGGTGCCCTCGTCGAGCAGGGCACGCAGGTGGAGGTCCTCACCACTCGCGCTCGGCGTCTGCAGCATGAGGAGCTGTTCCTCATCAGATGGCCCGATGCTCTGCCCGCCCTTGACGAGCACGACGGCGTCCCCGTCCGGCGTTTCCACGCGATCGACACCAGGGGCTTCGGACGGGCGGCCTCCGATGCCGTGGCGCGGCGCTGGAGCAAGGAGGACTTCGTCGAGGGGGACGTTCTCGCCGGGTCCTCACGGTTCACCGAGGTCAGTGTGGCGCAGGCGCGCAGGCGGCCGGGGCATCTCGACACGCTCGCCGACTTCGGGCGTGGCCCCCTTGTCCCCGGCCTTCTGGCGTATCTGACGAGGCGCGCGCACAAGTTCGACGTGATCCTCGTGGGTTACGCGCCGTTCAGTCTCTCGCGGCAGGTTCTCTGGGCGGCACGCCGGACGGGGGTACCGGTCGTGCTGCTGCCGTTCCTTCACGAGAGCGACCGGTATCACCTTTTCGGCAGCCTGCTGCGGACCTACGAGCAGGCCGCCGCCGTCCTGGTTCCGAGCGGCCACACGGCTGACTTCCTGCGCGAGTACGTGCCGGGCTCCAACCCGGTGACGATCGGGGCGGGCGTCGGTGCCGTCCCGGTCGGCGCCGTCACACCCGCCGAGTTTCGCGCCGCCCACGACCTCGGTGATCGACCGATCATGCTGTATGTTGGTCGAAAGGAGCCGGGCAAGCGCTATGACCTCGCAGTCAACGCCATCGACCTGTTACCCGGAGACGCTGTTCTTGTCATGGTCGGTCGCGACGCCGATGGCGTTCCCATCGAGTCCGATCGGGTGAGGCAGCTGGGCACCCTGTCCGACGAGGATCTCGCGGCCGCATACGAAGCCTCCGACTGCCTCGTGCTGCCGTCGGAATTCGAGAGTTTCGGGATGGTGTTCCTCGAGGCTTGGCTGCGTGGCACGCCCGTCATCGGCAACACGATGTGCGGCGCCTCGGCGTCCCTGATCGATCACGGCGTCAACGGGTTCCTCTGCCGTGACGCCGGCGAGATAGCCAAAGCGGCCTCTCGGCTCATCGATGATCGCGAGCTGAGATCTCGCATGGGAGCGGCAGGCAGAGCCAAGACGCTCGCGCACCACACTTGGGAGCGGGTCGCGGATCGCGCGCTCGAGGCGTTCCACCAGGTGGCCGGCGCTAGCCTTTGAGGTCAGGCCCCGAGATGCCGAGGAGGCGAGCAGCGCGGACCTCGTCAAATGTTGCAGCAACCTTTCGGGGAAACCAACAGTCGAGGCCTACCGCGTCTTGCGCCGCTGGCGGGCGAGGCGATCGGGGCGCACTCGACACGACCGCGCTTCAGTCGGCATTCACAGGCTGTGCGCATCGCTGATCCCCCTGAGGGCCTGCCGGGCGCGATCGCGCGCTCACACAACGTCTGCAGCGACGTACATGCTCTGCGACGCGGATCGCGAGCGCCTCACTTCTTGTTCTAGCCGGCAGCGACCAGCTCAACACGCAGCCGACTAATGACAAGCTGGCACACGGCGTAGCTGGCTCCTGAGCGCCGCACGAGCGGGCTGGCGTTTTGAGTCACCTGAGAGCCACGCTAGCCGGTCGTCCCAGAGGCTCGCGGTGTAGACTCGGGCGCTCGTGAATGCCTCTGAGCTTGAGCGCCGCGTCTCCGAGCACCCCTTTTGGTGGCACTCGATCGATCTGGGCGATGGTGTGCTCACGCCTGGACACAAGACAGCGGAGGTCCTTACGGAGGAGCTTGGGGCGCTCCAACTCCCAGACCTGCATGGTAAGACGGTCCTGGATATCGGGGCCTGGGACGGGTACTTCTCGTTCGCCGCCGAGCGCATGGGCGCTAGTCGAGTCGTGGCGCTGGACTATCACACGTGGGGTACCGATGCGGCCGCAATAGCGTTACGTGGAACTGGGCTCGAAGCAGCGCCCGCCCCGTGGGATCCTGTCGGGCTTCCCGGGAAGGGCGGCTTCGACCTCGCGCACGAGGTGCTCGGCAGCCGCGTCGAGAGTGTGTTCGGTGATCTGCTGGCGCTCGATCCTGCCGTGCTGGGCCAGTTCGACGTCGTGCTTTTCCTCGGGGTGCTGTACCACACCCGCTATCCCCTCGAGATGCTTGAGCGGGTAGCGTCGCTAACGCGGGGCGTCATGGTCCTCGAGACAGAGTCGTTTACTCTCGCCCGGTCCTCGGGCCGCTCTCTTGGCGAGTTCTTTGAGGCCGACGAGCTCGCGGGTGACGATTCGAACTGGTGGAGTCTCACCGAGCCGGCGATTGCGGGCATGTGCCGCTCGAGCGGCTTTGCCAGCGTGGGCTTCCTCCCCCCGTACCACCGCTATGCGCCCGAGGCAGACGGCCTCACGCGGCATCGCGCGCTCGCTCACGCGACAAAGACGGCCCATGACGTCGTCGCTCCCTCCTCAGCGCGTCGCGATTCCTAGCAGTCACGCACCTTCAACGCGTTGCGTGGTTCTAGGTGTTGGTATGACTTGGTCACCTGTAGCACCGTGTCGGTTTAGGGCCACGGGAGCCGGCGAGCGTCCCCAGGCGCAGACTTCGGCCGTCCTACGCAGTCGGTCACGGCGCGCGGACTGTCACCGGGCGCGCGAGACTTAGCTGTGGACCGCCCGCCATGCATCTGTCGAGGAGTCCGGGGACTCGATCAGGTGCAGCCGCCCCGGCGTCGATGCAGTAGTGATGCATGTTCGAAATCCGAAATCTGGTGGCGCACACGCCGCGCGGGTGGCCCTCGCGGGCATAGTGATCGTCGTCATGGTCTCGGCTTTCGCTCCCGCCGTCACCTCGGCCGCGGTCACAACCGTCGGCAGTCCGCTCACGGTGCCGGCGACATTGAACACTGCAGAAGATCTCGCCTACCGCGGGACAGACACGGAGGTACCGCCGTCTCCCGCGGTCCCGAACGGCATAGTCCACACA
>Ga0182030_10003540_pt1 | contig 33357 bp, 29 predicted proteins | sample 812S3MmetaG_FD_121299 | JGI IMG/M metagenome (GOLD analysis project Ga0182030, IMG submission 121299) | Permafrost microbial communities from Stordalen Mire, Sweden - 812S3M metaG (Illumina Assembly) | ecosystem: Environmental > Terrestrial > Soil > Wetlands > Permafrost | place: Sweden...
AAAAGGTCCAGCCTCTGTGATGAAGTTGGCAGCGATAACTCAACCAATCGAAGAACTCTTAGCATGCGTAGATTCCGGGGATTGGATACACGTTGATTATCATTACATGACTTTGCGATCCAATTTTTCTAAAGTGTTGCAGCAAATGAAGGAAATTGCGAAGGAAATTGCTTCTAAAAACACTCCGGATGAATTTGTGAACGAGGCGAAACCGTGAAAGAGCCTTTCTCAATATCAGCCCTTGAAGAGGCATTAGGCGTTGATGGTGCTCAAGAAATAATTGAGTCTTTTCTAGAGGACAGTAGTGGCCTCTTGAATATGATCGAAGAAGCAATTCTAACGAGGGACAAGGAATTTTTGCGGTCAAATTGTCACAAACTCAGCGGCTGTTATAGAGCTATAGGCGCAAACGATGGATATCAGCTTAGTTCGGCACTGGAAACATACGCAACTCAACAAAATTGGTCTGCTGTAGCTTCCCTTCTCTCTGAGTTTAAGGATTCATACGAACTCATCGCCGTAAGCGCCAAGCGATACTTGAATGGTGCATAAGATGCGCATCAATTCACTGACAGTCGGATCTGCACTGGTGCTGCGATGTTTGTCCCTCGTTCCTTCAGCCGCCGCAAAATACTGCCGACAAAGATTTGTCTGTGAAGCTTTTACAAAGTTCGAATGATTTAAAAAAAACATTGAAGATCTCGACGATACCTTTTCGAAAAAACTGCAAGTCATAGTCAAAACTGTGGCGAAGCAAACAAAAGATTTAGCAGAAAGCACCGAACAGCAGAAAGAGCTAATAAATACGACGCTACTTCAAGATCGCACGTTTTTAACGGAGGCCATTTGCATCGCTTTGCTGGCCGACAATTCAGAAGAGCGTGTAGTGTTTTTATCTGAATTTTTGAGCAATTCAAGCGATGCTAGGTTTTTACTGCGGCTCTTTGAAAAATCCCCTCAACTTTCAATGGTGACTATGATGTTAAGAGAGCGGCGGATGAAGTTATTTCATCGTGGGATCAACTTCTGGCGCTCCAAGAAGTTCTAGACCTGGTAAGCGCTCTCTTAAAAGAACCTGTTGTCTATTTTATTCATAACAATCGAAGAGTCAGAAACAATGCTCAAAAAATCAATTAAGTGGAATCGACGGGCGGAGCATGAGTTCTGCGCGTGTTCCTCCTAAGCGTATTTGAGGTCTTTGAACAACCAGGGCTGTGCCGCGCCCGATATCACAGCCGCGACAAGAACCGCGATCCAGAGAGCAAGTCCCAGTTTAGCCAGTCCAACAACTAAGACAATAGCGATCAAATTACCTATGAGTGTGCGTTCAACGACTTTATTGAAATCACGGAATAGCTTGCCTCGGCAGAACAGGACAACGGCGTTCGTAAACATAGTCCACATAGTAAAAGTCTCGCCTATATCAATTTAAGGATTACAAGTCCAATCAGTATGCCCGGTACGGCTGCGATTGGTCCAAAAAAACCGCCCATGAATAAAGCTAAGTCATTTCCAACAATTGCGCCACCCAATTTGAGAGCACTCAAAGCGCCTCCTATTGATCCGGCGCAAAAACTTATAAGAAGCAAAACTAAAACGGTTTCAGTAGTGATATGGTTTGTGTTGAGGCTATTTAAAAGGGATTCCATCAAAACTCCTTCCGAAAAATTTTGTTTGACATAAAATCACACCAGTCCCATCCCGGTTTATCAATATTATAATGTCATTGCAGCTGATCAAATTCTCTTTTCAGATCATTTTTTCGACCCTCAAGTCATCTTTCGTTGGAAACTATACTCAGTCAGTGCCATGTCCAAAGTCAAAACAAAATAGAATGACTTTAGAGTGCCCCTTTTAATAAGCCAAATCACAGTGATACCATTCATTTAACAAAGGGAGTACAAGATGTCACGTTCAGGAAAAATTAGCTTCAAAGACCTACACATCCCTGGCGACGACGTCAATTTTCTAAAAAAATTCTTTGCTCTAAGGCCAGAGGATGAAGAGCAATTGCCAGCTCTTCGAGATTTAGCAAAGGCTTGCGTCAGCAAACTCTCAGAACATGTGCAGGCAGAGCCTGAAACAAGTCGAATGTTTGCCAATCGAATGGTTTTGGAAAGATACGTGGACGAATTATCGTCCTCAAAATGCGATTCTTCGTACGTAAATAACCGCCTCCATTCGGCAACCGTGACCAATATTTCAAACCTTTCGCCAAAGTGGTACCTGGGCAGTTTCTCATACTATCTCGACACAATCGCAAGCGCTCTAGACGAGGAGCCTCTAGAAGCAGAAGAAAAGTTTTTGCGTTTTCGCTCGCTTGTAAAAAAAGTGATGTTCGATATAGCTCTTACAATGGAATCAACTTTAATCCAAAGAGAAAATGAATTGCAGAGGCAGCAAACGGCAATAAGAGATGCCGAAGAATTCATGCGTTCACTTTTGGATGCTGCTGTAAACATTGCCATATATGGCATTTCAGCCGACGGGAGCCTTCAATCCTGGAATAAAGGCGCTGAAAACTTACTCGGACATCGCGCCTCAGATATCATTGGACAAAACTTTCGCAAGCTTTTTCCAAATGAAGAAACAGAAAGAGGCGAGATTGAGGCACATTTTCGGGAAGCTTCAGCAGGGCTTATAGAAACAGCAACCTGGCGTATGCGGCGTGATGGAAGCAAATTCTTGGCCAAAGTGGTGACAGCATCAATCCGTGATGCAAATGGTGAAGTATCTGGATATGTAGAAATCATTCAAGATGAAACCGAACGATTCATGACGCAAGAAAGCTTGGCTAGCCAGCGCCAACAGATTTCAGAACTGATTAAAGTATTGTCGGTAGTAACCAAGAACATTTCCTCGATCGCTTCCGAGCTTGCGACATCTACTGCGCAATCTGGTGATTCAATTGCAGAAACGACCGCGATTTCTGGGGCGGTGATGCGCATTGCCGAAGAAACGAATAAAGAGGCAAAAGGAATATCATCGAATGCAAAAGGCGTGGTTGAGGTATCAAAAGAAGGTCAAACAGCCACGGAACAAACGACACAAGGCATGGTGCGCATCACTGAACAAATGAAGTCTATTTCCGATAGCATGACCATCATGAAAAAACAAAGCCGTCTAATTGGAGACATAATTAATACTGTCGACGATCTCGCACAGCAATCTAACTTGCTCGCCCTTAACGCCTCGATTGAAGCCGCAAAAGCCGGTGAGCATGGAAAAGGCTTTGGGGTTGTAGCCGATGAGGTCAAAAGTCTTTCACAACAGTCTAAGGAAGCAACATCAAGTGTTAGACGCATTCTGACCGAAATAATGAAAGCGACAATTGTCACAAGTCAGGTTATCGATCAAGGTACAGCTGCTGTCAACGTTGGTCATGAGCAAGCTGCAAATGCTGGTAATGTCATAAAAACCTTATCTAAGAGTATTGAACAAGCGTCAGTAGCAACTCAGCTTATTGAGGCTTCCAGTCAGCAACAACTCCTGGGATTGCAGCAAGTTGTGCAAGCCATGGAAAACGTCAAACTGGCTAGCAGCAAAAATTCAGAAAACGCGAATAGATTGGAGGAATCAGGTAAAGAATTGAATGACCTCGGTCGGCGTTTGTTGGTACTAACGACGGTCGAATAATTGTATTGTAGGAGCATCGTAAATAAGTTTCTAGAGGACGATAAATGCAGGAAATCCTTCTAGTTGAAGACAGCAAAACTCAAGTAGTTTTACTCAAACGAATATTAGAACCAGCCGGCTTCAAGGTAGATGTTGTCCACGGCGGGTCGCAAGCTCTCCGATGGTTTGAAACTCATACGCCGTGCCCGGTCCTCACCGATGTGACGATGCCCGAGATCAATGGATACGAGCTGTGTAGCAGACTAAAGAAAATTCCAGGGTTCTTGAACGTGCCAGTAATTTTGCTCGCATCGCTGCGTGGGCCTGAGGATTTAACGCAAATTCTAAAAAGTGGCGCAGATGGCTTTATCTATAAAGAATTCGACCCCAATTATTTCATTCCAATGCTGTCAAGTATTTTGATGTCGCACTCATCGGATTCCAGAGATAATCGAAGCTTTGAATTGAAATTTTCAGAGTCAAACATTTCGTTATCTTCGCTCGCTCTCAAAAATATCTTGATGTGCTCGTTTGGCACCGCCGTATATTGCAGAGAAAAACTCGAATCAAGTAAAATCAAAACTTAATCAGTTGATCGACCTGCTAATATTCAATTAGTGGGTTTAAGGTACATAGAACGAATATTTGATCATCGAGCATTCTATTTTGTGATTCAATAAATGGTTGGCACTGCAGTTATCTTCCAAATAGGCGAGAAAAGGCTTGCGCTCTTAGTCCAGCACGTTGAGCGCGTGCTCCAGGCTGTTGAAATTACTGCACTCATAGAACGTTCCAGGCATATGCTGGGAGTTATTAACGTAGAAGGAAAGATAGTGCCTGTTGGGGACATGAGGACTTTGCTCGGGCTAAAGAGCGAAGATATCAGACTCGACGACTTTATTATTATTGGCAAGATGGGTGAGCAAAACGTCGCAATCATCGCAAACATGGTGGAAGGTACTATCAAATACAATGACGATCAGTGTGTCACTGTGAAAAGTGCCAATGACGATTTCTGCATAGCTGGAATTTTGAACATCGAAGATGATTTGATCATGATATGCGATCTAGCAGGTTGTTTTGCTTCAGAAAAAGCTTTTCTGACTAAAGCTGATTAAGAGCTTAAAGTGTACTTTTTACCACGAGCATTACTTTGACTGACGCTCAAAACCTGAAAAAAATAAGAGACTTAATCAATCGAAAAATCGGTATATTTTACCCTGACAATCGCCTGGAAACGCTTTCCAAAAGACTAAAAAAAGCGGCTCAGGACAATGTATTAGAAGAATCGCAATATCTGAACCTGCTAGCAAACCAGATCTGGAGCGAGAAAATCATCTTAGAGTTGGTGAAATATCTGACAATCCCTGAAACGTACTTTTTTAGGGATCGTGCGGTCTTCGATGCCTTAGAGGACGTAATTCTTCCAGAACTAGCAAGTCTAGTATCGAATGAACAAAGGACAATTTACATATGGTCCACAGCCTGTTCTACGGGCGAGGAGCCATATTCTTTGGCCATCTTATTGCATGGGTTAATGTCTCCAGATCAACTCAAAAAAGTGCGAATTATAGGCACAGACATCAATGATGAATATTTGAGCAGAGCAAGAACTGGTATCTATTCCGTTTGGTCGCTTCGCACTACTCCAGACAAGGTCGTGGAAAAATATTTCGCTGAAATTTCAGAAGGAAAATTTCAAATTTCTGACGTTATACGCGAAATGGTGTCTTTTTCAAACGTAAATTTAGTCGATGTAAAAGGAGCATTTTTAGAAAAATCAGTTGATCTACTGTTGTGTCGCAACGCATTGATTTATTTTTCAAATGAGCAAGCGCGCAACACCTTAGACAAATTAGCATTGATACTTCGCCCCGGTGGCTGGTGTCTACTTGCAGCTGCTGAAGGCGCTCTTGCGCCCGAAAAATATTTTGAAAGAAAAAGATTTCCGTCAGCTGTTATCTTCAAAAAGAAATTTCTGCCAGGAGACAAGTCAATCGACGAAGCTCCTAAAGCTAATTATTCCCCAAAACTTAATTCCAATATTTCTACTCCTCCACAATCTCCACCGACCTCGCAACAAAACCATGACACGCTCGAACAGGCCTACGAGCTCGCTAAAAGCGGCCAATACACCGCGGCTTTTGAACTGGTCATGCCTATAATTGACGGCGGCGGCGGTAGGGACGCTCAAACTATGCGTCTGGTTTCTGAATATCATTTACGTCAGGGAAATCTACAAGAAGCAATCGTCTTCATTGATGATGCGATTCAACTAGAACCCTTGCACCATTCTATGTACTACTGGAAGGCAATGTTATTTTATGAAGCCAACGATCTGGTGGCTTCTATTGATTTGCTCAAGCAAGCCTTATTTCTTGAGCCTAAATTTATACTAGCCGAGTTTATGCTGGAAAATTTTCTCAAAAGACTCGGTAGGGAATCCGAAGCCGTGGTGCACCTTGCCAATTTGAAACTCTTACTGAACGCAATGTCAGAGGACACCATTTTACCGGAGTCTGACGGTATGAGCGCTGGGCAGCTTAAAAAATTAATTGATGCGCGAGGTTGATCAGCGACAAAACGGTCCGCTCAGATGCGCCACAAACGACACCACCACTCAGGTTCGACAGGCAAATCCAGCCCGGGAAGATCGCACCATTTGCGGTGCACCAGATAATACATGCATCTTTCGCAGCTCTGGTCATCCATCGAAACAGGAGTTAAACCGCCGATTACCAGTCGCCCCCTTAAATCATCTAAGGGAAGTTCTCGCGCTTCGCTCATGATCTGTTCGAACTGTATATGGTCTTCTGGAACCGGCGCGACCTGGGTTACCAAACCTTCCTCGGTCAAGATTTTGAAGATAGACTCCCTCAGTTTATCGTCATCTTCTTTACTCATGCTGATCACACAAACATATCTTCATCCGCCCATACTGGAGCATTAACCTTAGCTGCGCCTGTTAGCTTCAAATAGCCCGTTTGGCTCATGCCTGTAGGAAGATCTTTGGGTACTCCCATAAACATTTGCGTCTTGAAGATTGTTCCTGGTGCTAAATCGTAAAATGGAAACTGAGGCTCGGTACATCCAATACATGGCATTCCAGCTCGAGTTTTTGATGACTGTCTGTTCCACAAAATACGGTTACATGGGGAATGAGTCATCGGACCACGACAGCCCAGGTCATAAAACAAGCACCCACGTTTTTGACCAAATTCCTCAGCCGAAATCCGGTATGCGTAAAACATATTGCGAGTACATCCGGTTTGCGTAAAAGCAGCAAAAAACGTTTTCGGTCTCTGATAGTGATCAAGCTCAAGATCTTTGGCTCTACCAACAGCGATAGATACCAAAATTTGCGTAATCCAGTCGGGATGCGCCGGACAGCCAGGGATGTTAATCACCGGAAGCCCTGATTTACTAACAAACGTTTTGCCCAGAAAGCCGCCTGTGTTTGCTTTCAGAAACTGCAGACCTTCCGAATCTGTTGGATTTGGTGAGGTTGCAGGAATGCCTCCCCAGGTTGCGCAATCACCGACTGCCACCACATATGATGCTGCAGCAGTTAATTCCTTCACCCACTCTTTCATCGGTCGGCCAGCAAAACGATTCCAAGTTCCAGAGCCATCCGGCGCATTGATAACGGTGCCTTCAAAGACAAACACATCAAGTTTGATCGCGCCTGAAATGCAATCTCTCAGCAATTGCTGTATACCATCACCGAATTCCATGCCCAACGATGGGTGCCAGAGAATATTTATTCCGAATTCAGTGACCAGGTCGCATACACTCGGCTCTTCCGCATTCAGAAAAGACATCGTATTTCCCGAACAGGCTCCGCCTTGCAACCATAGAAGATTTGTCACATTAACTCCTTAACGATTATCAAACGAAAATGTCTTCTTCGGCCCACTGCGGCGCAGCGCTCTTACCTGCGATTGTCATCTTCATATACGAATTTCTTTCTAGTCCCGCAGGCAATTCGTGCGGCACACCCATAAAGGTTTGCGTTTTGAACACCGTGCCTGGTGCCAGGTCAAAATGTGGAAATTCTGGCTCTGTGCACCCTATGCATGGCATGCCAGATCTTGGCTTAGAAGATTGGCGGTTCCACAAAATGCGGTTGCAAGACGAATGTGTCATTGGACCGCGACAACCGAGGTCATAAAATAGACATCCTTTTCTCTGACCAAATTCTGTAGACGAAACTTTGTAAGAAAAATGGAGATTTCGAGTGCAACCAGTTTGCGTAAATGTTTGAAAGAAAGTTTTGGGGCGCTGTAGATCATCCAGTTGAAGATCTGCCGCCCGCCCTGTAGCTATAGCGACCAGGATTTGTGTAATCCAATCGGGGTGCGCCGGGCAGCCCGGTATGTTGATCACTGGCAATCCCGCTTTACTTTGAAAGCGCGAGCCAAGAAAACCACCATGCTTTCGCTTCAAATATTGTAGACCTTGCGAATCAGTAGGGTTTGGTGCCATTGCGGGAATTCCACCCCAGGTGGCACAATCACCTATCGCCACGACGAAGTCGGCGACAGCTGTGAGTTCATTCACCCACTCTTTCATTGGTCTGCCTGCGAATCTATTCCAGGTTCCCGACCCATCAGGCGCGTTGATGACTGAGCCTTCGAAAACAAAAATATCTAATTTGATTTTGCCCGATACACAGCCCTTCAGCAACTCGACTAAATTATCACCGAGCTCTATTCCAAGCGAAGGATGCCACAGAATGCGAATCCCAAATTCACTAATGAGGTCGCAAACGCTTGGTTCCTCCGCATTTAGAAATGACATCGTATTGCCTGAACAGGCTCCGCCTTGAAGCCACAATATATTAGCCATGGTGCATCCTGTTACTTGAAGCGAATAACAAAAGAGAGAAGTGTCGTTGGCTTATCTGCGTCCCCTAATAACTATACCCACTATAATAATGGATGATTGAACAGTTGTGTTCAAGAAAGTAAAAATTTCTGGACGAATTTTGAATCTCTTTAGAGGAATGCATGTCAGCAAAAATTAAAGTTTTAATCGTCGACGATTCCAGAACTGAACAACTGTTTTTGAGCCAAATTCTTCTTGAAGATGAAAGCATAACTATAGTAGGCACCGCTTATGACGGCCAATCGGCGATTGATGCCGCTAATCGTTTTTCGCCTGACATTATAACGATGGATTTAAACATGCCTGGCATGAATGGATTAGAAGCAACTCGCCACATTATGCGAACTAAGCCTGTACCCATATTGATAGTTACAGCAGACACGAGTATGAATTCCGCAGAGAATGCCTTCAAATTGGTAGAAGTGGGAGCAGTAGGTCTGATTGAAAAGCCATCTGCCTTTTCTCACGCCGACCATGCTCAAAGTAGTAAGCGCTTATGTCGCATGGTCAAAACCATGGCTCAAGTCAAACTCGTTCAACGCAAAGGAACCGACCACAGCTCCATTGTGCAAAGTAACCCTGACTACCCTCCCAAAAAACCTGCCTGCATTGTAATCGGAGCGTCCACCGGGGGACCGGCCGTTATAAAATTCATTTTGGAAAGTCTCGAAACACCGCTGCCGGTACCTGTTTTTATAGTTCAGCATATGTCATCGGGCTTCACACCTGGCTTCGTCAAATGGTTGAACACTTGTTCCAAGCTGCCCGTAAAAGAACCGATACACAACGAAATTTTTAAAGACAATTATGTTTATGTAGCTCCCGACGATTTTTACATGTCTGTGACTGCAGATAATCAAATTCGCCTGACAAAAAGAGACGTCAAGCAATATTGCATAGACACGATCTCTCATTTCTTTAAGTCTGTCGGCGAGAGATTTAAAGGTGAAGCTCTGGCATTAATCTTAACCGGCATGGGCGAAGACGGAGTAGCGGAACTAAAGACGTTGCGCAATCTAGGCTGCACAACGTTAGCTCAAGATAAAGAGACGTCAATCGTGCACGGTATGCCAGGAGAAGCTTTGAAAATTGAAGCTGCTGAGTATGAAATGAGTCCTGCTCAAATGATTGATTTTATAAATAATACTTTCAGAAAAAAATAGAATTGCAATGTTCTACACTCAAGCACCATGGGCAGTGTCATAAGTTACTATCACAAAACTCTTCTTGACTAGCCGGCGCTTGCAATTGGGTGGTTAGAAAAATAACTCAAAAGGGTATGGATCCAACAGACGCCCAAGGTCAAGCGATGAGCCGACCGCTTTTGAGACAACATATGGCTGACGTTGAAATAAAATCTTCCATTGATGAAATTGACGAGTTAACACAACCCGTAAGGTCCACAGCAGAAACTTTGCGAGCCCGGGCTAAGGCATTAGCTAAAAAAAGGGCAAAAGATCAAGAAGAAGAGTCTTTCGAGATTGTTGAGTTTCTGCTCGACAACGAGAGTTACGGCTTCCAGCCTCAAAAGTTACGAGAAATATGCTTGCTGTCCTACGTTACCACGATACCTTGCACTCCCTCGTTCATTGTCGGAGTGATTAATTTGCGCGGGCAGATAATCACGATCGTCAATATAAAAATATTGCTTGGGTTTCAGCAACAGATGGTCGCCGTGCACAACAAAGCAATCATCATTGAGAGCGGCAAACTCTGTATTGGTTTTCTTGCCGACGAAGTAGTGGGTGTTCGCAAAGTTGCAGTGTCATCAATGCAGCATACTTTATCTACATTGAGTGGTTTAAGCGCCACGTACTTAAAAGGCATCACAACAGACCGAATGATAATTTTAGACGTTGAAAAAATATTGAACGATTCACGCTTTTCGCAAACAAAAAAATAGGTTGCTAAATTCTGAGGAAGTTATATGGCTGACAAAAATAAGGAGTTCCGCGAAGAACTACTGGAGGCATTTTCAGCCGAAGGTTACGATCAAGTTGCGAACATCGCGCAGTCTCTTTTAAAGTTAGAAAACTCAGCTGATGAAGCGACGAGCTTACCACTTATCGAAAAAGCTTACAAAGAATTACACAATCTGAAGGGCTCTGCACGCGGCGTGCAATTTTCTTCGATTGAAAGCTTTTGTCATCCTCTTGAGAGTATTTTGTACGCTCTCAAGATCGGCAAGGTTAAAGCAACCCCTGAATTGGTAGACCTCCTTCTGAGCAGCACGAATGCAGTAGAACAATTATTCTCAGAACCTGACGCACCTAAGCTGCGTCCGCCGGTACAAAAACTTTTGGACAAATTACTGATCGCAGCGAAAAAGGTGGATGATTCCATTCAAATTTTTAGCGAAGAAACACGCGATGCCGATGATAGCGAGGAGAACTTCATCATCGAATCAATGACTTTGCTGGAAGAAAATGATTTAGATCCTTTGGAAGAAACTTCGCCAGTGCGTTCATCAACTGGAAGCCTGGCTGAGACCAAGCAAAGCCACAAATATATTGCATCAGAGGTCAGTCGCAAAAACACTGGAACAGTCAGAATAGCGGCCGCTAAACTTGATCTCGTTATGCAGAAATCCGAGGAGATGCTGTCGATTAAACTGATGGCCAAACAGCAAGCTGCAGAAACCGGGGTATTAGAATCCTCATTTGTTGGATGGTCAAAGAAATGGCAGAAGGCGGCTCCAGAGCTGAAAGATTTGCGTCGATTGACAAACAAAGCGAATTTACAATCCATTGAAGCCGAGCGTATTCTTCACAAAATAAATGATCTTTTGCAATGGAACGAAGATTATATTAAGTCATTAAGCCGTCAAGTGCGCACCCTTGCAACAAGTGCCAATGCGTGTGCACATTACGCATCGAATTCGCTTGACGACCTTTTAGATGAGACCAAACATCTGTTGATGATGCCCTGCTCAAGCCAATTTAATAGCTTTCACCTGCTGGTTCGGGACCTGGCACGCGAGCTTGGAAAAGAAGTTGATTTTTCTATTACAGGCGAAGAGATAGAGATCGACAAAAGAATCCTGAGTGAAATTAGAGACCCGCTGACGCACGCGCTCAGAAATAGCCTTGATCATGGCATCGAAGATCCAGAGGAACGAGTGATTAAGGGTAAAAATCGCAGGGCGAAGCTAACTCTTTCTGCTACTCAACTCGATTCAGGCACCATAGAAATCAGGGTCAGCGATGATGGCAACGGAATAGATGTGCAGTTAATCAGAGAACGAGCAATTGAGTCAGGTATGCACACGGCCGATGAGTTAGCTAAGATGACTCCAGAGGCAATCAGAGCACTCATATTCAAATCGTCTTTTTCTACTCGAAAGTTAATTACTGAAATATCCGGTCGGGGAATGGGACTTTCCATTCTTGAAGAAAATGTGCGACGTTTAGGCGGTCAACTAAAATTAGAGAGCGTTCCGCAACAGGGCACTGTCATTATTATGACTATTCCTGTGACGATCTCAACGTTCCGAGGAATGCTAATTGATTTGATGGAAAAACATTTCATTATTCCTACTACAAGCATAGACCGTGTGATTCGTATAAGAAAATCCGACATCAAGCCAGTAGAAGGCTTATCAACCATATCGCTGGAAGGTACTCATATTCCTTTGTATCCTTTAGCAGACATTCTGCAACTATCAGAGTCGAAGCAGGCGAAAAAGTTGGACACATCAGAGTTTTTAACCGTGAGCATTTTGGGATCAGGAGAGTCTAGAGTTGGCGTTGTGGTTGACAATATCATAGAAGAATTAGAAGTCCTCGTGAAACCGTTAGGACCAGTTCTTGCAGGAACACCTAATATCAGCGGACTATCAATCTTGGGATCGGGTAAAGTTGTGCCCATACTGAACGTAACTGATATTCTGCAACACCGCCAAGTTGGACAGGTAAACTATAACGATTCCACCAATGTGGCGAGCCCCAAAAGCGAAAGAAAAATTCTCGTGACGGACGATACCTTAACAGCGAGAATGCTTTTAAGAAACATTCTGGAAACTGTTGGTTTCACGGTTAAAACAGCCAACGATGGCGTCGAAGCATTAGAAATACTAGAGAACGAAGTAGAGCCCTTTGATTTGCTCGTAACTGATCTCGAGATGCCTAATATGAACGGCTTCGAACTGACCTCCGCGGTCCGAAAAAGTACCAAACTTCAATCGCTTCCTGTAATCATGGTGACCTCAAAGACGGCCCGAGAAGAGCGCGAAAAAGGAGTTGCAGTCGGCGCAAATGCTTATTTTATTAAGAGCAGTTTCGAGCAAACAAATCTTATCGATGTGATTACTTCACTAATCGGACGGTGAAGCCACCTGGCTAAGATCCATTGATTTACAAAGGTTCAAACACCGACAACTCATTTGGAATCATTTACGAGATTCAAGAAATTCTGACCGAGATTTATGATCTCTTTCGAAGAATTTTCTAGTTGCTCAGCAATGCTCGCGTTTTGTTCGCTTGCTTGCTTAATTCCCTCCATTGCATCAACCATTTGTTTCATTCCAACTAATTGTTGTTGGCTTGCTACTTCAATTATGTCAGTTGCCTCTGACGCCTTTTCAATGCTATCTGTTAGCCGTCTTATCACCTGTCCAGCATTAGTGGCCTGGAGATGTCCGGCCTCAACCGCTTTTCCACCTTGTTCTGTGGCCGCTGTAGCGTCGCTGGTCGCTTTCAGAATATCGTTCAAGATATTGCGTACATGAGCAGTAGCAGTCTTTGACTGCTGAGAAAGGTTTTTCACTTCTTGAGCCACAACGGCAAAACCCTTACCTTGATCTCCAGCCTTAGCCGCTTCTATTGAAGCATTGACCGCAAGCAAATTTGACTGCTGGGCCAGGTCATCCACTGTTGCAATGATTTCGCCGATCAATTTACTTTGATTGCTTAGTTGCACCATGCATTCTGCAATCGAATCCATCTGCTCTCGAATACGTACCATTCCTTGAATAGTAGCGTCGGTAGCCTCTTGCCCTTGCCGAGAAACTTGTACAACGCTTTTTGCATCGTCAGAGACAGATTTTGCTTTTGAACTTGTTTGCTCAGCAACTTGACGAACTTCTTCTGCAGTGGCTGTAGTTTCGCTCACAGTAGATAATGCTTGAGCAGTCGAAGAGGACAATTGGCTAGCCACCATAGAAACGCGACCTGAAGCATCGGAGAGTACCTGCATCAGTTCGGCGATTTTCACATTTTGTACTTCTTGCCGACCATCGACTTTGACACTTACTCCTCTGCCCGGAGTGTTCAGTCGCGCAAGTTTTAGCTCGTGAGCACATATGTTTAAAGCCGCGTCGAAAATCAAAATTTTAGTAAACGATAAAAATTCGATGGCAATCCTTTCAGATCCTTGACCATGAATCTCATATAGTTCCTTGTATATATCGTCCAACAAATGGCTGTAAAGTCCCAGCCACCAGTGAGTGTCGACACCAAACTGCTCATCGATGAGACCAGTCTGAAGTCTGCCATTTATGAACGTATCTTCGTACGAACCACCTGTTATCTGTTGGAGATATTTTGCCGTTGACCTTTTGTAGGCATCGGCTCTGCCAGGTTCTGCAAAAAATGACTTAGCCGCCGGCACTGATATCAATTCGGCAAAGAAAGATTCCACTAATTCCTCTAGCGGCCCCTCAATCGTCCTTCTTGCCGTTACCAGCCGTTTTTCATCTTCCCTCATCAAGCCAAAAAACTTCTTGAATTGGTCCAAGTCATTATTCGGTAGAACTAAATCGTCAATGGTCACTAAAGCGTTAGTCACACCACTTTCACTTGACTGATAACTCACGACCCTCTCCAATGCCCAACGGCCATTATATTTGCCAGAACCACGAAAATATTGATTATATCAGAGCTTGATCGGACCAATGATGAGGAATCACGCCTTCAATACTGCAGATGCTACGAAGTCAAATCGACAAATAAAGCTGCACTTGCGCTTTCCCATATTGCTTTAAAATCGTGTTCTTGCTCATAATTGAGGTCAAAATCTAGCAAAAAGTCTGTTGCTGTCACGACTCTGTCGCCAATAGAGTTACGTAACTTCAGAAGTCGTCCACCACTGGCTTGACTAAACACCGGCATCACAAGAAAACCTTGCTCCTTTTTAAGAAGGGCTACAGTCTCAATACCAGGAAAAAATTTCTGGCACAGTTCATGACCAATATACAAATTGCCATTCTTGATACTCACAGTTTGTTTAGTCAGACGCTGCTGTATTGTGATTATCACTTTTTCTGCAGCAGCTTTGACGACGTCACTCAATTCGAGTCCGTATGAAAGATCTTTCGCTTCGATCAAAAAGACCGTGACATCAGTGGGAAATTCACTTTTAAAAATCTTTCGACCGGCATCAAGCGCATGATTCCATCGAAAATCATGCAAATTGTAAGATGGTTCAAAAGACGCTGCAAGAACGTCTCCTGGAACTTCAAAAATTGCACCAGCCTCAGATTCGGAAGAATTTGCGTCGATTATGATCAATGCGCTGCTTCCACGCGCCTGAAACATGATGTCCATGCCGCCAGTGCCTGCATCAAACAATTTTACATTCGAAATCTTGTCATCTTCTTGCAAGGATTTCAAACGCGCAACCACATAACTGCCAACGCCATCATCACTGCGGTTAGTGTTTCCACAACCAATTATACTGAGCAAATTTACCAAACCTTCGCGCTTAGGCCGTTCGGAATCGCGCCAATTCTTTTCCTGTTTTTGCGTCATGTGCATGGACTGTGCAGACCAGACAAGAATCATAAGAACGGGCCACGTGCCCAACTTCAACTGGATCGCTTGAATCTTTGATTGGTGTGCCGATTAGAGCTTCCTCAATCGGTCCGCGATGACCAGGACCACTTCGTGGACCAACGTTCCAGGTTGTTGGCGCTACGATTTGGTAGTTCTTAATTTTGCCGCCTTCGATTTCGATCCAGTGAGCAAGTGCTCCTCGAATCGCCTCTGTTGCACCAAAACCACGCCCGTCTTTTTCTTTAGGCTTGATATACCAGGGATCGTTCAATTTAAATTCGCGCAGACAATGCTCTATGTTCCGATATATCGCTTTCACCTCGTGCATGCGAGCAAAGTGCCTCAATAGAACGCTCGCACCGCCCATCTTGCGATACATATCTAACACCAAAGGATCTTTGTGTTGCCACGTCTCCATATGAGAGCCACCATAAACCATTTGTCTGGCAAATGGACCAGCTTCTAATCTACCGAAATCTGCGTGCAAAACGCTAGTAGACCAGGAATATTTTTTGTCGAAGTCTGGTGGGTTTTTGGAAACAGGTTTTGTCACTCGATCGAATGGGTGCGTCGGCCCCTTCTCGTCATACCAGGCATGCTCCATGTCTTCTCGAAGAAGACCTTGGTCCATTAGTGCGTGGACATCTTTATGTGCATCATATGTGCCACTGGGCATCCATAGTGAAGCATTGCGTGCATTTATGGTTGGTTTTTGATACTTGTCTTCATGCGGTAAGTAGCCCCACGAAACATATTTACCGACGCCTGCACCAAATTTGTCTAGCCCTATATCAACGCCCATTTTCCACAGCAGGCCCAAATCAGAATTAGCATGTTCTGGCTTTTCGTCCAACCACTTCAAAAAATCTTCGTAAGTCTGAATTTCTTCGTATCTTTCAATGGAACAGCCCAGCCAGCAGGGTTCAATCCAATTTTTGCGGAAATGCTCTAGTATGCTCCATGACCTCGTGATATCAGAAAGCGTGGGAGCACACATAACGCCACCTGGCACCATGTAGCTTGAATGAGGCCATTGCCCACCGAATAGCGCATAGATTTCGACAGGTCTACCTGAAATAGTCACTCCTAATTCGTAGTTGACGCCCGTAAATGGTGCCCATCGACGCACAGCTTCTTCGTAATACTTGCTCGATTTATAGTTTTTGTTCGTCATATCGATCATAAACAAACCGTAGTGGTGACGAGGCAGACTTTGTAGACTCTCGGCCAATTGACCAATGTTGCGAGCTAAAATTGCATTGCGAGGCACTTCGGTTTGCCAGGCAGTGTCTAATGCCCATGCAGCACAGGTTAGATGCGATGCTCCGCAGATTCCGCAAGCTCTGGGTGTCACGACTAATCCGGCTTGAGGATCTTTGCCACGCAAAATAACCTCGAAACCGCGAAACAATTCTGCAGATGTCCAGGCATTCGTCACAACACCATCGGTTATATCGACTCGAACATCGAGGTCTCCCTCAACGCGTCCAACAGGTGAGATGTCTAGAGTCTGCGTGTTACCCGCCATTGATTTATCCTCGTTTATTTAAGTCGCGATTAGACATCAAGCGTGTCTTCGTACTGTATTGTGATTTGATCGAGCTATCAGTTGCCAGTATTAAAGAGAAAATTTTTACTCTTCTAATCTTAATCTTTTTGTTGCGAGCTAGACGAAATTAGTTGCACAATTAATGAATTGATCGACTTCATTTTGGTGTGCCTTCTAGATGCTAATTGACAAACCAAGATTTTATAAAAAAGTCGACAGTATTAACTTGCCCAAAAGCCTCTTCCTAACAATGCAATAAGTAATGCGATAAGGTAAGGACATAACTCGGAGTATGTTATAGACATGAGCGATCGAATTTCGACACATCAATATGAACAGGCGATTGCCGCTTTAGACAATGGCGAAATCTCTACCTTAGAAAAAGTCGAGATGTTGATGGAAATTGCGATGGGATTGCAAGTTAAACCAAAAGATCCCGAACAATTGCTAGATTCCATCTCTTTGTATACACGAGCATTAGAGTTGTGCCCAGAAGATGAAGTTTTGCTGAGAGCGCGTATCGGAGCTCGCAAAGCGACTGCATTACAAATGGTACCAAGCGAAGAGATCGGCTATCTGATTCAAGCTCGCGACGAGTTGGAGTCAGCCCTGCCCGTCCTTGCGGCCAATGGTTCCAAGGAAGAAATCGCCGAAGCACAGATCAACCTGGGCCTCATATTGCAAAGCCTGTCTGCCGTTGGCCGTGCAAAGATAACGGACGCTATCGAGTTGTACCAGAGAGCATTGAGAGTATTCACCAAGGATAAATTCCCATCAGAGTACGCTATTTTGCACAATAATCTTGCTACTGCATTTTTGTCCATGCCGATGACTGACGAAAGAGGCAAACTGCGGGAAGCTCTTGCAGTGCAATCGTTTGAGGCTGCACTTGAAGTGATTATTCTGGAAGAGAATCCAAACGAATATGCAATGCTGCAAAACAATCTTGGTAACGCTCTGCAATACGTTTCCACAAGTCATGGTCTAGAAAACAACTTGAGAGCCCTGGAAGCCTACGATGAAGCGTTAAAGGTTCGAAGCGAAAAAACAACTCCTGTCTCTTACGCCACCACAATTGCTAACAAAGCCAATTGCTTGAGAAATCTGCCCGACGATGTTGAAGATCCAAGCAAGGGAAACAGGCAGAGGCTCTTGCAGGCAAAATCGCTGTACTGTGACGCCATGCGTCTTTTTTCATTGCATGGAGAATCCGCCAGAGCCTCAATGATAAATACTGCTTTGAGCGAAATCGACGCTGATTTGAGTGACACGAAGTCTGCCTCAGGGCATGACAATTTTGGCATTTCGCCAATCTAAAAAAGGAAGTGTGGAATATCCTCGGCAAGTAATTAGCTTTGCTAAAGAGGTAAAATAAGCATTGTGACGCGATACAGACATGGCATTTTCACGATTTAAATTCGAATAGGACAAAAAATATGGCGTCATCCAGTTCCATCACCGCAGAAGTTAGCCCCGAAAAATTAATTGCAGACATCGATTCTTTAGAATCAATTGTCTCTACCTGGGGCGAGCACGAACAAATGACCGTGAAAGCTTTGAAAACGGCTATCGATGATTTGCATAAAGAAGCCCTGAAACGTCTGATTAAGATACTTAAAGAAAATCCGGCATCGATGGCGGGACTTAAAGAAGCGACCAAAGATGAGGTCGTTTACACAGTCTTGCGCCATCACGATTTAATCAAACCTTCTTTAAACGAAAGAATTGAAAAAGCGTTAGAAACCGTTCGTCCCATGCTTGCAGGTCATGGAGGCAACGTGGAGCTAGTTTCCATCAATTTACCATCCACTGTGGTTGTTCGCCTGATCGGAGCCTGCAGTGGATGTCCGGCCTCAGAGCTGACTTTAAGCGAAGGCGTAGAAAAGGCTATCAGAGAATTCTGTCCTGAAATAACAGAGGTTACAAAAGCCAAGGGCATATGTTCAAGCACACCTGGGAAGTCCGTTAATTTTGTCAGTCCGTTTGCCAAAGATCACGAAAAAAATTGGGTCTTTGCGGCCAACTTTGACGAATTACCCGAAAATGATTTTTTAGTTCGAGAAATTAATGGGCAGTCAGTACTTCTTGCCAAAACCGACAATAACGTGGTTTGCTATCAAAATGCGTGCGCTCATCTGGGCATGCCTTTAGATGCTAGCGAAGTCAAAGAGGGGGTGCTCAAATGCCCCTATCACGCATTTGAATATCTAATCAAAAGTGGCGAGTGTTTAACTGTTCCTGAGGTGCAATTGCAAACACACTCGGTCAAAGTAACAGACAACAGAGTCGAGGTTAGTCTGTCGTGACTGTCAAGCGCGTCAGTCTTAAAGTGTCACCTGAAGCAGCTCTGCGCGTCTCCGAAGCTCGCGAATCAGAATTTGTGAACATGATGGAAACAGAGCCAATTGTCGTTCTGGGCAACCAACGCAGACCTGAAATTATTCTCGACTCAATAGTTCCAAGCGCACACAGTCTTTTTGGGCCTCGGGGTGCGTGCCTACTCTCTAATGATGGGCCACTCCTCATTTGCGATACAGGTCATCACCGGCTTCTCGGCTGGCGATCAATGCCAACAAGTGACTCCACACCAGCTGATTGGTTTCTTGGGCAAAAGGATTTTGCCAGCGAAGGAAGAAATGGCAAAGGTGATGTGAGCGCTACTTCTCTCAATGTTCCCACTGGGATTTGCGCAGCTGGCGAAGGCCTCGCTGTAAGCGACGCGTGGAATCATCGGATTTTAATCTGGCATAAAGTTCCATCAGAAAATAATATACCGGCTGACGTTGTGCTCGGGCAAGAAGATTTTAAATCAGGCGAGTCCAATCGTGGCACAAGCAGTCCTGATGCCGGCACCATGCACTGGCCTTATGGTGTTTATTACGCAGAAGGTAAATTGTTTGTGGCCGACACGGGCAATCGACGTGTTTTAATCTGGAATAACTTGCCACAAGAAAACGGACAAAAAGCCGATGTTGTTTTAGGTCAAAAAAGCTTTTTCAGTCGCGATGAAAATGCAGGCTCCGACCCCAATTCGATGAGCATGCGCTGGCCTCATTCTATTACTTATGCTCAAAACAATTTATGTGTAACCGACGCCGGTAACAATCGAGTCTTAATCTGGAAAGGTTGTCCGACAGAAAATGGAGCCTCCGCCGACTTTTTGCTGGGACAAAGCAACGCTTACAATGTTGATTTTAACCAGGCACTTTACTGGCCCCGCTCGAATACTTTAAATATGCCATACGGAGTCACTGCCAAAGACGATTGGTTGATTATCGCAGATACCGCTAATTCGCGAATCATCGCCTGGCGCATCGACAATTTTGATACCATAGGCAATGCTATAGCATTGTTCGGTCAGAAAGATTTTCACGAGAAGGGAGATAACCGCTGGCAAGCGGTGACAGAAGATAGCGTCTGTTGGCCCTATGGAATTCAAGCTATAAATGATTTAGCGGTTATATCTGATTCAGGCAACAATCGTGTTTCTATTTGGAAACTAGCAATATGACGACTCATTCACACCTACAAGAGCAAGAGCAAAATCTAGCGCTGTCTGGCTGGACTATTAGAGTTCGAGGCACTGTGCAAGGTGTGGGCTTTCGCCCGACCGTCTTCAAACTGGCTGAGCGCTATGGAATTTCTGGTCACGTTCTCAATGACGGAGACGGTGTTCTTATTGAAGCCTGGGCATCGGAAAAAATTCTCAATCAATTTGTGCAGGCTATAAAAACTGAGGCTCCGCCACTTGCTCATATCGAAAACTTAGAGCACCATCCAAGTGAAGGACCTCAGGCTTTTGCCTCATTCTTCATATCAGAAAGTATCAGTTCGCCGGCAAAGACAAATATAAGTGCAGATGCGGCAACGTGCACCGATTGCCTTAATGACGTTTTCAATCCATTCAGCAGAAGATTTCGTTATCCATTTACTAACTGCACGCATTGTGGTCCCCGATTATCAATCATTAAATCAATTCCCTACGACAGAACATTTACCAGCATGGCAGTCTTTGCAATGTGCGAAGATTGCAAGCAAGAGTACGACAATCCGCACGACCGTCGATTTCACGCTCAACCGAATGCTTGCCACGCATGCGGGCCTAAAGCTTGGTTAGAGCGCGCCGATGGTCATCCACTATTTGTGGACAGCCTCAGTCAGTTAGACGATGTCGATGCAGTCGCATCTTTAATTCAAAAAGGTGAAATAGTAGCAATCAAAGGTATTGGCGGTTTTCATCTAGCGTGTGACGCTACCAACGAAACAGCTGTAACCAAACTAAGATCTAGGAAAAACCGTTATCACAAGCCCTTTGCGCTGATGGCACGCGACGTCAATATTATTAAAGAGCACTGCCACGTTAGCATCGAAGAAGAGATGCTTCTGCGAAATCATGCAGCTCCTATTGTGATTCTAGACGTGCTTTCTTCCAGCCCAGAAGAAAGTTCACAGTTGAAGCGAATAGCACCATCTGTGGCGCCTGGGCAAAAAACATTGGGATTTATGTTGCCGTATACGCCTTTGCATCATTTAATTCTTAAGCGCCTGGGCAGACCTATTGTGTTGACGTCTGGCAATCTAACAGACGAACCACAAGTGATAGACAACGATGACGCCAAACTTCGATTGAAAGATATAGCAGACTATTTTCTTCTACACAATCGTGAGATTATCAATCGCTTAGATGATTCTGTAATGCGTATTATTGGTGGGCAACAAACGACAATACGTCGAGCCAGAGGCTTTGCACCAAATCCGATTTCTTTACCGAAAGGTTTTGAAAAGACGCCTGAAATAATTGCTATGGGTGCAGAATTGAAGAGCACTTTCTGTTTGATCAAAAACAACCGGGCGATCATGTCTCAGCATTTAGGTGATCTTGAAGAAGCTAAAACTTTTGCTGATTATCAACATAACCTGAAACTGTATACTCAGTGTTTTGAGCACAACCCCGCGCGTGTTGCCGTTGATTTGCATCCTGAATATCTTTCGTCCAAACTCGGGCGGAAAAAATGTCAGGAAGACAATCTGGCGCTGGATGAAATTCAACACCATCATGCTCACATCGCTTCGTGTCTGGCTGACAACAATTGGGCGCTTGATGCAGGACCAGTCCTTGGCGTCGCCCTTGATGGACTGGGCTATGGTTGCGACGAGACCTTCTGGGGGGGCGAGTTTATGCTCGCCGATTATCTCGGTTTTGAACGACTAGGTACTTTCAAACCGGTCGCACTGCTGGGTGGACAGATGGCAGTTAAAGAACCATGGCGCAACACATATGCTCATTTATTAGCCGAGATGGGTTGGGCTCGTTTCAAAATGGATTTTGAAGACTTAGAATTGACCAGTTTTCTGGAGGAGAAACCTCAGACTTTGCTTAATTCCATGTTGAAGTCTGGAGTTGGTTCGCCACTGGCCTCTTCTTGTGGTCGCCTATTTGACGCAGTAGCAGCCGCTATGGGTATTTGTCGAGACTATGCCTCATATGAAGGTCAGGCGGCTGTGGAGCTCGAAGCGATAGTTAATCGCCAGACGCTTGATCAAGAAAGCGAGACTCTGGCTTATCCTTTTGCTGTACCTCGCTTAAATGGCGGTGGTTTGCCTTACATCGAGCCTCTTGCGGTCTGGCAAGCCATTCTCGGCGATTTACTGCTGCATACAGATAGAGGCGTCATGTCGGCCAGGTTTCATAAAGGTCTGGCAAAGGCTATAGTGCATATGGTAGAGAAAGTGACTACGCGCGATGATGAACGTTTCCTTCAAACGGTTGCTTTATCTGGCGGTGTTTTTCAAAACAAAATACTGCAGGAGCTTGTGGAAAAGAGACTTTCGGCTCTGGGATTCAAGGTGTTAACCCATCATCGGGTCCCGACAAATGACGGTGGCATCTCTTTAGGGCAAGCATTAATCAGTGCAGCAATCTCTCTCAAGCGACAAGGAGACTGAACATGTGTCTTGGCATACCCGGGCAAATCGTGGAGATCGTCGACGCCAGTAAAAAACTTGCTAAAGTGGAAATTTCAGGAGTCAGGCGGCAAGTTAATATCGCTTGTATTGTCAGCGAAGATCATCCAGTTGAGTCCTGTATTGGCGATTGGGTGCTGGTGCATGTTGGCTTTGCCATGAGTCGTATTGATGCCGAAGAGGCGAGAAAGACTCTCGAACTTCTCATTGAATTGGGTGAAGCGCAAAAAGAAATTGAAGAGATGTCTCTCAGCACCAAAGGAGTGTCACAGTGAAATACGTGGATGAATTTCGTGACCCAGTGCTTGCAAAAAAGCTCGTTGATGAAATCAACAAGCTCGTAAAAGAGATTGATTTTGCCAAGCAGCGCCCGATTCAATTGATGGAATTTTGTGGTGGTCATACTCATACAATTTTTCGCTATGGTATCGAACAGCTCTTACCCAAGTCTATCGAGCTGGTGCATGGCCCAGGATGTCCCGTGTGTGTTCTACCGATGGGGCGGGTGGACGATTGTGTTTCTTTAGCTGAACGTCCTGAAGTTATTTTCGCTACTTTTGGCGACGCCATGCGTGTTCCTGGTTCAAAAAAGAGTTTGCTTCAGGCTAAAGCAGACGGCGCCGATGTGCGTATGGTCTATTCTCCTCTGGACGCTTTAGAGCTTGCACGAAAGCCTGAAAACAAAGAGCGAGAAGTGATATTTTTTGCTCTTGGTTTCGAAACCACTATGCCGAGCACGGCACTAACTGTTTTACAGGCTGAGGAAGAAGGCATTGAAAATTTTTCGTTGTTTTGTAATCACATCACAACGGCGCCGACAATTAAAGCCATTCTTGATTCACCCAGCATGCAATTGGACGGCTTTGTTGCGCCAGGGCATGTGAGCATGGTTGTCGGTGAGCAGCCTTTTCATTTTATTGCCGAGCAATACAAGAAACCAATAGTCATAACTGGTTTTGAGCCTCTCGATATATTACAGTCAATCTGGCTTTTGATTAAACAAATCGCCGAAAAACGCAGTGTCGTCGAAAATCAATATGCTCGCGTTGTCAGCAGTCAGGGTAATTTGCCAGGCATGGAAGCAATGACTAAGGTGTTTGAACTGCGTGAGTTCTTTGAGCTGAGAGGTCTTGGTTCGATTGATAATTCTGGTGTTCGCATCACCAACGACTACGCCAGATTTGATGCAGAGAGAAAGTTTCCTGTTCCCAATATTAAAGTCGCAGATCCTAAACAATGTCAGTGTGGTGATGTGCTCAAGGGCGTAATCAAACCATGGCAGTGTCAAGTCTTTGGCACAAGCTGTACTCCCGAGACACCGATGGGAGCGCTAATGGTCTCTTCTGAGGGAGCTTGTGCGGCCTACTACAATTTTGGCAATTTACCAGAGATGATGTCTTTGAAAAATATCAAGGAGAAAGAGGAGGCCATGTTGTGATCCAATCTTCTGTTTCTCAGTCAAACGCAGGCATGCGCAAACGCAGCGGCATCTTGCGGGCAGAGACTATCAACATGTCGCATGGAAGTGGTGGCAAAGCCATGCGAGATTTAATAGACGATGTTTTTCTTGGTGCTTTTGAGAACGTCGAGCTGGATGTACTTGAAGATCAAGCTCGCATTGATTTATCACAGCTGACTTCCCTTGGTAATAGGCTGGCGTTAACGACTGATTCTTATGTTGTCGATCCTATCTTTTTTCGCGGCGGCGATATTGGAAAATTAGCTGTGTGTGGCACAGTCAATGATCTTGCCGTAGGTGGCGCAAAGCCTCTCTATCTGACTTGCAGCGTTATCATTGAAGAAGGGCTCAGTGTGTCAGATTTGCGCCGAATCGTGGAATCGATGAGAGTTGCTGCCGTAGAAGCAGGTGTGCAGATAGTGACTGGCGACACTAAAGTTGTAGAACGTGGTGCCTGCGATAAAATCTTTATCAATACCGCAGGTGTTGGTGTGATTTCTTCCTCTGTAAATGTGAGCGCGGCCGGCGCCAAGCCAGGAGATTTGGTGTTAATCAACGGTTTTATCGGTGACCACGGTGCAGCCATTGTCGGTGCCCGCAAAGATTTAGCTATTGAAAATGAAATCGATAGTGACTGCGCACCATTGAATGATTTGATTGTAGCAGTCCTTGCCGTCTGCCCTGAAATTCATTGCATGCGTGATGCCACTCGTGGTGGTATCGCTTCAGTGCTCAATGAATTTGCCATCAGCAGTAAAGTCTTAATAAAAATAAAAGAAACAGCGATACCACTTCGTGATGAAGTGAGAGGCATGTGTGAGATTCTTGGCTTGGACCCGCTTTATTTGGCTAACGAAGGCAAAGTTGTCGTTGTGGTGCCAAGAGAGCATGCTGATGCCGTTCTTGCGACAATGAAGAATGATAAATATGGTCAAGAGAGCGCTATTATTGGTGAGGTTTTCGCCGAGCCTGAAGAGACAGTCATTTTGCAAACTGTATTTGGTGGCGAGCGAATTGTTGATATGCTCGTTGGTGATCAATTACCAAGGATTTGCTGATGCATGAACTCGGAATTACTCAGAATATCGTTTCGATTGTCAGTGAAAAAGCTGGTAATCAAAAGATCAAGCGCGTCAAGCTTGAAATTGGCAAACTGTCTGCAATTATGCCTGACGCCATTCGTTTTTGTTTTGATATCTGTGCTGAAGGGACCGTCCTTGCCGGAGCAATTTTGGAAATAGATGAGATCGATGGACGTGGCCAATGCAATATTTGTGGAGCCCAGATGCCATTGACTTTGCTTGCCGGCATATGTGCATGTGGAACAAACGATATTAAATGTATTGCCGGTGAAGAGTTGTTGATCAAGGAAATGGAGGTAGTTTGATGTGTGCGACTTGCGGATGTTCAGATAGTGCTGAGCCGAAAATTGTGAATTTGCAAACGGGTAAGACACTGACGTTGCAAGGTGTCGAACATAGTCACGACCACGAACATGGTCACGGCCACGAGCATAGTCATGACCACGAACACAGTCACGACCACGAACATGGTCACGACCACGAGCATGGTCACGACCACGAACATAGTCACGACCACAGTCACGAGCATCCTCAATCGCGCGTAATCAGTCTTGAAGAACAGGTTCTTGCCAAAAACGATTTGAAAGCCGAGCGAAATCGCGGCTGGTTCGAAGGCTCAAATATTCTCGCGCTCAATTTAGTCAGTTCGCCAGGTGCTGGCAAAACGACACTGCTCGAGAGAACGATTAAGGATCTCCAGAATGAATTTTCCATTGGCGTGATTGAGGGCGACCAGGCAACCATCAATGACGCTGAACGTATCGCTAGGACCGGATGCCGTGTGGTTCAAATTAACACAGGTGCCGGCTGTCACCTTGATGCACAGATGCTTGCAAACGGACTGGAGCAACTCAAGCCAGAACGTGACTCTGTCGTATTCATCGAGAATGTTGGCAACCTGGTTTGTCCAGCTCTTTTTGACCTGGGTGAAAAATCTAAGGTCACCATTCTCTCAATTACCGAAGGTGAGGATAAACCGGTTAAATACCCGCATATGTTTAGAGCGTCAGCAGTTTTGTTGTTGAACAAAATGGATCTCTTCCCTCATCTCAATTTTGATCTTGAGGCCTGCAAGAAATATGCATTGTCTGTTAATTCCAAAATAAAAATCATCGAAGTCTCAGCTCAGACTGGCTCTGGGCTGGAGCTCTGGTATGACTGGGTGAGACAACAGATTAAGAGTCGCCAGAGCCGCTGAAATGGTCGAACTAGTACTGAGCACTGAAGAGGATCTTAGCGTAGCCAAACTAAGGCGCTCTTGGCTCAAATTTGCAAATTGTCTGATACGACCCAAATGACTGGCGGCTTCTTACAAAAATTTGTTTTGAATTGCGCTATCGGTAATAGGGGCATCTCTCTCGCCAGAATAAATATGGCACAATTTGCTTGGTGCCTGAGCTTACTAGCCTTTTTGAATAGACGCTAATCGCTTTTTTGCTTAATTACTAATAGCCTTTTGGTTGCATCGCTAATCGCCTTTTTGCGGCAGAAATGCTAGAATTTCGCTTGGAACTTGGTGTCCCTCTTTAAAAATTGGTGCAAAATGCACGTCATTCCGCGACATCTAGCAGCAAGGACAGAACGAGCCCTAGCAGTAAGCAGGGTCGTCAATATCGTTGGTCCTCGGCAAGCCGGAAAGACTACCCTAGTAAAAGATCTAATTGCCACGGCTCGCTATGTGACCCTTGACGATGATGCTATGCGATCTGCGTTTGAAGCTGATCCGTTTGGACAACTTGAGCTTCTATCAGAACAGGCGAGAAAGTCAGGGCGACCTATCGTGTTTGACGAGGTACAACGACTGCCCGAAATTACTTTTGCATTAAAAAGAATAGTCGACATGGATACCAGATTTGGACAATTCGTCCTGACTGGTTCATCAGACATCTTCACGGCTGGTAAGGCTTATGATTCACTTGCTGGTCGGGTAACGACATTGACCATTCGCCCGCTCAGCGCCTCTGAAATCGCCGGAAAAGCACCTTGTCGACTTCTCGATATCGTCAGTCAACATCCAAGAGAGTGCCTGAGCCGGTTACCACAGGTAGTGTCATTCTTGCGTGCTGAAGTAATTGACCTTATTGTGCGGGGCGGCTTTCCGGAAATTCGCAAACTTGATACTCAAGACCGCATTGATAGATATCTAAGCTATCTAGATAGCATTGTTGAACGCGATTTGGCTCCTGTTGCCCAGGTTCGTAAGCCAGACACAATGCGCCGATTGATTGACCAGCTTGCAGCGCGAACATCAGAAGAACTTAGTATTGCAGCACTCTGCAAGACTCTTGCAGTCAGAAAAGAAACTGTCAATGATTATGTAGACATTCTCTCCAGGATAGGCATTGTTCATCGACTTGGTGCGTGGACTTCTTCTACCGCAAAGCGTGAGATAAAAGCCTCAAAGCTTCATTTTTTGGATACTGGTTTAGCCACTGCCTTGCGCGCAGAAGACAATGAGAGCTTCGGCGCTGGTGCCGATCCAGTATCGTTAGGGCATCTTTTGGAATCATTTGTCTTCATAGAATTGGAAAAATCTTTGCCCTATCTTGCGAAACGCTGGCGCCTTTACCACTGGAGACTCGATGGACGTGAAGTTGATATCCTGGCTGAAGGGCCCGGGAGAATACTCGCTCTTTTTGAAATCAAGGCAGCGTCTACTGTCGGCGCTGAGGACTTTCGCCATATTGACTGGTTTATGAGCGAGGGACCGGGCAAGAGCTATAAGTGCGCAGGATTTGTAGTCTATTTAGGCAATGATTTGTTGTCCTTTGGCCCCGGCAAAATTGCATTGCCTTTATCTATGCTTTGGTCATTTGCTGAGTGAGCCGCCCAGCGCAATTACTTTAAAATCGACGGTGGTTTCACTTTAGCGGCGCTAAATGCTCGTCTTTCTCTGTTACCCAAGCTGAATTTCCATCGTGGCCTGCGATATAGCCATCGAGACTAAATGCCGGATAGAACACAATTTTCGTTGTCATGCTGAATCTCTTGAGCGGTTCTTTATCTTTGCTATTAATTTTATTACGACACTAGAAGCTCACCTAGGAATTCAGCGTCCAAAAGATCTTATGAGGTTGATTCAGGATAATAATGATGGCAGTTATACTGTTCATTTTTATGGAACAGACCCAATTAGAATTGGTTGTGTGAGTGATGCGGAGATTTCTTCCTACGCTAGCACTGATGATGGGCTTTGGTTACCGGTGTTGTTGAAGGCTTTTGGCAAACTGGGGCTAAAGAAGAAATGGAATAACCATGACGACACTCCCACTCATGAAGACCCTCTTGAGGCCATGGCTATACACGGAGGAAACTGCGCACCGGTTGTGGGATTCTTAAGTGGACATGCGGTGAATTCAAAAAAGCCACAAGAGATTGCCGGTAACATACGCAAGCAATTTGTCTCTGCCTTTGATGATCACCGCATGGTTATGTGTGGGGGGCCGGGGCATGCTTTGGCGGTAATTGACTATGACCGCAAATCAGACCAGGTGAAAATATGGAACCCGTGGGGAAGTGATGGTGCGTACAAAGAACTAGACGTAACAATGAAGGACGGCTTTTTTATAATGCCTGTATCGGCGTTTGTGGAAAAATGCAACAACGTTATGTTTGAAATTGCCGCGAATGCACCGCTGGAATCGAAATATATTAACCAAGTCGGCGGTCACCAAGGCGGCGGGGGCGGTGGTAACCATCGAGGTGGCGGACACAAACAATGATGATTCGAAGTTCGAGCCTGCGGTGACACGAAAAAATAGAGTATTCATCGCAGCCAAACTACGACATTGTTAGCCTTAATATGCCAATTGTCTGCAATGTCGCCAAGGACAGGCAACGTCTTACAGTGAGAGAGTTTGGAAAGAATTGCGCTGTCGGTAATGGTGGCATCCGTGTCGCCGCAATTTAGAGCGATAATCGCTTGCTCATTATCTGCCACCACTTCATAGATGAAGAAAGTGTTTTGCAAAAGCAGAGAATTTACTCGGGCATGCGCTAGCCATGGATTTTGGCGACGAAACGCGAGCATTTTTTGATATTTGTCGTGAGTTGTCCATCCTGCGTCTAAGAATCCAGAAGGGTTTTCAGGAAACTCCGTGCGTATGTCATCGTCTCCACCTGTGCGGTGTTCTTTGACGCCAGTATAAGCTTGCTCATCACCTGCGTAAATCGATGGAATTCCTGGCACAGTACCAAGAATGGCGATGGCTAGATCCAGGTGCTTGAAGTTTTTTAGCTGTGAGGCAATGCGAGTGACATCGTGATTGCCAATGAACACATTGGGTAGAAAAACTTCTGTAAATTGATTGTGGCGCGTTAGAGCATGGGCTGACTCAAAAAAATTGCGGTCGTTTAGAGCGCTCCAGATGGCCTTCCAGAGTTCGTACTGAGTGATTGAATCGAATGCTGTTTGCTTGGCAATTTGAGCATAGTCGCCATGTATTACTTCGCCCAGAAACCAGGCTTGGGGAAATTCCTCTTTTATTTTTGAAATAGTTTTATGCCAGAAATGGAAAGGCACTGCATAGGCGGCGTCGAGGCGCCAGCCATCGATACCTTTACGCAACCAGTATGTCATTACCGCCACTACATAATCTGCTACTTCGGGGTTGTCGTGGTTGAGCGCTACCAGCTGGTGATGCCCTTCAAAATTGCGATAAGTGAAACCGTCTTCGTTGTTGGTTTTACTCCAATCGATATGAAACCAGTTGGCATATCTTGAGTCTTGCTTGCGCGAGCGCACGTCTTCAAATGGTGCAATTTGTCGCCCGACATGATTGAATACACCATCGAGGACAATTTTTATGCCAAGCTTTTTGGCAGATTCTAACAGTCGTTCGAAATCCGCATCGTTGCCCAGTCTGGCATCGATTGAATAATGGTCGATTGTGTCGTAGCCATGCGTTTGCGACGCAAATATTGGTGCCAGCAAGAGCCCGTTGCATCCGAGTTCTTGCATGTATTTCAACCATGGCTCCAATTTATCGAGACGCGAGAAACTTCGCCCCTCTTCGTTGAGAGCCTCTTTTTCCGCGCCTAAGAAACCGAGCGGATAGATATGCCACCAGGCGGTATTTTCAATCCAGGAGACCATCTGTTCTTATTCCACGCCTATTCCAAAACAGTTGCGGCAGAAGATGCAGATGGTCTTTCGAATTGAGCGTTGACTAGGCGGGCGTACGAAGTGTCAGCTTTCAATAAACCATCGTGCGTGCCCGACTCCACGATTTTTCCGTTTTCCAAGACGAGAATTTCGTCTGCGTGGCGGATAGTTGAAAGTCTATGGGCGATTACGATAACGGTACGGTTTTTCATCAAATTGTTCAGAGCCGCTTGTACAGCTGCTTCTGATTCGTTGTCTAAGGAGCTCGTTGCTTCGTCTAGAATTAAAATTGGGGCGTTTTTCAAGATGGCTCTGGCGATAGCGATTCTTTGTTGTTGCCCGCCGGATAACCTAGTACCGCGCTCGCCGATGATGGTTTGATAACCATGAGGCAAATTTAAAATGAAATCATGCGAATAGGCTGCTTTGGCTGCATCGAAGACTTCGTCTGGTTTGGCGTCAACACGCCCGAGCAAAATATTTTCTTCAACGGTTGTATTGAATAGAAAATTGTCTTGAGTAACCAGAGCAATCTGTGAGCGCAAAGAAGCTAAAGAGTAAGCTTGCAGAGGGCGTCCATCGATAAGGATCGCACCATCTGTAGTATCAAAAAAGCGTGGCACTAAATTCGCAAGAGTAGATTTTCCTGACCCTGACAGCCCGACGAGTGCGATCATCTTGCCTGCTGGAATATTTAAGTCGATGTTTTGCAGAACAAGATTGGTATGGTTTGGATAATGATATGAAACATTCTCGAAACGAATACTGTGAGGCCCTTCCGCCAGAACATCGGCATTTGGCAAATCGCTTACATTTGGTTCTAAATCGAGCACTTCAAAGACTCTGCCGGCCGCTGCAAGAGCTGGCTGAAGGACACCAGCCATGCGTCCAATGTTTTTTACTGGAGAGTAAACAAGCAATAACGCAATGATAAATGAAGTTAGAGCACCAAGGGTCATATGATGATGGACTACCTGATACCCTGCTACCCACATTACGGCGGCAATGCCGCAAGCACCAATCATCGCGAGAATTGGCGAGAGCATGGCTTCAGCCCGAACAGCTTTCATCGTGTTGTGCATGAACGCTTCGTTGGTTTTCTGGAAACGATCTGTTTGATAATCTTCGAGGTTGAACGACTGGACGATTTTTGCGCCCTGGATCGATTCGCTTAAAACGCCAACCAGGTCGCCGATTGCTTCTTGCCCACCGCGCGCTGATTTGCGGATTTTTTTGCCGAGAATTGAAACAGGCAAAACAATGAGCGACAAAATTCCCAGCGCAATCACACTCAATTGCCAGCTTTGCAAAATCAGTACCACAATTAAGGAAATCAGTGTGGCTGTGCGGCTGATCATAGATTGAAAGGTTTGCGATATAGCATTTTCGATAATGCCTACATCGTTGGTCATCCGACCGATTAATACGCCTGATGATTGACCTTGGAAATATTGCAGAGGTTGTTTTTCAATATGAGCGAAGAGTTGGTTGCGCAAATCCCGAATCGCTCCTGCTCCAACAAAGCGGATGCAGTACGTTTCGAAAAAGCGAAAAGTACCTTGGAGCCCTGCGAACGCGAGAACGACAATCGGTACGTAATAAATCCAGTGCTCGCGCCCTTCGACGAATATTTTTTCCAGTCCCTGACCAGCCAGCCACGCAATAGCGCCGTCTAAAGAACCGCCAGGAATGGCAGCGGCCATGCCGGCTACAAACAATAGCCAGTACGGGCGGATGTATCCGAGCAGACGGATGTAATTCTTATCGTGGGTCGCTAGCTTAAAAATTTTCAAGTTACCTGAGTGAGCTTTAGTTCTTTGCTCTCTGAAATCGCTTTAACGATTTCATTGACGCAGTTTTCAGCGTAGTCTCTTTCACCCAGCTGCTGCCTGAGTGTGAGCAATGTCTCGGTTACTTCCTGGCGTAACGCCGGACAGTCCAAAAGATCGCTTGTATATCTTACGAGTTGATCGGCTCGACAATCTAGTTGCATCAGTTCAGGAACGAGATCGCTATCTGATAAAAGGTTCGGCCAGGCCACCCGTTTTAGCTGCTTAAACACGCAAAATATAAGATAGCTAAGCCAGCCAGCGCGGTAATAAACGACCATCGGCTTACCAAAAATCGTCACCTCTAAAGTGGTGGTGCCGGCCTTTGCCCAGATCAAGTCACAAGCCTTCATAACTGGATAATTAATGCCCGCATCGGATATAAAAAGACTTTTGCCGAGTAAATGTTTTACCTGATGCTTTTCGATCAGTTGGTTAGTTTTGGTGCTTATCTGTTCACTCGCTAGAGCAATGATGAATTGCAGGTCTGGACGCTCTTTTAAAAGCCATTTAACCGCTTCAAGAGAAGGCGGCAACATATCAATCATTTCTTGATTGCGGCTGCCAGCAAAAATGCCAATTAAAGTTTTGTTTTCGTCCATACCGTAGCGCTTACATAAATCTGTTCTTGACTCGAGCTGATTCATGCGAGGTAAATTGCGTGTCAGCGGGTGCCCAACGAAGCTCACGGGCACTTTTACTTCTTTGTAGACGCCTTCTTCAAATGGAAAAATACAAAGCATTTTAGTGATGTTTTTGGCAATAGTTTTTTTACGCCAGGGGCGACTAGCCCAGATCTGGGGTGAAATAAAATAATAGATTGGTAAATCTGGTTCCTGCTTGCGCAGAGCCTCGGCCAGGCGTAGGTTGTAGCCACCAAAATCGATGAGCAGTACCATAGATGGTGCGCGCATTTTAATTGCAGCCAGTAATGCATTGCCCATGCGCTTAAAAAACATGAGGTTGCCGATTACTTGCTCGAGACCAAGGGCCGAGAAGTCCTGGCAGTTGTACATAAGCTCTGCGCCCTCTCTAGCCATGAGCGAGCCGCCTACCCCCCAGACTTTAATGTCAGGTCGTATTTCCTTTAATTTGGCG